>Ga0316205_10001048_pt1 | contig 39195 bp, 78 predicted proteins | sample 3monthpyrite_MG_FD_204941 | JGI IMG/M metagenome (GOLD analysis project Ga0316205, IMG submission 204941) | Microbial mat bacterial communities from mineral coupon in-situ incubated in ocean water Damariscotta River, Maine, United States -... | ecosystem: Environmental > Aquatic > Marine >...
TGACCCGTTGTCTTCATTTAATAGCTTGTTCATGGCGGTTTCAAATTCATCAACTTTTCTTTGATGCTCATGCGCAATGCAAAACAAACCATATGCTTTCATATAAGTATCATTACTAATATTCATTCACTCCCCCTCTTGGCTTATACGCTGTTTTAATTTTATTGATAACAAATCCTTAAGAGGCTTAATTCCTGTTTGATACACTTTCTCATGCAGGCCTTCATTGCTCTGAATCTCTGCATCGCTCAACATTCTGGCTAAATCAGCAGCAACTTTAATAATTCCGTCCCTGTATCGCTTCTCTAACTCCACTAACTGGTCTTTGTGTGCGCTCCTTAACCCGATCACTATGGCATTAGTCCACTTATCAATGTCACTCTTATGGTCACTCATACAACCTCCTTGAATGCTTCACGGATAATTTGTCTTCCATCTGTGCCTTTAATATTCATTAACAAATCTTTCTCTAACTCTTGGAACCGGGCTTTGTGTTTATCCTGCTCTTCTTTACGAGCCTGATTAATAAGCGTTACTGACATTTGTTTGCTTATGCTGGTATCTGCTAAGATGTATTTAATATTGTCTCCACCCCATGCGTTAGGGTCATTTGAATAATATTTATATTTAGGGTCATTGGTTTTATAAGCATATATAACCTCTGGCATATCGTTGTCTTTCATACCTTACCCCTTAATAACTGTTCTAAATTTGGTTTAGTTTTTGAGTTAACATGAAGTTCAGCACCAAATAGACCAGATACAGGCTTTATACATGAGACATAGCCATCACGAATAGTGCTTGCTATAACAATTACTGGGTTTTTATATTCAAGCAAATACTCTTTAACTTCTGATTCATTTTTAAGCATATTTATTCCTCAATACCTTGTTAATACATTTGATAATAGCTGTGCGACGGTCTTCTGAATAGTCAGTAACACCACCTTGTGTTTCAGCCATCCATTGCTCGCTCGAAGGCAGCCAATCAACATCTAGCTTCATCTCATCAATAACAAGATCACGGTCGTTGCTGTCATGTGCTGGGTTGAACTCAATCTGTCTATTGCTTTTATCAAAATATAAACGCCTTAATCCCTTAATCGTAACACCAGCTAATTCAAGCCCCATATACTCAGCACAAGCTAAATTAAATTCCTTCGCCGCTTCATCTGTCATGTTATTCATTAGGTTTGTACTCGATTTCATCTAAATCCATGCCTATTTCATTTAATATTTCTTGATCTGTTTCTGCAAAGTCATCCCATTCATAAAGCTCGCTTAAATTTTTTAATTGCCACTTCCAGCCATCTTCACAAAGCACTCTAATAACAACTCGCTCAATCATTGTGTCAATATCAAAAATAACTCCCAGCCCAGCACCAACCCCATCTCGCACAGAAGAGAATCTTATTTTTACTGGTCTATATAGCTTTGGTAATCTCATACCCACCCCTCAATAACCCATAAATAATACGGCTGAAATATCTTAAATAACAACCAACATAAACCTAGTGTCAGGATAGCGGCTATATAGGGGACTAATTTACAGTACAGTTTGTTATAAGCTTTCATTACTAGTCCTCGATCTCCATTACTTCAGCATCATAAAAACACTCATACTCTTCTTCAGCAGATTCAAGAGCCAGTTTAATCGCCTCTTTTTCGGATTCAGCTTCAACGCTTACAGTGTCCGAATATTTAAATGTTAATTTAATTTGGTAATAACTCATCACTTATCCTTTGCTATTCTTTTTTCGTAGTAATTGCAGTTTTTACACTCATACATATCAGTCCACTTTTCACCGAAAGGCTGCATTTCATGATCGCCTTCTTGACAATAAACGTCATAACTAAAGCTAATACTAGTTGTGAACTTAAACCCCTTTCCGCAACTACAGTCCTGCATATAATCCCCGTCTTCTTCGTATCCATAGCCATCATCATGATTTATTTCTTGTTCTTCACCGCAATACGGGCATGTAACATCAGTCATTTACTTATCCTTTACTATTGCTGTTAAACAGTCTCTAACCATTAATATTTAAAGTTTTTATTACATCTTTCCAGATAATTTTCTCAAGCTCGAATAAGTCTTTATCCAGATCTTCTGTGGATCCATCTATGCAATGCTTAATTCTTAACCCAATAATGGGGTCACTAATAGCTTTGTATAATTCACTCTTTCTTTTTTCACTGATCTTCATTGTTATCTATCCGGTTATTGGGGTTATAGGTAAGCCATTAACATAAAGACAAACTACACAAAGCATTGCCAGAACGTCTACACTTGAAAAAATATAATTCCTGTCATGGATTGCGCTTCTAATTAGCTGGCTAAATAACACAGGCACTGTTAATAAAATAATAAATACGCTAAATAATTGAGCTATTAATTCCATCCTCTATTCCTCTCTATTATTATCTATCCGGTTATTGGGGTTATAAAATAGACAAAGCTTTATTAATCATTTTCTTAATTTTTAATACATCGGCTTTGCTAACCCAATCAAAATCAGCTATAGGAATATCAAATTCAAAAGGTGCGTCTTTATCCATGTGATCGACAACTATGCCAATCGTAAATCCATTTTCAAGTTCGTCATTAATAAACGTTTTCTTTGTTTCTTCTGTATATATTTCCATGCTTATTCCTCAAATAGTTGGTCTTGAATCTGTAACCCTATGTTACGCAGTAAGAGATATGTCTCAGGTTCTTTAATCCTATACGTTAAAGCGATCTCTGTCAAGACCTTAACCCTCTTTTCTTGTAATTCTCTTGATCCATGTAGAGTAATCTCTGTGAAATCACCCGCTTCTCTCTCTAACATCTTATCCCAAATATCCATCACATTTCCTCTGAATAAACATAGTCTTTAGCTTCTCGTACAGACTTAAAGTCTGCAATAAAAGCCCCTTCATTGAATACCTTACACATTTTAAGGCATCTATCTTGATTGTAGTACACGTTAATAATCTCATACTTATGAAGTACAATATAGCCAGTACATAGCTTCTTCCAGTACCTGTCCAGGTGTTTCACTTCTGCTTAAGAAACTCATTAATACCATGAGTTAGCTTAACATGAGTAAGTGTAAGGTACTCTTGGCAGTCTTGGCAAAACAAATGGTAATCAACTCTAGTAAAGTCTTCGTCTTCCTTCTCTGTTGTATGTTCTTTTTCAACTGCTAAGGCACTAAACGGGTGTTTACATTTAAAGAATCTCATTCTATTGCCTCTATGAATTTCTTAGCTATGTAATCATAACTCCATGTAACACAAGCTGCATCTATTGCCTCCGTTCTTGTTGGGTATTTAAATACTTCGATATTATTTTTGAGGCAATTAACATAAATAACCTCTGGTTCTGGCTTTATGCGGTAACTCTCCAAATTATCTGAAAAATCAATGTTAGTTGCTTTTACCCATGAGCCATCTCCAAGATAGTATTCAATATTTTTACCTTCTGCAAACGCCTGAATAATCGGTAATAACTGTTTTACTCTGTCTCTGTTCATTTTCTCTGCTCCAATAATTCAAACATATCCTGGTTCCACTGTATAAATTCATGCACTTCTTGCTCTTTGGAGCATACACGAGGGCAAGTATAAGCCTCCCCTTGACAGAAGTACTCCATCTCTGACTCTGTACTGTCTCCTATGCTGTACTTCTCTACATAACACCCAAGGTGACAACAATCGTCACACTCCGATGGATCTACCTCAATATCTTTAAATATCCTGATTGTATTAGCTATGAACATTAGTATCCCCTATTATGTCTATTATATCTTCGTCAAGTTCAAGCCAATCATCTGAGTACAATAGTTCACAAAGTTCCATATCTCTTTGCTCTGCTCCTTCAGTGTCATCATAAGGTACAGAGTTAAAGTCCAGTACAATCTCCTCAGAGAAGTTAAGTCCTGCATTCATGTTAGTCATCACGTTCTCCTAGTTCAATAGGTGTTATATCTGTTAGTGAATCTATACTCTCTTGAGATAAGAAAGCATAACCTGTTAATATATCCCCTTTCTTATCATCCCTTGAAGGCGAGGTAGTAAAAGGGTAGTGTTTACCTGAATTAGATACCATAACAAATGTATCCTGGTTGCACTGATCAGTGCAAGTGTACCCTGAGACTGCTACTTCAAATAAATCTAGTTGTTCCACAATCAACTCCACTTTCTTAATAATATGCCAGTTGTGGCTTTATTGTACTTATCTTCATCATACCCTATATAGAGATTGAAAGTAGCTGATATTCTACCTATACAGAATGCTAATAAACAATAAAAATATAATTCATAATCCATAATCAACTCCTATGCTAATAAGCTATGCTAATAAAATTAAGGCTATCACGCCTAATACAAAGATGCAATACATGAATGTATCTTCTCTCACTTTATCACCTCTAATTTGTTAAGTCTCTCTAGTCTCTCTAGTCTTTTCTCTAGATCAGAGACATATTTAAGGGTTGCATCATGTAATCCCTTATTAGCATTAACGAATGTAGTCATATCCTGGACAAATACACCTATGCCTTGTAATGACTTCTTAATGGCTTCTATATCTTGTAAGACCTTAGTCTCTGTTGCTTCATTCATCTTAATCTCCATTAGGCCATAAGACTGCACAAATAAGTAAAACAAGGCCTATATAGACCACGGTTAGTACTGCAATGGCTAGATAGCTCATGATTCACTCTCCTGATCAGTATGGTAGTAAACACCTATTAAATTACGTGCTTCTAGTTCAGAATCTAAAGGGCCGCCTATTGTATTAATCCCTGCGGGTGTTATCTCCATTAGAGCGTATATAGTGCTATTCATAAAATGATCTTTGGTAATAAAGTACTTATTTTGTATTAACCCAGTAACGTATGATTCATTGAAGAAACTATCAGCACTGAACCAATTATTAATATATTTCTCATCTTTAATAACTTGCCTTGTTCTTTGTATTATTTCAGATCTCATAATCTTATCTCTTTGTTAGTTAATGTAAGGCGTTGCATTATACCCTTAAACGTATTATTTCAATTTATACACTTATAAGTATAGCCAGTCTTAATGTATTGTCAAGACTTATAAATTAAATATTATCGTAGCTAAAACAATAGCTATGAACCATGCTTTAAGCTCTGCTTTAAGAGTATTAGGATCATCTTTGGTTAGCCACTCAGGTAACCATTTAATTGCTGTAATTATATTCATGTATCACCTAATCAATGTTGTGTTGTATTAAGTATAGCTAGTTTGTACACCACGTCTAGTACCGTTCGTCGGGTACTTAAAGTATATCTGGTATTAGCTTGTACCGAGAGCTGAAATATGATATTATTATCTTTAGTAATTAGTAAGATGTTACTTCTATCATACATCTATACATACAAGTTTACTTATCCTAACTTATCTTACTTCTACTTTCCATACTAACTTCATACTATCTTATCATACTTTATAACATAATATCAATGATACAGAAGCTTACACTTATATTCTCTACTTGAGAATGATTCTTATTTAGGTTCTGACTGTATATCTTGGTTAATACTTGATTCAGAGTCCAAACAAGCTGATAAGCATAACCCAACAGTTTCATAATTACTCTCTATGGTTTTGTTTATTGTTTGTGAGTTAAGTTTATGCAGTTCCTTATAATGCTCAACTTCTACACTAAGTCTGTTATTCTCTTCATGTAGATCAATTATCTGATACGCTAGATCTATAATACTCAGTTCATTGTGTTTCATATCAATACCCCATTTCTACATAAAGTTGTTTAAGTGATGTTATTGGCACTAGATCATGCCCTCTAACCCTACCTTCTGCTGTGTGCTTAACGAATGGTATACATAGATAAAGGCTATCTGCTGAACATACCTTAAAGCCGTGTGACTCTGCATGTCTGGTTAGTAAGTCTTGAGTTGGTTGTCTCATAATCTTATGCCTTCTGTAAGTTGAGTTGTTAGAATAAATAAACATAACTAAATTATACATACATGTAATTGTATTGTAATACCGTTCATCAGATTACATAAAATTAAACGTACATAAATGTACTATATATATGTATCTTCCCCCGTTAATTACATTACATGATAGATGTGGGCAATAGTATTAAGTATGCCTTAATGGTCTTACATGTTAATGGTCTTAATGGTCACATACATACACTCTCTTCCCTCTAATTCAGACGTTGTGTAATGCACTACTTTATTTAACCTGATAATAATTATCATCTCTGTGGATAACCTGTGGATAAGTATACTAACCTGTGGATAACTTTATAAAGATCCCCTAGGAAGACCCCCCACCCCCTGTGGTATACTGGTGTATGTGGGATATGACGCTTCAAAACTCGAAAGGTAGATTCTGGTTTTTAAGCTCTTATAGCCCCTACAAACTCGGGAGGTGAAATTGGATAATTGATTTGAAAATTAATGAAAATAATTCCGTAATTCGCTTGACAAGCGTTATTCAGTGTGCTAATATCGGGGGGTATTTAACTTAACATGATAAAAAATGGCACCTCTAGTTAAGTACTTGATAATTAAGACATTTCTATAGCAGGGGATATTCTCCTATAACTGAGAAATACTATGCAAGAAGCTACAGCGTTAGAGACAGCTAAATTAAAGATCATGTCATTGAACTCAGAGAACAATGCCTTGAGACAAAGACTTGAATACAGACAAGAACAAGTCCAACAGTTACAGTCAGGGATCTATAGTGAAGGGTTGAAGGACGGTAAACTACAAGCAGAAGTAGATGCTTACAAGTCTGTCCTGTTCGAGGTACTGGATCGTAATGGAAGATACTAAGATACAAAGAACAGCTTCAGGGAGTATAGCAGGTGTAGGTGGAAGACCTCCAGGCGCTAAGAATAAGACTACCTTAGTAAAAGAAGCTATTAAAGAAGGGATGGAAGATACCCTTATGCAGTACGGTATAGATGTACTGAAAGCTACTGCACAAGCTGCTGTAGGAACTAAGCTTAAAGACAAAGATGGTGAGTACTTGTACGACGAACATAATAACCATGTGTACATCAAAGGAGACAATGCTTGCAAGAAGATGCTACTAGATAGGATGGTTCCTATAGCCGATGTATCAGGTAACAACAAGTCAGGTACTACTCAAGTAGTTATCAATGTCCAGGGTATGGAAGCCAAGGTAGACCTTATGGACGCTAGCGTCATAGAGCAAAGCTCTGATGGTGAGTTCCACGAAGTGCAAGAAGAGGTTACAGATGGTGATGATTAATATCAATGGAGTAGAAATGACTCCACTAGAGGCCAAAGAGATATACAAAGAGTTAGATCTCTTGTTTGGCAAGCCTATGGTTACACTTGCACCAACTAAACAGCCTAAGGATTTGTTAAACCCCTGCGGAATTACTTGGACCCCATCAAGCCTAGATAGAGTATTTAAAGATTAATGAAAATTATGCTACTCATTTACACATTATGTGGGAGTGAGCAGTGCATTACAACTGTACAAGATACAACAGTTAGGTGTTTTTATACCCTTCACAAGTAGTACAGTTAATGAAAGAGACACAGAACAAGAAAGTGCAGTCAGTAAAGATTCCACTAGAAATAATACACAAAGGTCAATGCACGTAAGCGTAAGCTGAGTCAAGCCTAACTAACTGGGCATAGCCCTTAACCGCATCAGGAGATCCTATAAATGCGATATGAACTACGTAACCGTTACTACGGCCACAGAATGATTGCTCCGAATGAAAAAGCTAAGTTACGCTTAGTCGACAATGGAGTTAAAGATAAAAGAGATAATCTTCCTGTTTGGGCAGTTTCTAAAGAGCTTCCTGATGAAGTCCCAGAACCTAAGTTCAGTAAAGAAGAACTCTTAGCTATGATTGCAGTTCTTGAGGAAGCTGATGCAACAGAACCAGAACGTGAGAAGATAATTGAAGCAGTTAATAAACCTAAAGCAGCTCCAAGAAAGAAAGCTAAGAAATTAGGTAATAAAGGGAGTTCTATTTAATGAACATCTACGATAAAGGCGCCCCAACTACGAAACCTTTACAAGTTAATGATGTAATTGACTACGCTGTACGGGTACTTAAAGAGAATATAGAGAAGATAAAGGTTTCTAATGACTGATATATTTGATATACCTCGTCTTAAAAGAGAGCGAGAAGAACGTCTTAAAGAGATCTTGCGTAATGGTGAGACTTCAGATGATGATTCACAACGTCCTCAAGGCTCTGATACTCCTAACCCTGTTCCTGATAAATCTAAAGAGCAAGGAGAAGCTGAGTTAGAGGCTTTACGTCAGAAGCAACGAGATCGTGCTAAGAAGAAATGACTGTCCCTACTACTCATACAGGGAACACTAGTACCTGGGATACAGGTAACGCTAGAATAAATGTTACTAAAGGTAATATAGGCACTATTGACTACAAACATGAAGTAGCCCTAGGTATTATACAAGGTTCATCTCTGTGGAATAAGTTCGGATACAACGCAGATATAGATACAGCTACAAGTCCAGAGATAATAGCCTCCTTTGGTGGCTCTTTTAGCCCAGATGTAACAGCTACAACAGTGGACATTGTATCAAGTGATGCAGCAGATGACTCAGGTGGTACAGGTTGTAATTCAGTTGTAGTGTACGGGCTTGATGCTAATTGGGATGCTCTTGTAGAGGTTGTAACACTCGATGGTGTTACTCCAGTTACAACTACTGGATCGTTCATAGGTATTAATCGAGTAGCTATGTTCTTATGTGGATCAGGTAGAGTAAATGCAGGGACAATAACAGCTACAGCTACCACAGGCGGTAGAACAATGGCAGTACTGCCTTTAGGTGAGGGTGTTACACAACAATGCTTGTTCTATGTACCTCAAAATAATACATTTGTTATGGAGTACTTGTTACTAGGCGCTGCACGTAATGCGTCCAACAACCCTTATGTTACATTCAAGGTATTTGTGTTCTCAAGTGTAAGTAATGGAATACAAGAGGTTTTTAGAAAGACTTTAGATACTGAAGTTCAGGTTTATGCAGATATAGAACCTAACCTCCCTTTCCCTATAACAGAGAAGACTGTAATTTGGGTAGAAGCTAGTACAGACCAGAACAATACAGAAGTTACATGCAGATTTAGTGGAATCTTGGTAGAAGATGAAGCATGATACAGAAACTTACTACAAAAGGTTATAAAATAAAGCAAAGTAAGGATGTTTTCATCGTAAAGAAAGGATTTTTTAAAATAGGTGAAGCTAGTACTTATCTGGCAGCGCAGGCTATAGCCCTTAACCATTACTTAAGTAAACAATGATCCTCGACCTCGACTTTGAGCTCCATGAGAAACAATTAAATATATTTAAACACCCTGCTAGGTTCAAGGTAACAGCCGCAGGTAGACGTGGAGGTAAATCCTTCTTATCTGCTGTTATGCTCTTAATTGAAGCATTAAAAGATACTAATAAGTTCGGTCAAAGTCTCCATAGAGCAGAGGTTTTCTATGTAGCCCCTACCTTTAACCAGGGCAAGGATATTATGTGGAACCTCTTGATAGAATTAGGTGGCATGGAGGCTCAAGGTGGGGTTATACGATCGGTACGACAAAACGAAGGGGTGTTGCGTCTTATTAATGGGCGTACTATTAAGATTAAAGGATCGGATAGGCCTGATACTCTTCGTGGTATTGGTTTATCTTATGTCGTAATGGACGAATACGCAGACATGAAGCCTGAAGTATGGGATTTAATCATACGACCTGCTCTGTCTGACTATGAAGGAGAGGCAATGTTCATCGGGACACCTGATGGCAAGAACCACTTCTACGATTTATGGTGCTTCGCTGGAGAAATGCAAGCTAAAGGTCACCCTGAATGGGCTGCTTTTCACTTCAACTCCCTTGATAACCCAAAGATTAAGCCCTCAGAGATTGAGGCAGCTCGTAACTCTATGTCAGCAGCAGCTTTTAGACAAGAGTACGAGGCTAGTTTTTCAGCCGGAGGCGGTACGTCCTTTAAAGAGGAACATCTCCGTTATGCTGACTTACCACCTGAACAGGGTAACATCTACATAGCAGTAGATTTGGCTGGTTTCGGGACTGGAAATGGAATGATAAAGTCAGCTATCAAAAAGTTGGATGAACATGCTATCAGCATTGTCGAAGTTTCACCCTCTGGCTGGTTTGTACACGAGATTATACACGGAAGATGGGATGTTAGAGAAACAGCCCTTCGTATAATCAAGGCTTCTAAGGATTATAGCCCTATTGCAGTAGGTATAGAGCGGGGAATCGCTTACAATGCCTGTCTTCCTTACCTGGAAGATGAAATGAAGAGAATGAACAGATTTCCTGTTATTACCCCTTTAACTCATGGTGGTAAAAACAAAACAAACAGGATTGTATGGGCTTTACAAGGCAGGGCAGAACGAGGAAGGCTTATCTTGAAGAAAGATGCTCCTTGGATAAGACCTTTTCTTGATCAGTGGTTAGATTTCCCTAATCCTATGGCGCATGACGATCTACTTGACTCTCTGGCTTATATTGACCAGATAAGTGAAACAGCTTACAACACATGTATTGAGATAGAAGAGTTCGAGCCTCTTGATCAGTTCACAGGAATATAAGAATGGATCAACCTGAAGAAATAACACAGTCCGATATAGACCAAGAGTTAGTCTCTTGGGTTGTTGGGACTATTAAGCCTTGGGAAGACTACCGAGATCAGAACTTTGAGAAAGATTGGGAAGAGTACTACCAGCAATGGAAAGGTATCTGGACTCATGATGGTAAAACAAGACAGTCAGAAAGAAGTAAGTTCATATCTCCTGCTTTAGCACAAGCTATTGAGATGGCAGTGTCAGAGATGGAAGAAGCTACCTTCTCTCGTAAGAATTGGTTCGATGTAGCTGATGATTTAAAAGATCAAGATAAGAAAGACAGAGAAGTTATACGTGATCAGCTCTTAGAGGACTTCAAGATAGCAGGTGTAACTAAAGCTATATCTGAGATCTTTCTTAATGGTGCTATTTACGGTACAGGTATCGGTAAAATAGTCCTAGATGAAAAAGATGAAGTATTTACAGGCCCCGATGGTTCAGAAGTTAAACTTCAGCGTATAGAAGTACAGTTAGCTTCTGTATCTCCTAAAGAGTTTGCTATGGATCCAGTATCTAGGACAGTTAACGAAGGTATGGGCTGTGCCTGTACACCAGTTAAGCCTAAGATTGATATTATCCGTAAGCAAGAAGAAGGTATTTATAACGATGTACCTCTAGGTTCATTCACTGATGAAGAGAACGTAGCTGCAATGGGGGAACATTCCCTAAATCTTAATGAAGAGAAATGTGAGCTAATAGAATATCATGGTTTAGTACCTACTCGGTTACTTATCCAGATCGAAGATGAAATAGATCAAGATTTAGCTGATGGTGACGATTTAGACATGACTGAGGCTATTGTCACGATAGCTAACAGATCAGCGTTACTTAAAGCAGTAGCTAATCCATTCATATACAGAGATCGGAGTATTGTTGCTTATCAGCACGATACAGTACCTAATAGATTTTGGGGTAGAGGCGTTGCAGAGAAAGGTATTCACTCACAACGTGCTTTAAATGCAGAGCTACGAGCAAGACAAGATGGATTAGCTTTGACTATTCATCCTATGATGGCAATAGATGCTACTCGTATCCCTCGTGGATTTAAGCCTAAGATAGCTCCAGGTGCTACGTTATTAAGTAATGGCGATCCTAAGCAAGTATTCAATCCTTTGCATTTCGGAGATATGGGTACACATACATACTCAGAAGCTGGGGAGCTTGAGCGTATGATGCAGATGGCTACAGGGAGCATGGACTCAGCTACACCTACATCACAAAACGCCCGTAATAACACTATGGGCGGTATGAGCATGATAGCTGCTGGTGGTATTAAGCGTTCCAAAAGAACGATGCGTAACGTAGAAGAAGACTTCTTAATACCTTTGATAGACAAAGCTACATGGCGGTATCAGCAATTCTCTCCAGAAAGATATCCTTTTGGTGACTATAAGCTACTTCCTTATTCAACTATGGGCATTATGGCACGAGAGATGGAACAACAACAAATAGCTCAAGTGTTACAAGCAGTACCAGAAGGGCCAGCTAAGGGTGCTTTAATTATGGCTTTTGTTGAAAACTCATCAATACAGAACAAAGTACAGATACAAGAAGCAGTATCTCAGCAATTTCAACCACCTCAACCTGATCCTATGCAACAACAAATGCAGCAACTACAATTGCAAAATGCAATGCTAGAGAATCAGATCTTGACTAAGAATCTAGGGAAGATTGAATCAGAGACAGTAGAAAACTACGCTAATGCTCAATCCAAGATTGGACAAACTGAAGTAAATAAATTTAACGCTATAGCTCAAACAGAAGACAATGAGCTTGATAGAGAATCTTTCGGGAGAAAAGAATAATGGTTACAGGTACAGTTGAAGTAAGAGGTGCTGTAAATGACACTACAGGTAAAATAGATGGTGTAGTTAAGCAAAAATATACTAATGATTCGAAGCATGTGCATTTGGCTTCAGATGCAACTAAAGTAACTTACGATAATGAGATTTATGAACTATTAAATGCTGTAACGACAGGTGCGACTGTCACATCTAATATCTGGATTTCAACACGAGATTTAGTTGATGGTTTATTGCATTTTGAGACATCAGCAGCCCAGACAGGTAATATAACAGCGTACTACTCATTTGATGGTATCAGTGCTATTAATTCTGAAACAGTCAAAGCTTTGGCGGGTGGCGCAGCAGAACAACACGCGCTAGGTTTTAGTGATTTTGATGCAGGATCGGACGCGGCTGGTTTTACTCGTAATATTAAAATGTATCCATTCGTAACATTTGGTTTAGCAAGTGGCGCAGGCACAGGCACAATCACAAGTCTAGCAACGGTGGTACGTAGAAATGGCTAAGTTCTCACAGAATAACCCACCTATAAGGGTTTTAATGCTTGATGTTAAAGCTGCCGGTTTCACGCTATCTAATTTCCCATGGTCAGCTCATGATGCTTTTTTTAAATCTATAGGCGCACACGTTGAATGGCGACATGCTCCGAGTATGAATGCTGGAGATCAAGTTTATAGTGATCATTGGGACTTGATTGTTATCCCGTGGATAGGTGACATAACAAGTCAATATTCTTTCTTAAAAGTTCAATTAGCTTTGTTTGTTGATACCGGCATCCCTATTTGGTATGCACAATGCTATCTAGCCGCAGGTGTAAACGCACAACCTACAACTGGTATTACAGTGGTTAATGCCGCAGGTAAATTCACATCAACTGGTTTAATTAACTGGGAAGATAGAATGGGCGGACAAGTCACATTCTACGGTGATGCCCCAACAATTGCAGGCGCTTCAACAGTAACAACACACGCGACTGATTTAGATAATGATGCGGTAATGTTGTGGAGCAATCCTGTAGAAGGCCATCCAGCTTTATTTATGACCGCTTATAGTTCACAAACCTCAACACTTGCTAAGCCGTGGCTGGGCGCTCAGTGGATGGTAGATCAATGCCCTACAGCAGCACGTAAAGCCCAGCTATTAGGGCACTTAAGAAAAAGACATTTGTCTATTCGGTTTGATATGGGTGGACTCAATAATGATGAAGTTAGTCGTGCAAACGGTGATCTTGATACGGCGTATGACTCATTAAATTCTTACGGCGTGAAAGGAATAAGTCTGGCTTTCTTGTGGGGCGCAGGCGGGAGCTTTGGCACACTCCCAGACACAGCCAATTCAGCGGTTGCAAACTGGTTCCTAGTTCGTGATAGATCAAATGGCGGATTATTTCGCTGCATGAACCATGAAACAGATATAGTTGACGGGACAACATTTACCCCTAATGAAAGATGCACCACAGATAGTATCAACCCAGACGGATTTAAGAATGCTGCGAATGCTTATGAAACCCATTGTGACCAGTTAACGGCATTCGGATTTCAGTTAGGTGATAACGGGTATGGTGGTGGCGACCCTAACGTCCAAAACGGAAACGACATGAATAATCCATCGGCTCATTTCTTAAGTGGCTCAGACGGCATTTATGATACTGATGGTTTTTATGGTGGCTATGATGTAGCGGGCCTCTGGGTTTCGGGGGACGAAGATTACCCAACTGGTTTAACTCCACAGGCGAGTATCCGTCATTCTATCACATGGGCTAAAGGGACTACATTATTAGGCTATTCTGAAGATACAATGACTTCTAGTAACCTAACAAATATGGCTGTTACATGGAATGCTGATATTAATAGATGTCTGATAAATGGTGGTGGAATTTACTATCACGGTGGAGTAACAAACTTTACGCTTCCAGATCATGTAACAGAGCTTGGACAATTAAGAACTTCATGCCCTGATATAATTGAAATAGGTGATTGGCCCGCTATGCTTGCTGATTTAAAACACGGTATCAGCGTTTGGTTTGATGGATAATGAACAAAGAGAAGCAATTCCAGGTACTTAAAGATCTAGCACTCTCGGATGCTGGAAAGTTACTTATACAGGACATTGAAGCTAATAAGTCAAGTACTGATACTTTACTAGGGCATACTAACACTAATGATATGCTTATATCATCTGGTTATGTACAAGGGCTTGATTGGGTACTAGGTATCCTTAAACACTATCAAACTGCTGTGTATGAAGATATGAATGTGGATTACAATGAAAGTTAACTACAAGTACAGTTCTTCTGTCAAGAAGGACTTTGAATACAAGTGCAAGAGTTGTGAAGAAGTATTTACAGTGCAAACAACTATGTCAGAGATGCAATCTGAGGTTGAATGTAAATGTTCAGGTACAGCGGTACGTTATATAGGAAAAGCTCCTATATTCTCACTTGACCCTATAAGCGGGGACTTCATAGGGGCTACCGATAAGTGGCAGAAAGGCCGTGAGGCTCAGATGAAGAGAGAAGAACATAACATGAAAGAACACGGGACTTATGATTAGTCCTACACTCCTTAGCCCGTAAGGACAACTAAGGTTAATTAACGTCTATAACCGAGAGGCAGACATGAGCGAAGAGAACGTCCATTTGGACATCATAAATGAAGATAACCCTGTTACTGATGAAATTATTTCAAAGGTACAAACAGAAGAACCTTCTAGCGGAACAGAGACTATAGAAGCTAATGAATCAGCGATTCCTGAGAAATATCGGGGCAAATCAGTTGAGGAAATTATAGATATGCACTCAAATGCTGAAAGAGAGTTATCTCGATTAGGTAATGAATTGGGTGAAAATCGTAAGTTAGTGGACAAGGTACTGCAAGCCGAACTTAACGCACAACCGAAGACAGTAGAGGAAGAACTTGATTGGGATTATGCTCCTGAACAGGCGGCAGCTTCACTGGTTCAAAAGGAAGTGGGTGCGATCAAGCATGAACTTGATCAAATTAAATATGATACAGCTTTAGATAAATTTAAAGGCAAGTATCCTGACTTTGATACAGATACTCAAACAGCTGAATTCAGAGATTGGGTTCAGGCCTCTACTTACCGTACTAATCTTTATAATAAGAATTATAACGGTATAGACTTAGTAGCTGCTAGCGAGCTTATGGATGGATGGCAAGATATGAAATCTGCTGCCCCAGAAGTTGACCTAGCGGCGAAACGTGAAAATGATCTTAAAGCTGCGTCAATGGAAAAAGGCAGCTCTAGTGGTGCATCACGAAAGAATACATGGTCAAGAACATATATTCGTAAGCTTAGGACAGAACACCCTCTGAAGTATGAACAATACAAAGATGAGATTGCTCTTGCTTATGCAGAAGATCGTGTCACTAAGTAGCTATTTAGCCCTAACGGGCAATGATGACTTAATGGCGCTCATGCGTCGAGGAAAATAAAATGGGTTTAGGAACAAATCATTTAGGCATAACACATGCCACAGGTGGAGATCCAGGTGGATTCGTCCCAGCTAAGTGGATTGATGAAGCGATTGTTACTTACACACAGGCTTTACAGCTAGGTGACAAAATCTCTAAAATTGACTTCAGTGGCCAGAAAGGTGATGCAATCAATCTACCTTCTTTGACTGATCGTGGCTCTCCTTCAGCTAAAGCTGAGAACACAGAAGTTACTCTAATCACTCGCACAGACTCTGAAGTGATCTTATCTTTGGATAAGCATTACGAGTACTCTTTCTTGATCGAAGATCGTACAGCTGTTCAAGCTCTTGACTCACTGTTACGTGAATACATGCAAGATGCTGGTTATGGTTTAGCGAAGCAGATCGACCAAGATATTTGGACTGCTTTTGAGAACATGCAAGGTGGTGCAAACTTTGATGCTGCTGTAATTGGTGGCGATGGTAATACTGCATACGTTGGTGGTGGTACTGATAATCAGTCAAAACTAACAGACGCTGGTATTCGTCGTATTATTCAGACTCTTGATGATTCTGATAATCCTATGATGGATCGTCACTTAGTTATCCCACCTGTTGAACGTAACAACATTATGGGTCTAGCTCGTTTCTCTGAACAAGCGTTCGTAGGTAACGGCAATACTATCCGTAATGGTATAATTGGTAATCTGTATGGTGTAGATGTTAGTGTAAGTACTAACTGTCCTCATGTACATACTGATGCTGATGATACTATCTTCAACTTTAGTTCTTCAGCTCCGGGCGATGGTGCAGGTACTGATATTACTGGTACAGCGTACACAGCTTCTTCAGCTACAACTAAAGCCCGTGTTGGTGCTATGTTCCACAAAGATGCAGTTGTTATGGCTTCACAGATGGATATCCGTCTACAGAAGCAATACAAGCAAGAGCATCTTGGTGATCTACATACTGCTGATACGCTTTATGGTGTAACAGAGAAGCGTGATTACGGTGCAGTTGCTATTGTAGTACCTGACTAATCTAACCTGATCGGGGGAGAAATCCCCCTTTCTTTAAGGAGAACAAGATGAGTAGAATGTCAGGCCCAAAGGCCGAGGCAACGTGGAATCCAGGTTCTATGCTCGATGGTAACGAAGAAGTCACTACAGTAACTGTTCCAGGTGCTGTTTTAGGTGATTTTGCTTTTGTTAGCTTCGATGTAGATGTTGTGGATCTTGAGTTGTCAAGTCAAGTCACAGCTGCTAACACAGTAACTGTTTCTTTGAGCAACAACACAGGCGATACATTGGACTTAGGTTCAGGTACTCTACGTGTTAAAGTTGTTCATTACAACGACATGTAACAAGGTATGCCCTTCTTTTGAGGGGTATTTCTAAAGAGCTAAGTCTTTTCAGAAATAACTAATAGGTTAACTAATGACATACTTAGAAACAATCAATGAAGTACTTAGAAGATTACGAGAAGATACAGTTAGTTCAGTATCTGATTCTACTTACAGCACTTTAATAGGTTCATTTGTTAGACAAGCTTACACAGAAGTGTGCAATGCTTACTCATGGCCTGAACTTCAAGAAACACAAGATGTGGCTATTTCAGCCACAGATACAAGCTTTACTATCACAGGTGATTCAGGTGAAGGGATAGCTGATGTAACATCAGTGTACAATGTAACTGAAGAGTGCTTTCTAAGCCCTTCTAACAAGAAATGGGTAACTGATCGTCTTTCATGGGATACAGATACTAATCAACCATCTTGGTATGCTTACGGTGGAGAAACTGCTGCAAGCACTTCAACTTACCATCTGTACCCAACATCAGATGCTTCTTACACATTAAGAGTTAATTTTAATCGTAAACCTGATGTTAATAATACATTAACTGATGCTACATTCTTAAAAACACCTGAGTTACCTGTAGTACTACGTGCTTTATCTTTAGCAGTGTCAGAACGTGGTGAAGATGGTGGAGCTAGTGCAAATGAGGTAGATACTCAGGCTGCTAATGCTCTAGCTGATGCTATATCTTTGTATGAAGCTAATAATAACTTCGATAACCTTAGTTGGCATGTAGTATGACCCAGTTAAGGGACGTAGTTATACAATCACCTGGAATACTTGGGCTTAATACTCAAGGTAAAGATGATGTAATGGATCAGAAGTTTTGTACAGTTGCTGATAACTGCATCATTGATAGGAATGGGTTACTGGCTGCTCGTAAAGGCGCTAAGGTACTTAACGGTACAGCTGCTACAGGGACACCTACATTCGATACTATTCACTCATATGTACAGGACGATGGTACAGAAATAATAGTATCTAGTGGAGGTTCAAAGGTATGGTCAGGAAGTACTACTTTAACTGATATAACTGGCTCAATGACTGTTACAGCTGATCATTGGCAGTTCCAGAACATACAAGGTAATTGTGCAGGCGCTCAGTCAGCTCATGAACCTATTTGGTGGGATGGTTCAGGTAACATAGAGACTTTGAATGGTCAAAACTCTGACTGGGCAGCAAGTACAGCTTATTCTCTCGGTGATATAGTTATCCCTACTACAGAGAACGGGCACTACTACGAATGTACAACAGCAGGTACGTCAAACGGAACAGAACCTGTGACATGGGATACAACCCCTGGAGGAACAACAAGTGATAACACGGTTACATGGACTACTCGTGAAATACCGAAGTCTAATACAGCCCTTGCAGCCTTTGGACGCTTATGGCTTAGTGATGCTAGTACTGGCACAATCTTTTATTCAGATCTTCTCATACCTAGTGCTTTCAGTGGAGGTAGTTCTGGCAGTATTAATCTCAACACTGTTTGGCCTACAAGTAATGATACTATAGTTGCACTTCATGTACATAACAACAACTTAGTTATATTCTGTGAAAGATCAATAGTTATTTATGCTAATGCAGATGATATAGACAATATTACATTAGTTGAATCAATAACAGTCAACGGATGTATAGCAAGAGATTCAGTTCAAACTATTGGCAATGACGTGTTTTATCTTGCTAACGATGGTATCAGATCTTTATCTAGGACTGTATTACAAGATAATATGCCTTTAGGGGAAGTTAGTACTAATATTAGAGATGATATTATTAGCTCAATCAATGTAGAGACTCTAGCTGATGTACGGTCAACGTACTCACAAAAAAAGGGGTTTTATTGTATAAATTTCCCTGCTTCAGAGAAGACATTTATTTGTGATATAAGAGTACAAGGGACTCCAAGATGGACTGTATGGACATGGAGTTTACCAAAAGGACTTGAAGTAGGTAAAGATGACACATTGTACTTCGGGCTAAGTAGTGGGTATCTTAGTACCTATTCTGGGTATCTTGATGCTGATGTTAGTACAGGAGATACTACTGAGACTTATATTCTTACATATAGATCAGGCTGGTTAGACTTTGGATTAAGTTCTATTAAAGCTATCTGGAAGAAAGCTATCTGGTACATAAGCTCTGAGTTTGATCTAACTACTACAACTACCTGGGGTTTTGATTTTGCAGCTAAAGAGTACACAGAATCTAAATCTGTAACTGGTGTACCTCCTGCTCAATACGGAGTAGCGACTTATGACAATGACACTTATGGTTCAAGTTTCGATAAAGATACTATACAGATGAACTTAAGAGGAACTGGTTCAGTTATAAGAGTAGGTACTCAATTAGCTGTAAATAATGGTAACTTTGCTTTCAATAAAATTAATTTATTCTTTAAGACAGGAAGAGTACGATGACCGATTACTCAAGAGCTTACAACGGAGCTGCTAAAGATGCAGCTAATAGTACGATACTAGGTGCTGATTTTGATGCAGAGTTTGACTCTATAGCAACGGCTAGTACTACTAAAGCTAATAAAGCAGTGCCTGCTTCAGCTAATAATATAGCATCTTTATCTGCAACAGGTGATTTACAAGACGGACAGACTCATATAATTGACCTTGTACACCCTATAGGTTCAGTATATGTAAGTACAGTTTCAACTAATCCGAATACATTATTTGGTACAGGTACTTGGGTTGCTACAGGAGTAGGTAGGGTACTAGTAGGTGTAGGTACTTCAGATGAAGCTTATGCACTTGATGACACAGGTGGCGCAAGTACAGAAACAGCTCACTTACATGCAGATGGTACATTATCAACTGCTGCACATTCATCAGGATTTAACACACTAAAAGGAGATGGCGTATCAGGTACTCTTATATCTGCAAATACACATACCCATGATGTAACAGGCTCAACAGCTAATAACTCTCCAAGTACAGGTGATAATATGCCTCCGTACTTAACAGTACATATGTGGGAAAGAACTGCTTAATGCCTGACTCTTTATTCAATGTACCTATAAAAGAAGATATTAATAAACTAAGTGTAGGTAAGTTACGCAAAGGGTTTTTAGCAGATATATCAGGTACTGTAGGGAATAAAACAGCCTCAATAAGTGCAGATGTAGGAGTTAATGCTAATCTTTACTCTTTGTTTAACAGAGATCCAGATCTAAGCTTACTACTTAACCACGATGTAAGAGCAAGACTTAACTTAGATTTTGGGGATGCTTTAAAGATAATGATACAGCATAACCTTAATAAAAGAACTACTGAGTTAAGTCTGTCAGGTAGATTCGATGGTTTTTGAGTGCAATGGTTGTGGTGCTTGTTGTAAGTTACTTGTTACAGAGTTTGCACCAGAGATGGACAGAGGTGATGGTATTTGTATTAACCTCAAAGATAACAAATGCAGTATCTATGAAAATAGACCAGATAAATGTAGACACGGGTATTCATACAGAGAATCAGATATGTCTAGAGAAGAATACGATAAATTAAGTACAGAGATTTGTGTACAATTGGAGGCAATAGCCAGTGTTAAGTTTCAATAAAATCCTTAAAAAGTTCTGGAACGACTTTGTAGCTCCGAAAGTACTTAGTATAGATCCTATCCTTGGTGGTGCATTAATAATGGGAGCAGGAGGTCTTGGGGCCGCTGCTATCAATGCAGATGCTGCTTCTGATGCAGCTGCTAGTTCAGGGTTTCAACCCATAGGTGTTAGTTCAGGTACTGGTACTGTAGGGTTTCAAGAAGTTGGTTTCAGAGATGCTGCTTTAGCCCCTTTCCGAACAATGCTAGACCAAGGTCAAATAACTCAAGATCAATTCAATACATTTGCAGCTGGTGTAGGTCAGGACGGGTTCTCTGCGCAACTATCTCCTGAGTTACAAACCCAAAGAGATCAGTTGCTAGGTATAGGTCAAGCTGGGCTTGATCAGTTCCAGACATTTGATCCTAACCAGGCTGCTAGTCTCTTTACAAATGAACTAGATGCTATTGCTGCACCTCAAGAGGCTAGGCAAAGAACAAGCCTAGAGAACAGGTTATTCAAACAAGGACTAACTCAGAGTACTTCAGGTGCTGATAGATTTGAAGCTCTTAACTCAGCTCAAGGGTTTGCTCAGAATCAAAGAAACCTTCAAGGGTTACAATTCGGTCAACAACAACAAGAACGACTGTTCCAGAATGCTTTAGGTGGAATACAAGGCGCTACTGCACTTGATAACTTAGCTGCTCAACAGGTCAATCAAGCTATTGCTGCTTCAGGTGGTGTAACTACAGCTAACACTAATGCAGCTCAGTTCGGGTTCCAAGCAGGGCAGAACAATGCTGATGCTCTAGCAGGGTTCTTCGGAGGAGTAGGTCAAGGGTTCACTAACATGGCTTTCCAACAACCTACAGTTACAACTGACTACAATGCTAGTTTCCCTAATCTCAATACTTCAGTCTTCGGCCCAGTACAATAGGAAATAACATGGCAAGTTTATTCAATATGCCTACACCAGAGGCAGTAAGAGCACAAGCTAGACAATCTGTATTCAAACAACCTATAGCTCCCAGAGGGAGAGGTTTCGTACAGGTTGCTCAACAAGCTGGTGGGTTGTTCGGTGAAGCTTTAGGTCGATCTCAGGGAGGATTAGCTCCTGGTGAAGCTGAAGCTATGAAGTTCCAACAAGCTCAACAAGAGATTACAAAGCAATCAGAAGGTCTTAAGTTATCAGATCCTAATGATTATATTAAAATGACTGGTATTGCTGCTGAAGTATTCAATTCAGTAGGTTTATCTGAGCAAGCTAATCAGGCAGCTTTAAAGGGGCTAGAGGTCAGAAGACAGTTCTCTGGAGACACAAGAGATGCTGTAGAACGTGATACATTAAACCAGAGAAAACTAGAGCAAAACTTTAAAGAAAGGCAAGCTAAAATCAAATCTGAAGAACTGTCACCTACTGTACAGAAAATACTAGACAAAGCTCAAACAGAGGCTATATCCGCTGGACAGAATGCTTCTAGTTTCGATGTACTTGCAAGTGATGTTGAGAAATCAGACTTTGAAGGTGGTATAGTTGCCTCTGTTAAAGAGACTATGAAGAACTTGACAGGTCAACAAGATGCTGTATCAGATCTTAGATTGAAGTATAACGCTGTACGTGCATCTCAAGCTGTTACTAACTTACCTCCTGGCCCAGCTTCAGATAAAGATATAGCATTAGCTCTATCCGGTTTCCCTAAAGATAATGCCCCTGCTACTCAACTAGCTAGATTCTTACGTGGTACAGCTAAACTTCAACGTATAAATGAAGCTTTCTTGACATTTAAGTCAGATAAAATTTCTAAGAAGAAAGGAACTAGAGCTTTACTGCAAGATTGGAAAAAGAAATCATTCTCTGATACTCTTGGTAGAGAAGTACAAACATCTGAGATATATATCACAGCTGCTAATAGAGGTCTTTCTATACAAGAAGTTAAAGATAAACTAGGTATAAAACAATGAGTGATCTATTTGATGAACTGAAACCAAGTACAGGTAGTACTAAAGTGGGTTCTGATCTATTGGATGAATTAGACCCTCAACAAGTTACACCTCCTCCTGAGATTGTTCAACCTACCTTACCAGTACAAGAAGATACTCTTGCTAATAGATCATCTGCAAGAAGGCAGGAAGCAGTAGGTAAAGTACAACAAGATATATCTGATTTCGCTAAATCCCCTTCAAAAGAAGCTGCTTTTGGTCTGATTGGTGATATAGCAGGGCAATCGGCATGGGCCGGTATTGATGTACTAGGGGATACACTCTTTACTGGTTTGAAAACTGTAGCAGAGACTGCCCCTGATAAAATGCAAGATGCTGTTAAGGCCGGTTTCCACTCATTGACAAATGCAGTACCTTCAGAAGTCAAATTATCCATAAGTTCAGGCACTAAAGACCTTATAGATATTTATGGAGATCTTGAAGAGAAGTACCCAGAAGAAATGAGACAAGTAGAGAATATTGCTGGGATACTTATGGTAGCAATGCCTGGGCCTAAGGCCAACCCTGCTGCTAAACCTTTTACGCCTATTGGAAAAGCAGGAGCTAAGTTAACACGCTCTGCTAAGGTACAAGCTGCTAAGTCTAAAAGGGAACTAGTGGAGACTCTTATTGAGGAGATCCCTACTGATGAGTTCAGTAGAAAAATGAAAATAAGGAGATCAAGAGAGACTACCCTTCTTAGAGGAAGAGACATAAAAGCAAGCCCACTAGAGACTATGGTAGCTAAAGATGTATCAAGAGTCCCTGGGCTAAACCCTAAGAGAAGTTTTTTATATAACAGTAACAGAGTAGTTGATGAAAGTAGAAAAGTAGCTGAAGATGTAGCTACTAAATTAGCTAACCTCCCAGAACCTAATGATTCTTTATTGAAAAATGCAATCAATAAAGTAGACTTAGGCGTGAATAAACTATTAAAAGAAGAAACATTTCTAGCGGAAAGTAAGACAGCTGTCCAGAACATGGTAACTAAAGCTAAAAGTCTAATATCTAGTACAGATAACTCTGCTAGTGGTGTATGGGAAGCAAGGAAAGCATTTGATCAATGGGTAATCAAACAGAAAGGGAAATACCCTGACCCCAACAAAGCAGGGGCTTTTGAGCAAGTTAATGAAGTTGTAAGAAACTCATTGAATGGGGTTGTTCACACGGAAGCTAAAAAACATGGGGTTAATTCTCAAAGAGCAATGGAAAAGTTATTTCATTTAAACTTAGCCGAAACAGCCCTAGTACCTAAAGTGGAGAAAGAGGGGGTTAACGCTTTTTATAGGCAGATGACTAAACTTAAAGACGTGGTAGGTGTAAGAAATGAGTCTCTTGGTTTAATAGCAACAGCAATGGGTACTACATTCTTAGCCGCATCACAAACAGCTGCGGCGCCTGTTGCGGCTACTATCGCGGCAGGTTCGAGTTTAAGACTGATGTACAAAGCTGCTAAAACACCCCAATTTAAAAGGTCTGTTGGGTTGTTATTAAAAGCTACTGACGATGGTTTAAAAGTTGCTACTGACCCTATTATGATTCAACAACTACGTGCAGATAGAGCTTTACTAATTGAATTGTCAGAACACTTAGATAAACAAGAGGAAGAGTAATGCAAATAGATAGTGATACGCTGCATTACTTATGGAGCTTACTTGCTGTCCCTGCTGTATGGCTATTTAAAGTTATATGGCAACAACAGAAGTCTTTGCAGCAACTCAGAGAAGAGATAGCTAGGGATTACTACACTAAAACTGAAGTAGATCATGAAATTAATGACAACAAGGATGACTTGAAGTACATCAGAGGGAAGCTAGATAAAGTAGTTGATAGAATGCTTGATAAGTAAGTATACAATAGGGGTTATAATGAAGTTACCAGAGAAAGTTAAAGTAGGATGTTACGATGTACGGATAGTACCTATGCATGGAATGGAAGGCTTTGCTCATGGTTGCCTAGGGCACTTCAGTTCAGCTGAGATGGTAATAAGGATAAGTATTGATCTCCCTGAAATACAAGTTATAAACACTCTTCTTCATGAGGTTCTCCATTCTTGTTATTATGTAGCGGGGCTTGAAGACACTGATGAGGAAGAGAGAATAATAACTTGCTTAGCTAACCAGTATCTACAAGTAATAATAGATAACCCTGCCTATAATAAGGCTATAAACAGTTGCTCAAAGAAGGAGAAGTAAACCCGTACTTCTTTTCAGCAAAGGATCTGACAATAGTGGCTGCTAATTTACAAGAATACTGCCCTAAGAATACTTGCTTATTATCTATTGTTATGTAAGATCTCCACTTACTATCCCTTGCTGCATAAGATACGCCTCTTTGTTTACTAGTAGAGTTACATTGAAGTTTAGTATTCATCATATTTTGTTTCTGTGTAACATCTCTTAGGTTACAGATACGGTTATCATTAGGTATCCCATTGATATGATCAATGTTATTTTTAGGGAAGTTACCATAAGTATATAGCCATACTAACCTATGTACTAAATACTTTTCACCATCGATGCTTGTTTCTATGTAACCAAGTGCCGTTTTACTGCCTAGAGCGTCTCCACGTTTAGCCCTAGCCTTATCTACTTTCCATGTAAATATGCCTGTAGATTTGTTATAAGTTACAAGTTCTTTTAATCGCAGTTGAGTAATCATTACAGCTCCTGTTTTAGTTATTATATATGAGGTTTAGATGAAAGTCAAGGACAGTACAGTTAATATATGGGGTCTCCAGGTAGAGATGCAGCCTGTATTAAAAGCTGCTGATATTATATGGAAACAGCACAACAAAGAGTTAGTAATAACTTCAGCTAGAGATGGAATGCACTCCGCTGGTTCATTGCATTACTACGGGTATGCTGTAGATCTTCGTATATGGGGTCTTGAAGATAAGATACAAAGTATAGCTACTCGACTAAGAGAGATACTAGGTATTAACTATGATGTGATTGTACATACAACTCACCTTCATGTGGAGTATGATCCAAAATGAGTATACTAATTGCTACACTAGCACTATGGGTATCGTTTATAGTACTAATGAAGATTGTTGATGATACAAAAAGAGAAGACCTTAACTGGTTTCAAAAGATAGCAGTTATCTTGTTCGTAGTGTTCGATGTTGTGTATAACTACACTTATGGAGCTATCTTGTTCTGGGAGTTTGCTGATAATGATCACAAAACACTAACTTCTCGATTGAAACATATCCTGTTATCAGGGTTTTATGATGAAGATGAGTGGAGATTCAAGTTAGCTCTCTTTATGTGTAAGTACATGATCTCTCCTTGGGATCCAGGTCATTGTGGAATGGGGTTCAAATGAAGATTAAAGACACAAGAGGGCGAGAGTCCATAACACTGACATTTTGTACACTAGCTACAGTTATACTGTTAGGTAAGTTCTTACTTGCTGGGTTAACTACATACTTAGGTGTAGTACCTGATATGAGTGCTGGTGAATTTGGACTAGCTTTTGCTGCTGTACTGGCACCTTGGCTGCACAGAGAATGGGTAGAGAAGAATGTTAAGTCTGATCAAGAGTAAATTAGCTAGCTTCGGATTAGCTGTAACAGGTATACTTGCAATAGCTGTAACCTTCCTGTATGCTTTACTACAGAAAGAGAAGAAAGAGCGAGTACAGGAGAAGGTAAGAAGAGTTAAAGTAGCTCAGAAAGCTTCTACAAAGACTACAGAAGCAATGGTTAAAGGAGTACAAGATGAGAATAAGCCTATTACTAGGAATGGTCGTATTATTAAGTAGTTGCGCTACAGTGGAGTACGTACCTGTAAAGTTGACTGCTCCCCCCGCCTTGAACAACTTGACGGAGGAGGAGCTAGATCAACGGCTTGGGGAATGTGTGTCAGATTATACGTATAAAGATATAATCATAACATACAGGCGAGTAAAAACATTACAAGGCATAATACAATCCACAAGAACAGAAGACTAGGGTTCATTATAGTTAGTCTCCTAAGGGTGTAAACGGGTAGCTATATTACTATTCTTGAGCACCTATGCACGAGTGGTAGTACCCCTGAAGGTCTGTGTAGCCCGTTGGAGCACTGATAATCTCAGCTCTAATAACAGTACTTACTTTCCCACTCGGACTTCCTTTTTACCCTTCACCAGTTTAGCTGGTTCCTCGTGAGCATGTTCAAACTTAACTGACAGTAGTTCCATCAAGGCATCTACTTTATCTTCTAATTCACGAATCTCCCCCCTGTAGTTATCATACCTAATCTCTTTGTATTTATCGAAACTAGTACCTTGTAATCTATTAATTAGTAAGTGGAACTTATATGACCAAGAATCCTCAGTGTCAAGTATTCCTAGATATTTAAGGTGATCTCTTAATTCTTTATCTTTCATTATTATCTCCTAAGGTGTTATTGTACAAACTAAGTCTACTTCAGCTACTGTGCCATTCATGCCTATTGAATAATCACATGGCCCTAGAGTAGAGCCACACACAAGTTCTGGGCCATACAGCACTGAAGATGTGCGTGAAGCAAAGTAGGATGCATCGGCACCTGCTAATGGGGTTAGGTCATAGGCTATTCCACATTGACCATGGAATATAACACTAACACCTGTAGCTCCATCATATATGGGAATAGTTGTTATTGGTGCTAAAGGAGCATTGATTGTAACTAAGACTTCATCTCCTCCAGCATCATCAAACATCTTCCTTGCATCAGGCGGTAAAGGTATCGTAATAGTGTCTGATATAGTCCCTGTGAATTTTCCTGTTAGAAAATCAAATGTTCCACTGCATCCTGATAGCAATATCAGGGCAGTGAATAATGTAATGTATATAAGTTTCATTTCTTTACCTTTGGTTTAAAGTTCTGTGCAGTACTTCCACAACATCCATACAATGATCTAGCATCTGCACAATTAGTCCAGTAACTGTTAGTATGACTGGAATACGGGTTATAGCAATACAACGGTGAATGGTAATCAAACGGACTCTTTAGTAGACTGTATCTACAATCATGACAATCAACCATACTAACCTCCAGGTTTGTCTGCTCTAGTTATATTCAAAGTAGTCAACCATTCTTGGTACTCAGGATCAAGATCTAGAACCTTCTGAGGGTCTACTCTCTTCCCTGTTTCATCTGTGACATGAAATCCATACGTTATCATATCCTTTATTTGTTCATTGAGCTGAGAATGCAATAAATCAAGTCTTTCCTTATCTATATCCATGATATGAACACTCCACTACAGAAAGGAATTACGGCTAGGTTTACTTCCTTTAACTCATCTGTCAATTTCATCATTCTTCATCCTTTGTATATAATGGATGAAGGTATCACAGAATTCTCTAGGTGTCAACCCCATACCTATAAATATATCAAGTAATTCATCTAGATCATATTTAGCTAATAACTCTTCCAGGTACTCATGATCCATCATCAGAAAACTCCTTAAATAGTGCATTGATCATGAAGGCAGGCATTATGCCTTTATACTTATATAAATCTTTGTATTCCACTGTATAAGATATATCATCTACTCCCCAGAAGGTCAAACACCTATCATCTACGGGGACATGAGACTCATCTAGTATCTTTTGCATGGCTAATATATCTTGTAACTCAAGCACTTCACTCATCTAAAAATCCTCATCCTTAAGTACAGGTTCATCAAGAGCATTAAGCATTCTCTCAAGATCCTCTCGTAACTCTTGTACAGTTTCGCCACACGGTTGCATAGCATCTTCTGTTATTGAATGAGGGAACTTATCTCCCTCATGGTAAAAAGCCTCATGTATACCATAATGCCTTCCAGTTTTAACTACTCTATGATTCCACACGATTAATCTCCCGCTGAATGTACCAAATTGCTTTCTCTAAGTCTTGCTTCTTATTACCTTTTAGTTCACATCTTTTTATGTACTTCACTGCATTACCTAGACAGAAACCCATGTTTTCAGTTATTTGAATAGTTTCTATACCTGATGGATCTGATGTGTAATGTTTTGGGTGGTTAACTGGGTCTTCAATTACCTCATCCACAACCTCAGACTCTTCATTTATCCCTCTAAAGATCTCATTGCTACTTCCTGTAAATTTTATTGTACTCCCATTTTCCATCTGTATTTCATCCTGTTTACCTACATCTTCGGTGATAGTTTCACCAAATTTATTGTACCTGTATGTATTAGTATTAGGGTTATATGTAAGTACACACTCATCACACAATGATACACACCCGCTGCATTTATTTATCATAATTATGTCCACTCTCTTAGTAAATAATCCATACTTAGTTCCATCAGACAATAGTTACCATCCTTAACTTCATGTTTATATATACAACCCCTGAAATGGTTATTACCTTGGTAACCTTTGTAATCTTCATCGTGTTGGTAAAAAGAGCCTACAGCTAGTCCACGAAGTACTTTCCCATTAGCTAGATGTTTCTCTGCCAAGTCTTTTCCTTGCTGGTGCCCCATAGTGAATGACATACCTATGTTATTAAGTCTAGAACGTATCATACCGCCCCAAGGTCTGCCTGTATTAGGGTTAGCGAAGAAGTGACTGTAAGTGATACCATCTATCTCTACCATCTCCAGGAAGTCATAAGCTTCCCAACCTAACTCTTTCAACTTAAGGTCTTGATACCCGCACTTACCTGCAAGTTCAGGGTTTGCATTCACGTGCCGCATTATTCGTTCTTCATGATTACCTGTAGTAAATACTAATCTAGGCCTGTACTGCTTCATCTTCTGACGAACCATCTTAGCATTATAAGCCCAAAGAGGACTTAATAGAGCTTCCATACCAAGTAAACCAGCTTCTATGTCTTGTTGATAAGTCCTGCCTTCTGCTTTCTTAGTACCTTTGTCATAAGATGAGAGACTAGGCATATCCCAGTGGTCAGCTAAGTGGATAACAGTGTCAGGTTGTTTATCTACTATATAGTTACCAGCTGCTGTTAAGTGATCCACTGGAGTCCCTTTCTTACATTGAGTATCAGGTATTACAAAGTGTTCCATAAGAACTCCTCTTCAGATATTATTATACAGTTCTTCATTTATCTATCCTATAACAAGATAACAGCAATAAAGCTGTAACAATGTGCTTAATTTCAGACAATACATCCTCGGTAAACATACTAAAATAGATAGCCGAAACCATACTAATACAACCACCTACAAGTAAAATAATATCTAGTACTTTCATACAACATCCCTCAGATTACCATACCTGTTCCACCTACGTTTCATTCTCTTGTAAAGGAATTTCCACTCATCGAGTCCGTTTCCGAGTGCCACTATTTTTGCGGCTTTTCTTAATACCTTTGCTCTTGTTCCTCTCATAAAGAACTCCCAGACGATAATGGCCTTACGTTATATAAAGGACAATCAGTGATACCACAAGCAGTTACTTGTTGTTTCCAAGTACCAGGGCAAGCAGGGTCATAAACACAATCTTTACATTTTTCGTTTATGCTTTTTCTGAGGCTTATTCTTGGTTTTTTGTCTGGTTGTTCTTCCATCGTCTCGATCCTCTTTCTTTAGTTGTTTCTGAAGTCTTTGTATCTTAGCTTCGTACTTTGCTTTAGTGCTTTGTTTCTTAACCTTTTTCTTAATCTTTCTTAACTTCTTTATTTCTTTTTCTATGTAGTTAAGGTGAGTGGGGTACAGAGGGTTATCAGTCCAATCTTTGCTCCAGTACCAAACAAGATTCTTTATCCAGGTGTGTGTACACTTAGTCCCGCTTCTTTTAACCCAGTGAAGAACCTTCCCCTCTGCTGAATTGCAAGCACGACATAGTACCATTCTACAATGACCAGTGCTGTGCAAGTGGTCTAGGGTGGCTTGCCCTTCTCTTATAGTATCTTCACAGAGAGCGCACTTACCATCTTGATCTTCTAGCAGGGCTAACCTGTAGGCCGCCTTCTCATTAGATTTTAGTTTATTCATTTTCCGTGATTCTCATGGTAGCCATAATTAACCTCAGCCTCTTCTCTAGCTACCGCTGCATCTGATAACTTTTTAAAATAACCTAAATGTATTTGCTTATAATTGTGAGTTATATATGCCCTATAAACACCTTTCTTTTTGACATAAGAAACACCAATCACTCCAGAAGTGTTTCCACAGCCTTTACTTAAATTCCTTGCATTCTCTTGTCTACTAACTTCTCTTAAATTGACTATCCTATTATCATCCCTGATACCATTTATATGATCTATTTCATCAGGTAATCTACCAACAACATACAACCACACTAGCCTGTGTGCCTTATAATGGACTCCCTCAAGGGATACAGAAATGTAACCAGAGTCTCGTTTAAATCCAGCTTTAGCTCCATTAAATCTGTATACAAAGCTACCAGTACCTTCTTTGTACACTAGCATGTTTCTAACATATTGCTGAGTAAGGGTATCAGCTTTCTCTTTCTGTTTAAGTTTCACCCGAAGCTCAATATCTTAGCTTCTGTTCTAAGTTCTGAGGTACTTCTCTTACGTTGTGCATGGATAATCTCCTTAGCTCTAGGTTCTTGCATATCCTGGATAATACTCAATAACTCAGGTATCTTATCAGGGGTTATAATAACTTCAGAAGCATCTGCTTCACCTTTAGGTGTATAGAACCTCCACATTGATGGGTCATGTTCTCTAAGCCCCCTGTACCTATCAGGTGGTGCTATAGCTTCTCCTACCCATACTTCTTGTAGCTCTACTTTAGGTATCTCCATCTCTTTGTACATTTCAGCTCGAAGTAGTAAGTCTTCTGAACCGAAGTACATATAAGGAGTCTCTTGCATATACCTTGAAGGATGATTTGAATTTCTGTACTCATCAATCATAATACAAGCTGTCATGTACTTACTAGGGTTCCTCATGTATATCTTAGTGTTTAGCATGGACTGGTCATACATCTTCTCTATATGCCACCCATTTTGTATTAAAGCATGGGCATTGCTTTCCCACCCATCACAAATTACCTTTGTTCTGGGATGGATTACCCATTGCTCATTTCTATAGCTCGCCAAGTTCGAACTCCATTTCCTCCAACTCTCGTTCAAGGTTCTTCAAGATACGTCTTGATGTTTCTACTTCTTTAATCTTTGATTTAAAAGCTTGTACCATCTTCTTTTGTTCTTCTTCCGCAACTTCAAGTTTAGCTTTCGCTAGAGCTGCTTTAACTGAATCACCACCAATTTTAGATACCATTATTCTTCACCTTATTTACATTGATTAATTTAATTCTCCAAGGGAATACAACTCTTTTCTCTTGAAGCTTTTTCTTCATTTTAACAACTTCTAACTCGAACTGCTCTACCTCAATTTCCCATAAAGCTTGTTCTTTTATATCTTTAGTATTCACAATCTAGCTCCTATACGTTTACCAATATGAAGTAGCTCATAGTTCTTATCGTACATCTCTTTAAAGTCTTCACCGTAATGGTTCCTGTATGCAGCTATAACAGCAAGTTTAGGATCTTCAGCCTTGGAGAGTATCTTATAAGCTGCCATCTTACCTTTACCTGGAATCCCTTTAATATTATCTGCTGTATCACCTTGAATCATTTGACACCAAAACCACAGATCTGCATCTTCTTCAGATACCCAGTACTTAACTTTCCACTTAGGGTTGTAATGCCATCCAGGAAATGTATTGAAGTCTTTGTCTGATGAACAAGGTACATACTTAAGTGCTGATCTTACAAGTGCTGTTTTTACACCTTTACTTGTAACGTACTTCTTGTTCCAATCATCTCTACATATCTCAGCTATCCAATCATCAGCTTCTCTTCCGTCATCTGTTACAATAGCATTATGTTCTTCAATCAAGTACTGACGTATAGCTGAATGCCACTTAGGTTTCTCTTGTTTTCTTTGACCTTTATAATCAGGGTACTTCTCTCTTCTGAAGCATTGCTTCCCTGTTAAGTAGCATTGATAATCATCTGCTCCAGTCTCTCTTAATATATTCTTCATATGAGAGTCAACTGTTTTCTGTACATGTTCCCAATTCTCATTCTTGCAAGCGAAGGCGATTGAGTAAGCATCTACATCTGAGTCGTTCAAAGCTTTAATGCATCTCTCCTTTATCTGGTTTATTCTCTTCGTAGACATCTCTACCTAACAAGAACAAGAAAGCTTCTGATAGTGTCAAGAGAGCTATATCTGTATCATCAAGAGATTCTACTCGCTCTGAGCATACATACATATGAGCCAGGATAATCTCAGTTACATTCTCTAACCAGTGCTGTATTTGATCTTCATCCCATTGCTCAGTAACCATTTCAAACATAGTCTCAGCTGGGTTCTCTGTTTTAATTGCTTTAAAGTTAGTCATACATCTCCTATTAGGTGGCGGGGGCAGGACTTGAACCTGCTCAGTACCTTATGGGCCTATTTCTGTATTCATCCCATCGCCTCTAGGTTTCGCTTCACGCGACTCCCCGCCATTGTTAGTCCAAACAAACTTTCTGTATAGTCCAATCTTCTAGTAAAGCATCTCTACCTTTGTTCTCATGCAGATAACGAAGGATAATGTGTTGTATCACAGAATCATCCACTTGTACGATACAAGGTTCTTGTAGATTGTCTTGTAATGAGTACCAAACTTCTGCTTCTATGTTCATTCTTTATCTCCACATTTAATCTTACCTTCGTAGTACTTGTTCTGAACAAAGGTATCTCCTTGAGGTGTACAGATTACTAACAAATGGTGAGTTGAATAATCGTACAAATCATCTTCATCACACCCTCTTGCTGGGGCTTGGGTGAAGAACATTAAGAACATTACATAAGTTATTGATTTAGAAAGGAATATCATCATCAAAACTATCATCAGGTGCTGACTTCTCTACTACAGCTTTCTCTGCATCTTTACCTGATGCAAGATCAGCAATCAATGGTTGTGTGATATTGTACAATTGAAGACACGTCTTTTCAAGGAAGTCAAAGTCTACTTCACCTTTCTTAGCAGGACCATGGAGAGTTACAGCTTGGTTCATTGATGCCCCTATAGCCATACCAATTACATAACTATCTGTACCTTTCTTTGAGGTACTTGATCCTCTTGTTGGAGCTGTATTACCTGATCCTTCTTTGAGGACTGTTACAGTAGCTTTCTTTACATTCTTGAAGTCACCGTTCTGGTCATACATACCTTCAATCTCTGCACCTTTGGTGATCATACCTGTCTTAGTCCAGATCTCTCCCTGTACTCCACGTTTGATACTCCCGTAACTGAACCAATCATCACCCATCTTAAATGAAGCCCTGTGGGTGTTTTCGTACTGGTCTTGCTTGTCCATCTCTTTAACTGATACTACTTCTACTGTTCCTGAAAATCCTGGCATTTATTTATCCTCTTAGTTTTAATTATAGTCTCATACTTTTTACTGCTTGTCAAGCTTGTTGTATTCTATTTCTTGTATATGATATTCACCTGTTAACCTCTCATAAAAACAACGTACTGTACAATCTCCGTCACTGGCATAATCAATACCTATAAAAACTTCTCCTTCTTTAGGTATATAATTTGAGGGGAAAGGACTAATCTTTACCCATTTAGGATCGAACCATTCATTGCTCAATGTACATCTCCCCAACTCTCCCCAACTTGAAACGAAGCATCCAGTGGAACTTTTAGTTTAAAGAACTCACCTGACTTAACAATACTTTGAACACACAGCTTACCAACTTGTTCAGCATCTTCTGGGTTGCATTCAATTATATACTCATCGTGATAGTATACAACACGTTTGTACTCAATACAAGCATCTTTTAACATCTTCCTTAAGAAAGCCCAACTCATGTCCATAATCTTAGCACCTGTTGACTGAAACAGAGTGTTAGTAATACTATGCCTTGATCTAGTATAACGCTTACTGCGATCAATTGTCAAGATATATTTCTTTGAATTGTTCTCCCAAGCTCTTGCTACTGCTTCATCAACTTCTTTTAAAGCCCAGTTAGCTTCCCAGTACCTATCGAAGTACTCAGAACCTACTTCAGTACTAACACCTAGAGCTGAACAAAATGTAGCTAAACCACAGAAGTACTGTAAAGCATATCCAGGTGTCTTAGCATCTTTACGTTCACACTCCCATAACTTAGCATTCTCTTCATGTTCATCATACTCATCAGAGAGTATTCTCTTAGCGTACTCACCTCCGTCATATCTAGCTGTATAGTGGCCTTTAACTCTAGCTTCTAACCCTGCTGCATCATACCCTACAAAAACCTTGTTAGGAGAGGCTATGAATAGACCACGCATCTCGGAGCCGTAAGGTGTACCTACTCTAGGGATATTAGCTACTGTTTTATGTCTCTGTCTTCCTGTATTAGTTAAACCTGAACTTCCAGCAGGTAATCTACCATCTATTGCAAGTCTTGGGTTATTAAGCCACCCTTGTATGTTACTTCTTCTATGTCTGTACATAACCCACAGAATAACATCTTTAATGAAAGGTACTTCAGAAGATAACTTAACTAAACCTGGACATATTTCACCTTTGTCATGCAGCTTAGGTGAAGTCTTAATCTTCTTACCTTTCTCTCTTATTTCCTTGCCGTTCGAGTCCTTCTTGAAGTTCCATATAGTTGCTTTCCAACCAAGGGATAACAACCAATCTTTTAGTTGTTGTTGATTACCTAATGTCATAGCTATATCATGGATAATACACTCATGGTGAGGCAATGGGTGCCAATGTCCATTCTTCAACCCTCCCCAATAACCTGTACCGTTGTCTACTCTTTTACCTCCTTTGAGTTTTGGGGTACGTGTCAAATAATTAACCTCATCGAACCACTTCTCACACATAGCACTTGGAGTCCCATCCTTCTTGAACTGTAACTTAGGAGGAGTCATAGCTTTTAGTTCAGACTTCAAAGGAGGACGAGAAGGCAGTTGAGGTTCTACTTCAAGCTCAATTAACTCCATCTTTTGAGTTAACTCTTGTATTAATTCTTCAGCTCTAACAGAGTCAAAACAGATACCTGTCCTTTCTTGTTCACACATACCGTCATAAGTTATGTGAGCTAGTTTAAGATACAAAGGGAGGTTAATCACTTGCACCACTTGCCATTAGGTGCGATAATAGTATGCTTAGTGTACCTTCTAAAAGCATGGTAATAACAGACCACACCTTCTGGAGTAGTACCATCTGCATCATCTTGCAACTTATCTAACAAAGATTGAATAGTTACAGGAGAAAGCTCCCCTTGATAAAGGATAGGGACTACTGAGCAACACTCAGGTCTGCTCGGGTTATCAGGGTTCCATCTGAAAGTATTGAACAAGAATAAAGTCTTTTCATTCAGGCCATGTGGGTTTTTCTGAATACCTGGGCCAGCCCATTCACCGTAGTGGTAGCCATCACCTAGAGTAAGCAAACCTTTGGTATTATCTTTTACCCATTGAGCAAACCCGAAGTTATCATCTTCAGGTGTAATGAATCTCTTACGTGACTGTACACCAACTATCTGATTATCTTGAATAACAATACAAGAGTTAGTGCCATCAATCTTCTCTGTAATAGTAACCTTGAATGGGTTATCTCTACCAATCTTAGGCCATGCTTTAAATTCTATTTCACTCATATCTCTATCCTAGCTGTAATTGTACTCTGATTTAATATTAGGTGCAACACCATGTACTTTAACTGTTACTGAGTTACCGTACCCTGCTTCTTTGTACAACTTAAAACACAAATCCCAGAACTCCTCTCCGTTACTTATAGCTCCATCAGGGTCTTTAAGCTCAAGTGAAGGGAACTCTTCTTTTATAACAATGTAACCTGTTTCTGTCATCATATCTCTATCTCCGCTTCGTTAACAATTCTACAAAGTTCTTTTATTAGTAGCTTCACGTCTTCAAGTGTCAGCATTGCAGGGTCTTCATACAATGAGTCGAACTCTATCATGTCATACTTTATAAGATCTGTATCTACTACTAAATCACTTACTCTGATAATCAATTCCAGCCTCCTTTTGACGAATCAGATAACAATATCTGCTTCTTTAAGTAATGCTTCTAGCACGGCGCCAGTAATTCTCACGTCTTCACGACAACGGTGGACGTACTCTTCTGTACTAAGACCTTCCCAGTTTTCTATTGTTGGCTTCTTTATACCTAGTTTTTCTCCCCACTTACCTAGCCCATGAAACCCCCTATCAGGATTAAGCTCTCTTGATAGAACCATAGTGTCAATTATTTGACAAGGTACTGAGTTAATTACGTCAGGTTGGATGTAATACTCCAGACCAGCCAACTTATTGTAGACAGGAAAATCATAACCGATAACATTATGACCAACAAGAGTGTAACCTGAACTAAGGACTTTAATAACACTTTTAAAATCATACATAGTTCTCCAATTATCTGTCCCTAGTTCATTAAAACAAGTGCAATGCATTTTATCAGGATTGAGCCCATTAGCTTCCATGTCAAAGACTATGATTTTACTCACTCAGAGTAACCTAAGTACACAAAGTAAGCAAAGAGCCCAGAGAGCCACAAAGTTAATAACCCACCCGCTAACTCACCAGTATTAATCATAAAAATAGCACCAGTTGTAAACAAAATAGTTAACATAGTACCAACAAAACACATAGGTCTTAGTATTTTATTCATCTAGATACTCCTCTTTAGGTATTGCCATCATTCTACCTGTGTGTTTATCGAGTGTCAATGTATCACATATACCTGAATTATCCCACTCTCTTGCATACAGAATACTTATTCTACTAAACCCCCGTGTCTTATCTTCTTTGATCTCTTTATCTATCCCTATTAAGTTAGAAGTTACTTGCTCAAAAGCCCCAGAGCCCCGCCCATCATCAGGTTCTATCTCATACCAATAAGGATAACTAATACTTCCATCGGGTTTCTTAGGTTTACCTCTGTTCTTATCTCGTGTGATATGAGCTACTGCAATAACATGTATACCTGTCTTTTTAACAAAAGCTGCTATGTTTGTCAAGAGGTTATCTATCTCTTTTCTCTCGTTTGTACCTGTGGAACCAGAGAATACAAAACTTAAGTGATCCAGTATAACGAACTCTACACCTCTTGCTGCTTCCCATTCAAGTATCTGCATTAACCTCTCAGGGCCAATATGACCTTTCTTGTCTACTGTAAATCTAGCATACGTAGGATCAAGTACTTCTTGTACAGTTCTGCGTCTTTGTTCATCTGGTACTATATCAGGGTTCTCTCTGAATAGAGGTAGATGTACATTATTATCCATAGCTATAAAGCTTTGTCTAGTCTTAACTATATCTTCTTCTAAATAAATACCTAAAGTCTTCTTCTTCATTAATAACAAATGGTAGTTAATCAACTTACATAGGGTAGTCTTACCTGCTTTTGGTGGAGCTAGAATGATTGTTAACTCACGGGGGCGTAACCCTCTAAGCTTGCTCATAAAGATAGGTAAGCCAGGAATATACATACCTTTAGGAATTGGTTGTATAAGATCCTCGTACTCACCTCCTCCGTACTCAACAGAGTCTACTTGAAAAGACTTAGCTTGGAACATTAACATCTTAGCTAGTTCTTCTGATCTACCTTCTTTTATGTACTCATTAGGATCATTAAGTTCAAGCTCTACGTTCTTCATTTCTTGTATACAGAGAGCTACTTCCATTACTGCATCACGACCTTTAACAATACCTTTTAGCCTCTCTTCAGGTGTCGCTTCATCATTATCAAATACTGTTATAGGTTCTTGAAATGACTGTACAAACTCTTGGTTATTAGATACATGCTCTGCTGCATGTTTAGTACCTAGTCCAATAGATACTACATTAGGTACAAAAGGTTTACTAAGTCCTTGATTGTAGTCAGAAAAATATAATGCTTGCCATGCTGATAAGTAATCGTATTGGCCTTCGGCTATGAATAACTTCTTACCTTTCTGGCACACATCTTGCCCTACTAGATCGCATCCTGTATCTACATCACCTACTGTACTGAAAGCTTTCTTTTTTGGTTGCGTTAGATCTCTTTTCAAGAACCCACTAATCTTACCCTTCTTAGTAACAGGGAAGTAATGTGCTATAACAGTACCTTCTACTTCACTGAACTCTGATCTGATACCAAAATGTTCACATGTTTCTAACTTAATACCTCTATCAGGTATAGCTTTAATTGGGTACTTTTGTACTGTTTGTATTGTTTGCATACTCTTCTGTACCTCACCTTTGAAGTGGCTCATTTTAACCTCTTTTTATTCTCTTGACAACCTGGACATGCTTCTCTTTTCATTTGAACCTCTTAGCCTGCTATGGTTGGCCTAAACTTAAGCCCATATTTTTGAGAGCTTCGTCAAAACTTGCTTGGTTTGCTGCGCTATCATATGAGTAAATCAAATCACTTAAATGTGACCCGTTGTCTTCATTTAATAGCTTGTTCATGGCGGTTTCAAATTCATCAACTT
>Ga0316205_10001049_pt1 | contig 39105 bp, 39 predicted proteins | sample 3monthpyrite_MG_FD_204941 | JGI IMG/M metagenome (GOLD analysis project Ga0316205, IMG submission 204941) | Microbial mat bacterial communities from mineral coupon in-situ incubated in ocean water Damariscotta River, Maine, United States -... | ecosystem: Environmental > Aquatic > Marine >...
CGAAATACCAGATTCGAAACAGATACGCGTTGTCGCAAATGTAGGTAATGAACAGCCAGTGTAGTTCTTAAAGACAAACTGGCATTAGGACGAAGAGCGAAATATGAAAATTAAACGTTTTTTTGCCAAGAGTATTAGCGAAGCGATTCGTGATGTACGTGAAACGCTAGGATCAGATGCCGTGATCCTTTCCAACAAAGAAGTTAGTGGTGGAATCGAGTTAGTCGCTGCGACTGATTACGACAATACAATTTTTGATGACAATAATACTAAGCCTGCAACAGAACGTCATTCTGAAACAATTGATACGGCGGAACCTGTTAGCGCTGTCGCTGAGACACCTAAGGTTGAATGGTCACAAGAACCCACCTTGGTTGAAATGCGTCATGAACTAGAAAGCCTACGGGGTATGATGGAAGATCGCCTTACGGGTCTTGCATGGGGTGAACAAGCTCGCCGTTTCCCTGAAAGAACACATTTAAATCGTGAATTGATGTCTTTAGGCTTATCCTCTCGTTTATGCCAAACCTTAGCAAATGAACAGCCAGAACAAGACGATTTTTCGCTGATGTGGCGGGCAACGATGGGGCGTCTTGCGCATCAACTACCTGTTTGTGAAACAGACTTTTTAGATGAAGGTGGCATCATCGCCTTACTTGGATCAACGGGCGTTGGAAAAACAACGACGATTGCAAAATTGGCAGCACGTTTTGCATTACGTCATGGCAAACAGAATGTTGCCTTAATAACCACAGACAGTTACCGGATAGGCGCACATGAACAATTGCGTATCTATGGACGTATTCTTGATGTGCCAGTTTTTGTTGCTAATGATAGCGATGAATTAAATTCAGTTTTAAAAAATGTACAAGACAAGCGTCTTGTCTTGATTGATACCGCAGGTATGAGTCAGCGCGATATTCGTTTATCAGAACAATTTTCTGTTATTCAACACGGTTCGCCACTGATTCGCAGTTTCCTGGTTTTATCTTCAACTACGCAAATGACCGCCTTAGATGAAACTATCAAAGTCTTTGAAGCAGCCGAACCGGAAGCATGCATTATTACTAAAGCAGATGAAGCCACTAGTTTAGGTCCTGTTTTATCAGTGATTGCGAAGCACCAATTACCAATCGCTTATGTTGCTGATGGGCAGCGAGTCCCGGAAGATATTAGGAGAGCTCGTGCTGGTAATTTAGTAAAACAAGCTGAAAAACTTAAATCAAGTACAGATGAATTAAACGCAGATGAATTAATGTTAGGCAGCCAAGGATGTGAAACACATGTACATGGCTGAAGCGAGAATAGATCAAGCTGAAGGCATGCGCCGTCAGACTAATCCAAAACCAGTTAGAGTGATTACAGTTGCCAGTGGTAAAGGCGGCGTTGGTAAAACTAATGTGTCAGCCAACCTGGCAATGTCATTAACCAATATGGGTAAAAAAGTTTTACTCATGGATGCTGATCTTGGTCTGGGTAATGTTGATGTGATGCTAGGTGTACACCCTGTTCATAATCTTTCGCATGTCATTAATGGTGAACGAACTCTCGAAGAAGTCATCGTCGAAGGTCCATCTGGAATTAAAATTATTCCGGCATCATCCGGTGTTAAAAACATGGCTGAACTAACACCAGAAGAGCATGTTGGTTTGGTACGCGCTTTTAGTGAATTGGGTAATGAGCTTGATGTTTTACTTATTGATACGGCGGCGGGAATTTCAGACAGTGTGGTGACATTTAGTCGAGCCGCACAAGAAGTACTGGTTGTTGTTTGTGATGAGCCGGCATCAATTACCGATGCTTATGCCTTAATGAAAGTATTAAACAAAGATCATGGCTTACAACGTTTCCGTATTCTAGTGAACATGGTTCACAGTGTACAACAAGGTAGAGAATTGTTCGCCAAGCTATTAAAGGTTACAGATAAATTTCTCGATGTCACACTCGATTTTGTTGGCACCGTTCCTTTTGATGACTACTTACGAAAAGCAGTACAACGACAACGTGCAGTTTGTGATGTGTATCCACGCTGCCGTTCATCATTAGCATTTAAAAAATTAGCACAAGCTGTTGATAAATGGCCTGCGGTATCTTCTGCGAATGGTCATCTGGAATTTTTCATTGAAAGATTAGTATATAACGAACCCGAACAATGGTTAACGGAGAACGTGTCATGAATGGATTGGCAATGTATGCGGAAAATCAAGGTGTTTCAAATGATCAAATGATTATTGAACATGCACCGCTGGTAAAAAGGATTGTATACCACATGATTACTCGGTTGCCGCCGAGTGTCCCGGTTGATGATCTTATTCAAGCGGGAATGATTGGATTGATTGAAGCCACAAGAAATTATGATCCAAGCCAAGGCGCAAGTTTTGACACCTATGCAGGTATCAGGATCCGTGGTGCGATTGTTGATGAAATTCGCAAAAATGACTGGGCACCACGTTCCGTTTATAAAAAATCGAGAGCAATATCTGCTGCAGTACGCAAAATTGAAAATGAACATGGTCGTGATGCGCGTGATTACGAAATTGCTAAAGAGCTTGATATCAGCATTGATGAATATCATCACCTATTACAGGACGCGAGTGGTTACAGAGTGACAAGTTTTAATGAAGTGAGTAGTCACGATGAAGCGATAATTGACACGATTGTCGGCAATTCTGATACACCATTTGAAGGTGTGCAGCACGGTAACTTTAGAAAGGAACTGGCTGAATGTATTTCCTGCCTACCTGAACGTGAACGCCTTGTTATGGCTCTTTATTATGATGAAGAGCTCAATTTACGTGAAATTGGTGAGGTTTTAGGCGTGACTGAATCACGCGTTAGTCAGATCCATAGTCAGGCAATTGTACGTTTACGTGCACGGATGTCTGATTGGGTATTAGAAAGCTAAACTATTTTAACTTCCTGTCGATAGCATCAATGTAGACGGAAAAATTATATTCAGGAGCGCGTTTTGAATAAAGATATGAAAATCCTCATAGTAGATGATTTTTCGACAATGCGTCGAATTATCAAGAACTTACTGAGAGATCTCGGTTTTAGTAATACACAGGAAGCCGATGATGGGCAGACTGCATTACCCATGTTGCAGTCTGGAAATTTTGATTTTCTGGTAACGGATTGGAATATGCCAGGAATGACGGGAATAGACCTGCTTAAGGCGGTTCGTGCTGATGAAAAGCTAGCAACCTTACCTGTTCTGTTGGTAACAGCGGAACAAAAACGCGAGCAAATTATAGAAGCAGCGCAGGCCGGAGTGAATGGTTACATTGTTAAACCGTTTACCGCTGAAGTGCTAAAAGAAAAAATAGGTAAGATTTTTGAACGTGTCGAGGCTTAAGCGCAGAGGGAAAAGATTGTGGATGAGAATTTATCTGAAGACTACCTAAGTACGGCACGTAGTATTATTAACCAAGTAGAGTCAGGAAATATTGATGAAGCTGACAAGTTGATTGAGGATTTGTCACGAAAACGTGATCAGAGTTTATTTCAAGAATTAGGTAAATTAACACGTGAATTTCACGAGGCGCTAAACGGCTTTAAGCTTGATTCTAAACTTACAACGCTTACAGGTACCGAAATACCTGATGCAAGAGAACGCCTAAAACATGTCATAGACGTGACCGAGAAGGCGGCGCACAAAACAATGTCGGTAGTTGAAGATCTTATACCCGTTTGTGAGACCCTGGAAGGTCAAGGCGACGACATTCAAAAGCGCTGGCAACGTTTCATGAAGCGTGACATGGATCCAAAAGAGTCGCGTGCTTTATGTGATGAAATAGGTGTTTATCTTGCGGAACAAAATAGTGGTACAAGCCGTGTGCGGGCAGGTTTGAATGAGATATTAATGGCGCAGGATTATCAAGATATTACGGGGCAGATTATTAGTCGCGTTATTAACCTAGTGACAGATCTTGAAACAAGTCTGGTTAAGTTAATTAGAAATAGTGGCGCAATCGTAGAAGAATCAACAAACACATCAGCATCAGGTAAGCTAGATGGACCACAAGTACCCGGTTTAGAAAATTCTGACGCAGTGTCAGGACAAGATGAAGTTGATGATTTGTTGTCGAGCTTAGGATTTTAGAAATGGGAAGTGGAAACATGGCATTCGATGGTGATGACGAAATCTTACAAGATTTTCTTGTGGAAGCAGGAGAAATTCTTGATGATTTGGGTAATCAACTTGTCGACCTTGAAAATTCAGCTGATGATCCTGAATTATTGAATGCGGTATTCCGTGGTTTTCATACTATTAAGGGTGGCGCCAGTTTTCTTAACTTAGATTCATTAGTTGCTTTATGTCATCGCGCCGAAGATGTATTTAATGCTTTACGTAATGGCGAACGTGCAGTTGACCCTCAATTGATGGATGTGATGCTTCCGGTTCTTGATAGCCTTAATGACATGTTTGATAGTTTGCGTGATGGTGAAGAGCCTGATGCAGCTGATCCCGCTCAATTAGCAGCACTTGATGCCTTACTTGGTAATGAAGCGACGCCAGTTGCTGAAGAAGTCTCGGCGCCGACGCCTACTCCTGATGTAGCAGAACCAAGTGCAGATGAGCTTGAAGATGAATTTGAAGCAATTTTAGCTGCGTCCGCAGCGGGGAATGCACCAGAGAAGCCAGAAGAAGAAACGGCTTCGAGTTCTGATGAAATATCAGACGCAGAATTTGAAGCTATGCTTGATCAAATGCATGGTAAAGGTAACGTGCCATCAAGCAGTGCCTCCGCAGAATCTGAAAAGCCTGCTGGTAATGAAAATACATCAGATGAACCAATTTCTGATGATGAATTCGATAACATTTTAAATGATTTACATGGTTCCGGTGGAATACCTGGTGCAAATTCCGATGCGGTGAAAACACCTGATGAGCCCGTTGCCAAAGCACCAGAACCTGTAGCCGCAGCACCTAAACCAGAACCCAAACCAGAACCTGTAGCTGCACCTAAACCAGAACCGGTTGCGGAAAAAGCAGCGCCAGCTAAGAAACGTGATGCTCCACCTCAAGCCGAAGCGACAGTTCGTGTTGATACGCGAAGACTAGACGATATTATGAATTTAGTTGGTGAGTTGGTGTTAGTGCGAAACCGACTTACAACATTGCAAATAAAAGTTGATGATGAAGATGTATCACATGCGGTAACTAATCTTGATGTGATAACAGCCGATCTACAAAATTCTGTAATGAAAACCCGTATGCAACCAATCAAGAAAGTCTTTGGTCGTTTCCCGCGGGTTATCCGTGATTTAGCACGTGCGCTTAGCAAAGAAATTAAGCTTGATATGGAAGGTGAAGATACGGATCTGGATAAGAATCTCGTTGAAGCGCTTGCTGATCCATTAGTGCATTTAGTTCGTAATGCGGTCGATCACGGTATTGAAATGCCGGATGAACGTGAAGCGGTGGGCAAACCCCGAACAGGTACGGTGCTTCTGAAGGCATCACAAGAAGGTGACCATATTGAATTGTCGATTTCGGATGATGGCAAGGGTATGGATCCAGAAATCTTGCGCGGCATTGCTGTTAAGAAAGGTGTAATGGATGAAGATGCCGCTGCACGTTTAACTGATCATGAATGTTATAACCTGATATTCGCTGCAGGTTTCTCAACCAAGGAAGAAATTTCTGATATTTCTGGTCGTGGCGTGGGAATGGATGTCGTTAAGACACGTATTATCCAATTAAACGGGTCAGTTGAGATAGATTCAAAATTGGGCGAAGGCAGCGTTCTCACGATTAAGGTGCCTTTGACTCTGGCCATTATGCCGACACTGATGATTGTTTTAGGTCAACAGGCCTTTGCCTTGCCATTGGTCAATGTTTGCGAAATATTTGACTTAGATCTTAGCAAGATGAATATCGTTGATGGTCAAAAAGTTATTGTAGTGAGAGACAAACCGGTTCCGCTTTATTTTCTAAGAGATTGGTTGGCGAAAAATCCTGCTCCACGTGAAGATTCCGAGTCTAACCACGTAGTGATTGTTGCTTTAGGTACACAAAGGCTTGGTTTTGTGGTTGATGAATTATTAGGTCAGGAAGAAGTTGTTATCAAACCGCTCGGTGATATGTTGCTTGGTACACCGGGTATGTCGGGTGCCACTATTACAGGTGACGGGAAGATTGCATTAATTATCGATGTGCCGGGGTTACTGAAAGCCTACGCGCGTCGTATGTAAAGGAGTTAATCATGGTCGCGCGAGTATTGATCGTTGATGATTCCAGTTTTTTTAGACGTAGAGTAAACGAGATATTAGAGGCCGATGCCAAAATTCAGGTTATTGGTATGGCTAAAAATGGTCTCGAAGCTGTAGAGCTGGCAGAAAAACTAAAACCAGATGTCATCACCATGGATATAGAAATGCCGGTGATGGATGGCATTACTGCAGTTCGCAAGATAATGCAGAAATCCCCTATACCAATATTGATGTTTTCATCACTGACTACCGATGGCGCTAAAGCAACACTTGATGCGCTTGATGCAGGTGCAGTTGATTTCTTACCGAAGAAGTTCGATGACATTTCAAGCGATAGAGAAGAAGCCAAACGTTTATTATGCGCACGAGTAAGATTGATCGCAGCCCGTGGCTTAACGAAGACGCCAGTTGCGCCAACGACAACAGTAGTTAAAAGGTCTTTTCGTGCACCAACTAGTCAACCCAAAAAGAATAATCATCAATTAGTTGCGATTGGTACATCAACAGGTGGACCTGTTGCATTACAAGATGTGCTTACGAAATTACCGAAGAACTTTCCTCTACCTATTATTTTAATTCAGCATATGCCTGCAAGTTTTACCCCCGCATTTGCGCAACGACTTGATGGCTTATGCCAGATTGAGGTGCGCGAAGCAGTGGATGGTGAACAATTGAAGCCAGGATTAGCGTTGCTTGCACCTGGCGGGAAGCAAATGGAATTGGTGAAACGTGGCAGTCTTTCGCATATTAAAATATCGGAACCACTTCCAGGTCAAAATTATAAACCCTCTGTTGATGTTGCCTTTGATTCTGTTGCGGATACATATCCAGGTAAGGCGTTAGGAATTGTATTAACAGGCATGGGTGCTGATGGACGAGAAGGCGCTAGGAAAATGAAACAAGGGGGTTCTGAGCTGTGGTCACAGGATGAAGCCAGTTGTGTCGTTTTTGGTATGCCTGCGGCAATCGAGGAAGCCGGATTATCAGATCATGTTATGCCTTTATCGACAATAGGTGAAAATCTGGCGCGTTGCGTCTGATTTATTATGGACATTCTAAGCCTAATTGGGCTCATTATTGCTTTTGGCGCCATTATTGGTGGAAATTTTCTTGAAGGTGGCCATGTTGATTCATTATTACAGGTGACAGCCTTCGTCATTGTTGGTGGCGGTACGGTTGGCGCTGTGATGTTACAAACCGAAATTTCCGTATTTGCTCGTTCATTAAAAATGTCGCTGTGGATTTTCTTGCCACCGAAGTTAGGATCGGAGTTAGCAGTCGAGAATATTGTTGAGTGGAGCAATATTGCAAGGAAAGAGGGCTTGTTAGGACTTGAAGCTATTGCGGAAACGGCGAGTGACCCTTTTTCGAGTAAGGGGCTGCAATTATTAGTTGATGGTAGTGAGCCAGAAGTTATTAGAAATATTCTTGAAGTTGAGGTGGATGTGAAAGAACACCACGATATGGAAGCCGCCAAAGTTTATGATGGTCTAGGAGGCTATTCACCAACCATCGGTATTATCGGCGCGGTAATGGGGCTTATTCACGTAATGAATAACTTGGCTGATCCAAGTAAATTAGGACCAGGTATTGCTGTTGCTTTTGTAGCAACAATTTATGGTGTCGGTTTAGCAAATCTACTTTTTTTACCAATGGCGAATAAGTTGAAAGCACTGGTTCATCACCAGACTCAGTATCGAGAAATGGTTATAGAAGGAATTGTTGCAATAGCGGAAGGTGAAAATCCAAGAAACATAGAAACCAAATTGCAGGGTTATCTGCAATAAGATGGTTATAGGATATGGCACGTAAGAAAAGACAAGAAGAACATGTGAATCATGAACGTTGGTTAGTTTCCTATGCTGACTTCATTACTTTATTGTTTGCGTTTTTTGTCGTGATGTATTCAATATCCTCAGTTAATGAAGGTAAGTACCGGGTTTTATCCGACACGCTTGAGTCAGCATTTAAACGTGCAGGCAAGTCAGATAAACCAATTCAAATTGGTGAATTGTCACGAACGTTAAATCCGCTTAATACGGGTATCCAAAGTCCCGCAAGCAGTAGCGGGGCCCAGTCATTAATCCAACCGATTGAAGCCATGGCAGGAGAACGGAAGAATCCAGCGGCAGGTGCGGATAATCGTACGGATAAAATGCTTGATGCATTAAAGGGTGAGTTAAGTAATTCATTGGCTTCATTGTTAGATCAAAGTCTAGTGACTTTGCGAAAGAACAAAAACGGCCTTGAAATTGATTTAAATGCAAAAGTTTTGTTTGAACCAGGAAGCGCAAGGTTGTCGATAGAGGCAGAAAAATTACTTATTCGAATGACTGGGAGTTTGTCGAGATTTCCGACATCAATGCAGGTAGAGGGGCATACGGATAGCACGCCGATAAATTCAGCTTTATACCCAAGTAACTGGGAGCTTTCATCGGCAAGAGCGGCAACGGTCGTTAATCTGTTTGCGGAACATGAAATGGATCCAGAAAGAATGTGGGCAGTGGGTTACGCACAATTCAGGCCTTATTCAACGATTGATGCATCAATAGAAATAGAACAGAACAGAAGAATTGTATTAGTGATTAAACCTAATGTTACTCAGGATATTAAACCTGTGCGTACTGATGAAACACTCGGCACGAGTGATTTAATTAGAGTTCCTGTAGCAGCAGAACGGCCAGTAGAACAAACAGTAGCACCAATAGTCGCTTTACCACCTATTGGCCTGCCTAGAATAGATGGGGCAGCACAATGAAAATTTGGTCTATTGCAAACCAAAAAGGTGGTGTAGGTAAAACTACCACAACGGTCAGTCTTGCAGGACTTCTTTCACAAAGTGGATATCGTTGTTTATTGGTGGATGGTGATCCGCATGGTTCTTTGAGTGTTTATTTAGGCAATGATCCTGACACTCTAGAAGGCGGCCTATATCAACTGTTTCACATGGAAGGGGAATACCTAAAACATGATGTGCAACAACAGATATTATCAACAGATTTTGAGAATATTGATTTACTGCCCGCGTCAACGGCAATGGCAGCACTTGATCGGCAAATGGGCACAAAGCCGGGCAAGGGTTTAGTTTTTACTAAATCTTTAAAATGTTTAGAAGATAATTATGATTATGTGTTGATTGACTGCCCACCTCAATTGGGTATTTTGATGGTGAATGCATTAGCAATTTGTAATCAATTACTAATTCCTGTGCAAACGGAATTTCTTGCATTGAAAGGGCTTGAACGTATGGTGCATACATTGCACATGATTATGCAATCTCGTAACACGGTTTTAAATTATACAGTGATACCGACCTTGTTTGATCGACGCACAAAGGCATCACGTGGTGCATTAGAGGTCTTGCAAGAGCAATATCAAGATAATTTGTGGCCAAGCGTCATACCTGTTGATACTCAATTCAGAGAAGCAAGTCTTCGTGGTATGCCATTATCAATGTTGGCACCTAAATCAAGAGGTATTGTTGCGTATCAAAATCTATTAAGTTATTTACTTGGTGAGCCGGAGCAAGTTGAGAAGGTGGTTGCGCAGTTATGAGTAAATTAGAAAACAAGTTACAAGTGAAAGTTTCTGAACCACAAAAGGTGGTGATGGAATATCTTGATGCTTTGTTATCGGAGATTGACCCGGAAATTAATGAACCATTGCCAGCGCCAGAAGTAGATACTTTACGAGAAGCGAAAAGTATTGTTGAAAATAGCGATGTACCAGTATTTACCGAAGGTGCCGAAACACTGGCTCAAGATGAGTTTCAAATTTTATTATTTGATGTGTCCGGGGTTAAATTTGCTGTGCCATTAGATAAGTTAAATGGCATTTTGGAGTGGTCTAGTGAAATATCACCAATGCCAAATCGATCCGAGTGGTTTGTTGGAATTTTGGCCGAGCGTGAGCGGCAAATTAAGATCATTGATACGGCCATTGTGGTGGTGCCTTCTAAATTCCGAACACAGCATAAAGCTGAAAATTTAAAGAAGATTATTCTCATAGGTGATTCTTGTTGGGGGCTTGCCTGTGACTCCGTGTCTGAAGTGATTACCTTACGCCAACAAGATGTGCGTTGGCGAAAGGATAGTAGTAAGCGGCCCTGGTTGGCGGGAACCGTCATTGAACACATGTGCGCGTTATTGGATGCGGATGAATTTGCCAGCATGTTAGGGTCGGATCAACTAGAACCAGCAGCATAAACTGGCATGATAAATGCTTGATATATGTACAGGTTCTAAATTTGACGGTATTTTGACAGACCAATATTAGTAGCTTAACAGATTGAATAGTGTAGATTTTGTATAGAGGCGATAACCATGAGTCAAGTAGCAAATAATATTGATGACGAAGTATTACAGTGGGTTACATTCCGTTTGGAAGGTGAGCTATATGGGATTAACGTTATTCAGGTGCAGGAAGTATTACGTGTTACCGAGATAGCGCCAGTACCCGGGGCGCCTGATTATGTGCTTGGTATCATTAACCTGCGGGGTAATGTGGTCACGGTTATTGATACGCGAAGACGTTTTATGCTCAACGAGCGCGAGATTGATGACGATACGCGTATCGTCATTATCGAAGTAATGGGACAAATCGTTGGTCTATTGGTTGACGGTGTTGCTGAGGTAGTTTATTTACGGGCATCTGAAGTTGAATCAGCTCCCGAGGTTGGTAATGACGAAAGTTCAAAATACATTCAAGGTGTTGTTTCAAGAGAGAATGGCCTGTTAATTATGGTTGACGTTAACAAGCTACTCAGCACAGATGAATGGCAAGACATGTCTGAGTTGTAAATTCGTGATTAGCTATGGCTGATATAGGTGACATTCGACCATTGCTTCCTGTTTATCCTAAACGCCCGATGGATAGGATAGAGAAAAAACGCGATCAAAAAGAACGTGAGGCCGAACATCATAATCCAAACAAAGATGAAGATGATGATGGTAAACCACATGTAGATGAATTTGCTTGAATATTTTAGCAATAAAAATTTATATTAACGGATGTAATTATGGATATTGATTCTTTGACAGTGTTACTTTCTGGAGCCGTTCTGCTAGGCACTTTTTTAAGTATTTCGCAGAGCATGAAAATCAAGCGTGATCAGAAAAGAATTACCGATTTAGAATTGATTGTCGACGATCTGCATAATAACTTTAATGCACTATGTAGCGGTTCGGTTGGTGTTGGCAAACGCATCAGTCGATTAGAATCAAAAACACGACAACAAGCTGATCGTCAATTACGCCTTGAAGATAAAACACCGGCATTGCAGAATTATGGAAATGCTGCACGACTTGCAAATAAGGGTGCAGATATGGATGAATTAGTTGATTACTGTGGCTTGTCTCGTGGAGAAGCGGAATTGATTTTATTCTTAAATTCCGAGCAACAAGAACAACAAACACATTAGCGGTACTATTATTTACACGTTATAAATTTTCTTTAGCAAAAATTTCTGCTTTACCACTCACCATATAGGCAAAGGCAATTACCTCCGCAACGGCGATATAAAGATTCCTGGGTATTTCTTCACCAATATCCAGTCTGGATAATAGGCTGGCAAGTTCAGCATCTTCATGCATCGGAATATTATTTTCTTTAGCTATTCTATAGATCTCGCGAGCAACTTCATCGTAACCTTTGGCGGCAACAGTTGGTGCTTCTTTGCCATCATAATGCAGGGCAATGGCCTGACTTATATTTTCTGATTCAGAGCTACTGATGACTTCGCCATCAATGGTCCTTCCTGGTTTCTTACTATCCATTAATCGTTATGCCTCGGTTTTTACTATATGTTCATTTCTGGAATGAGTTGTTGGGGGTATAATTTCACCTGTACTAAAAGTGAAAACACCCGGGGTTAGGCCGTGTTCACGAAGCCCTGTTGCTAATATTTCTTTATTTTCTCGAAACAGTTGCTGAGCAGTATTATTTTCACTTTTAAAATCAGTATGTATTTCACTTTCGCCAGCGCGGATTTCTACCTGTGTTTTTCCAAGCTCATCGAAATCAAAGTTTAAAATAACGCGCCATTGGTGAGGCTTACTGGAGTCGTCAGCGGTTTCTTCTTGCCATTCTATTTTGACGCCAATATTGTCAAAATCTTTGCCATTAAAAACGGGTAACTCAAGCCCAAGGAAATGTCGAATCGCATCATCACTAGCAAGACTGTGCAGCTGATGTTGTTGAATTCGGGCTAATCCGGATTCCATTTGATTAAGCAGTTCTACAATCATAGTAGAAAATATTTGCTGGGAAACAGGCTGCGTTTGCTGAGCTGTCGCTGTTGTTTTCGCCTGCGGAACGGTTGCAACAAAAGGCGTAGGGAGCAAACGTTGTAGCGCGGGTGGTAATGATGAAATTAAACGCTGCGTGATACTGCTTCCTGCATTTGTTGTAGTAGAAGTCGTTAACGGTAATGGCGGAAGTAATGGCCTCTCAACGAGAGCTGATTTATCAGTTAATGGGGCCTGCTTAGATGCGGCACTCAATAGTGCGGTATAGGCTTCAAGAGAATTCGTTTTACTATTGCTGTTGTTTATTGGGTTATTGTTAATAGCCGAATTCACTATGGTAGAACTTGGATTTGATTGTAATTGCAACGCCGTTTGGGCGATACGTAGAAAGTTAGCTTTAATATCATTAGCCGTTTGCGGTGGTTTACCTGTGACAATAGATTGACGCAAGTGTGACTCAAGATTAACGCCGCTATTTTGAATCGCCTGACGTAGACTATCGGCTTGGCTGAGTGTCTTTATGTTAGGTAAATTGCTAACGAAGTTTTGAATTATTGAACGTAAGCTATTAGCAGTTGGCGCTGAGTTTGGTGTAGCCACATCGGTTTTGACAACGCTAAATTCTTTATTAGTGGCTAAGTTTTGAACTAGTAATTTAACCACATCAGCAATGGCTTGTTGTTTGGGTAATACGGTTCTCAGAGCCTGTGCAATCACATCGGCTTGGTTTGTCTGTTGTGCAATTCGCAAAATTAGGCCGTTATTCGATTCTTCTACAAGCAGACTGATAGCTTGGCCTGCGTTTAATGGTATCGGGCTATTAGCTCGGATTGACTGATTACCAATACGCAGCACTACCTCATTATTGTTAGCGAGTAAGCTCTCGACTTTGGCGAGTAAGGTTTGTCCTGGTTGCAGTCGAGCGAGTAGCTCAGCCGGATTTATAGGGGTAGGATTAGCACCAGTGGTTGGTCGTACTAATAAATCTGGGGGTGGCTGAATTTCCATAATAAATGATGCTATACCAGTAGTTTGCGAAACGGTAGTATGAATAGTATATATAGAATAGATTCCTGCCCGACTGGGCGCAATATACCGGATTTTATATGTCTGAATTGAAAACTGGCAAATGGTTCATGGAACGGAATGGCAAGGTTGAGGGGCCGTTTGCGACAGGCCTGATTAGCCGTCATATCTTGCTTGGGCGATTGCAAATGGACGATAAAGTCAGTCAGGATGGTCAGGAATGGCAATTTGTTAAAGATGTGCCGAGCCTTATTCCCGATATTCTTGACGCAGATGAAGATGATCCAATACAGCAAGAGCGTTTAATGGCGGCGCGACGCTGGGCCGATGAGCGTTTAGCGAAAGATCGTCGAGATACTGATGCCGATGCGCGTGCGGATGAGCGACGTGAGGCACGTGACCGACGTGATTTGGAGCTGGACGATGTGACAGAGCACCGAAATATCCTGCGCGGACGTGCTCGAAAAGGTGAAGCGCAAGGCATTTTTACCGCAGAAATTTTTTTAGCGGCCGTTGTTATTTTGATTGGTTGGGCCGGTTATTATGCTTATCAAAACCAGCCAAAAGAGATTGTCATTGATTGTCAGGCGGTTCCTGAGTTTGCAGTGAATTGGACTAACTGTATTTTACTTAATAAGGATTTGCAGTCAGCTAATTTAGAAAATGCCTTATTGCTCAATGCGCGCTTGGCATCAGCAAATCTGCAATCAGCTAATCTACGCAATGCCAATATGTCTTATATTGAACTGAGCCGCGCTAATTTAATTGGTGCGGATATGAGTTTAGCTAATTTGAAAGGTGCGAATCTTGTGAATGCAGATTTGCGTGGAGCATCATTGGTTAATGCTGACTTATCATTTGCTAACTTAACAGGAGCAAATTTACGCAATGCTAATCTTGGTGGTGCGAGGTTGAGTAAAACGATTTGGTTTGATGGCTCTACTTGTGCAGCTGGTTCGGTTGGAGAGTGTCTGCAGTAAGAAAATTATTTCTCCGCTACGATGTAGCACACCCAACCTGCATCAGCATCGCCATCTTCGGTTGCTTCGTAATTGCCGTCGCCATCACCGTCTTCATCCGAGCCTTCCCAATACGTAGTGACATTCTTGAAGCCCGCTTCAACTAATAGTTCACGTAGTTCAGGCATAGTCCAGAGACGCCACTCATAGGTGAAGGCCTCTTTCATTTTTGAACCATCAGGGAATTCGAAATGAATATGGCAGACATAATCGCCAGTAATAGGATTATATTCCGATTGATCCCAAGTATAGGTGAATCCCTCGTTTTCAGTGCTTTCTTCCATGAGCTGAAAGGCTTCGTAACCACCGAAACAATCCAGAAAGAAGACACCATCATCACTTAGGCCTTCACGAACGTGTTCAAAATACCCACGTAGGACTTCACGTGTTTTGAAGTACCAGTAACTGAAATTCATTGCCAGTATTGCTTCAGCCTTTTCTGGCTGAGTGGTAAGCACGTCTTCTTTTAGTAAGGTAACGCGACTACGTTGCTCGTCATTGAGTTTTGAGAGGTTATGCTCGCGGCCCCATTGTAAAACGTCTTCATCGAGATCGATGCCAATCGCGCGGTGATCTTTTCCTCGGCTAACCCATTCGCCACAAACACTCGCGGTGCCGCAAAAATCTTCGCGTAATAGTTTTAGCTTACGCTGGCGTATTAACTCGAAGGTTTCGCTAACGAAATCAACCTCGGTTTCGGCATTTTGTACTGAATTTTCATAGAGCTCATGGCGATCTGCCAATTCAGCCATGCTAGGCCCTTCAACTTGGTGGGCCGTGGATTTTTTGCGTTGTTTTCTTGATTGTTTAGTCATAATGGGCGCTAGCTTAGCATAGCTTGTGAAGGCCGAATAGTTTGCGATAGATTTTCAGCATGTCTGCTTGTCATGTGATAGATTCATCTATATAAGGAAGTGATCTACAAAAAATAATAATGATGGAGGAGAAAGTATTGCGAGCAGAGGTGCTTAAGCAATATACCGCATATGTACCTCGGTTGGTGCTGAAGGATCTGTATGCCCTAAAACAGGGGCAGCAACCGCAGTCTCAATTTGAAACCGCTTTATTGTTTGCAGATATTTCCGGTTTTACAGCGTTAACGGAGAAGTTGGCTAGCCAAGGTCCGGGAGGCATGGAGCAATTAACCCAAATCCTTAATGCTTACTTTGGTCAAATGATTGCCACCATTGATAGTCACGGTGGCGATATTATTAAATTTGCTGGTGATGCGATGTTGGCGGTTTGGCCTGCTATAGATGGCGCTGAATTAGCAGATTGTCAGCGTGCCGCTTTGCAATGTGGCCTCGCTGTCCATTCCGCATTAAGAGACTTTAAAGCACCAGATGGTACTAAATTAGCACTCAAGATCGCTGTTTCAGGGGGGGCTTTACGCAGCTATCATATTGGCGGCAATCTCGGACGTAAGGAGTTTACTGTTACCGGTCCAGCTTTAACGTTGGCAGGTGATGCGGGTGGAGCATGTCCTCCTGATAGTTTGGTTTGCCACAAATCGGCATGGCAATTAGTTGCAGATGATTTTGTCGCCGAAGATCTTGATGAACATTCTATGTTGGTAACGGAGTCACGTTCTGCGGCCTTATTTTCACCATTACCACTGCCTTCATTTGATGATGAGCTATTAGCTCAACTTAAATCTTATATTCCTGGGGCGGTGCATAACCGGTTGAACACCGGGCAAGGGGCTTGGCTTGGTGAGTTACGTCGAGTCAGTGTTTTGTTTATTAATCTTCCTGATATGAAAATTGATACTTCAACCGAAATCGCACAGGAAGTTATGGATGCATTGCAGCGATGCTTGTATCGCTATGAAGGCAGCATCAATAAACTGAGTGTTGATGATAAAGGCGTGAGTTTGCTTGCCGCCTTAGGTTTACCTCCCTTGGCACACAATGATGACCCTGTGCGCGCTGTGTTGGCAGCAATGGATATGCAGCAGAAGCTTGAAGAGTGGGGTTGGCAATGCGCGATTGGTATTAGTTCGGGCAAAGTATTTTGCGGAACCATTGGTGATAACCGTCGTCGGGAATATACCTTGATGGGAGATAGCGTTAATTTGGCTGCTCGCTTAATGCAGGCATCAAAAGGCGTAGGCATCCTTTGTGATGAAGTGACTTATCTTGCCGCGAGTGAAGAAGTTGAATTTTTGCCGCACCCCGCATTACAACTTAAAGGTAAAGCAAATCGAATAGCCAATTTCCAACCACTGAAAAAACTGATCACTGAAGTGCCGGTTAGCTCTAGCTCTGTCATATTGATTGGTCGCGCAGAGCAGCGTAAGAAGTTATTAGATGCATTTGATTCGTTGATGAATGGGACTTCAAGTATCGCGGTTGTTAGTGGTGAGGCGGGGATTGGTAAGACAGCCCTGTTAACAGAGGTGCGACATAAAGCGAAGAAATCTGACGTCACAAATTTGCGCGGTTTCGCGAGTGCGATTGAATCAGCGACGCCGTATTATGTTTGGTCATTATTGCTTGGGCAGTTATTTTCATTATCAAACATCACTGATCTGGTTGCGCGCCAAGTTGCCGCATTGGATTACCTTGCGGATAATGAAGAGTTAGTGAAATTATTGCCGCTATTAAGTGACATGTTGTCGTTGAATATGGTCGATAATGAAATTACCAGCCAGATTAGCGGTGAGGCCAGAGCAGACAACATCAATGATCTTATTATTAATATCATCAAATTGGCGACAGAAAAGCAACCCGTTTTATTAACGATTGAAAATGCACAATGGGTTGATTCCGCATCTTGGGGTTTATTGCGTTTGATTATGCGTGATGTGCATCCTTTATTACTATTACTCGTAACACGTCCTATTGCCGAACCCCTACCTAAAGTTTATCGAGCAATCATTTCATCGCCAGACACATTAAGATTAGACATAGGGGCACTGGAGCAGGAAGAAAGTTTAGAGTTAGTGTGCCAACAATTTGGTGTAAATAAATTACCATCAATTGTTGAAAAACTTATTAGTGAAAAATCACAAGGTAATCCGTTTTTTATAGAAGAATTAGCTAAACGTTTATTAGAAACAGAAGTGGTTGTTATAAAAGACAATGGCTGTGAATTAGCTAGTGGGATTAATGACCTTGATGATTTAAACCTTCCCGACACATTAGAAGGCCTTATTACAGAAAGAATTGATCGTCTTGGCGCATCACAACAGTTGGCATTAAAAGTAGCAAGTGTCATTGGTCATGCTTTTCGGTTTAACGTGTTACGAGATATTTTTCCGTTGGAAGACGGGCAAGATAAGCTCCAATCATTTCTTGATGATTTAGTGCGTCTTGATTTAATGGTGCCAACTAAACAACAGGTAGACGAGTCTTACGTATTTAAACAGTACCTGACAGGAGAAGTCGCATACAACATGCTGCTATTCTCTCAGCGAGAACAATTGCATTCAGCCGTCGGCGAATGGTATGAACGTGATACTCCAGATAATCTTGCGCCTTTTTACTCGCTATTGGTGTATCACTTTAGTCGAGTTGGTGATGATGAAAGGACGCTCAAATATTGTGTTAAGGCAGGCGAACGAGCAGTCAGAACTTTTGCTAACCTTGAGGCGTTGAAGTTTTATGAACAAGCACTTGAGCTTGATCGTAAATCAGATTCGCCTGTATCTGATCTGGTTAGAGGCGAGTGGCATCTGCAAATGGGCGAGGTCTATTATTCATTAGCTAATTTCCAGCAAAGCCGTGAGCACATACAAATGGCATTGTCATTATTAGGGCAGTCAGCTGATCTCAGTAAGGGTGAGCTTGTAAAAAGACTTCTTAAAGATGTCAGTTTGCAATTCATGCATCGTCTGTGGCCTAAAAAATATGTTGGTCGTGGTCATGCGCAATCACAACTATTATTAGGAGTGTCTCGAGCTTACGAACGTTTAGCGCAAATAGCCTATATGGGTAATGATAAGCCAGTTGTTCTCTATGGTGCTTTACGTGCCTTGAATTTATCGGAAGAGGCAGGAACATCACCAGAGCTTGCGCGTAGTCTGGCAAATATTTGTGTTGTTGCGAGCATGATCCCGAGCCGTAAGTTGGCAGAGATGTATTATCGTTTGGCACACAAAACGGCGCGAGAAACGAATAACTTACAATGCCAAGCATATACCATGATGGTGACGGCTATTTATAGAACGACAACGGGTGGCTGGCAAGATATTCATGAAACAATTATTCCGGGGATTGAGATTGCTGAACGTATTGGTGATCATCGTCGCTGGGATGAATTGATGTTTACACTTGCGCCGGCAACATATCGTTTAGGGAAACACACTCAAGCAATAGAACAATTTAAAGAGTTGTATGAGTCAGGTCTGCGACGTGGAATTATGCAGATTCAGGCATGGGGTCTAACGGGAATGCTCTATAGCTCGGTACCCTCAGGTAATACGCTTGATATTGAAGAAAAGTTGAGACTGATCGATTTTGAGAAACTTAATGTAGGTGATCAGGCGATGGTGAATGGCGTGCTTTCTCATGCGGCTTACACTAGAGGTGATATGGATGCTGCAAAACTATATGCTGATCGTACTATTCAAGTAGTAAAAGGTTCGGACGCAGTGGCGCAATATGTTTTAGAAGGGCTGGTAGGCGCGGCAGATGTTTTGTTAAGCATGTGGGAAAGCGAACCATCACGAACTATTGTAATGAAAGAACCTATGCAAATCTTAATAACATCATTACAAGGTTACTCAAAGACCAACACAATTGGTTTGCCTGAAACATTCCGATGTCTTGGTCGTGTAGCTTGGTTAGACGGTAAGCAATCGAAAGCGATTAAATTATGGAAGCAGGGTTTAGAAAAAGCAGTTAAATTCGATATGCGTTATGAACAAGCTTTGCTACGTTATGAATTAGGCCAACACCTAGATGGCGAGCAGTCACGCAATTATTTATTACAAGCACGTGACAGCTTTGACATCATGGGTGCTGAAATAAATTATCAAAAAGTTAATGAGCTACTTAGTCGACAGGCTTGATTTTTTCTAATAGTTTTTCTTCTAGTAATAAGTTCACCGTAAAGCGAACCCCAAAACCTGTAATGGCAGTTGGAATGTGTGCCAAACCACCTTTGTTATTTCCGGAGGATAAATCAACATGCAGCCAAGGTGTCTTGTCAACAAAGCGGCTCAGGAAGCGACTCGCAAGAATGTGATCGGGGCCTCCGCTGATGGTGCATTGCTTAATGTCAGCAATCTCACTATCAAGTATAGAATCGAAATCTTTATCAATAGGGAAAGGCCAAACACGTTCGCCACTATTTTTTCCTGCGCGGATAATTGAATCAAACAAACCGTCTTGGTTAGTGAAAGCACCACTATAAGTTGTACCTAATGCGGCAACACATGATCCCGTTAAGGTTGCGTAATCAATAATGACAGCGGGTTTTTTCTTCGCAGCAAAAGTTAATGTGTCGGCAAGTACCATACGGCCCTCTGCATCGGTATGCATGATCTCAATCGTGGTGCCATTATGTGCAGTCACGACATCATTTTGTTTATAGGCTTTGGGTCCAATATGATTTTGTGCAAGCGCAAGCCAACAGTCGATAGGGAAATCGACTTTTAATTCAGTTAACGCTAATAGCGTACCGAGTGCGACGGCACTGCCTTCCATATCTTCATGCATGCCATGCATGTATTGCGCAGGTTTTAGATTAGTACCACCGGTATCAAAACAAATACCTTTACCTACTAATGAACATGCTTGCTGCGTGGTTTTTTTCTTCGGCGTATAGCGTAAATGTACTATTCCTGCGTCGGCTTCGGGACTGCCTTGGGCAACAGCAACAAAGGCACCGGCTTTTTGTTTGCGCAAATTCGCCATATTGTGGAATTGCATCTTCCAACCAGATTGTCGTGCTAATTTGGCAACGCGTTTACGATAGTTACCAGGTGTTAATTCATTCGGTGGTAAGGTCGTTAAAGCGCGGGCGAGATTATTGCCTTTTGCCGTGGCGAAACAAACACGTGAATCAAATTTCTGCTTTTGGTTGAATAAGTGCACGGTTTTTAATAGACGCTTGTCGGCTTGCTTTGATTTAAAGCTCGGCATGGTTTCGTTGCCAGCCAAGATTGCGGCAAGCAAAGCTTCAGCGACTTGATTAGCTTGTTTGGCTGAAAGCCCAGGCATGGCCAAAGCGATGCTAGTTGGATTCTGGCTAAGTTGAGGTATTACCAGTTTGCGTGCAAGGTTAAGCAGCTCAAATTGGCAAATATCTTTGCTGATGATGCCGACACTAACATGGGTTGCTGCTTTATTAGGCAAATCCAGTTCGAACAGATTATTTCCTTCCGGACTACGCTTAAAACGGGCCTTGAGAACGTCCTTATGAGCAATATTTGGCCATTTTTCGTCTTTTATCCCTTCTGAGAGCACCAAAACTAGATGTTTCGTGGTAGTCAGTTCAGGGGCTGTAGGTGTGCTTACATGTTGTTTTAACTGGATTTTCATTGTATTTGGCGCCTAATTTGCTGGTGTTTTGGCTTGACCTTAACGGCCAAAACACCGATCATAGCGCGCCTATTTGTTAACGGATAGTAAAAGGAAACAAATGAAAGCCGCTGACAAGAAAAGAGTTTTACAAGAAATGCTATTTGCGCGACGTTTTGAAGAACGTTGCTATGAAGCCTATGTTGAACGCAAGATTGGTGGGTTCCTGCATCTGTACCCAGGTGAAGAAGCCTGTGCCTACGGTGTTCTTGAAGCCGCCAAGCCGGGTCATGACTATGTGATGACCAGTTACCGCGATCATATCCATGCGATTAAGTCGGGCGTGCCTCCTAAAGAGGTTATGGCCGAGTTGTTTGCGAAAGAAACCGGTTGCTGTAAAGGCCTCGGTGGTTCGATGCATATCTTTGGTGCCGAGCATCGCTTCATGGGTGGTTATGCACTCGTGGGCGGGCCGTTTCCATTGGCTGCGGGTATCGCTAAAGGTATTAAGCTAAAAGGTGGCGATGAAATTTGCATCTGCTTCCTTGGTGATGCAGCGAACAACCAAGGTGTCTTCCATGAAAGTTTGAACATGGCGAAGCTTTGGGATCTGCCCGTGCTCTACGTTTGTGAGAACAATCTATATGGTATTGGTACTCGCATTGATCGTTCCACTGCGGTGGTTGATCAATACAAACGCGTGAGTGGTTACGATATTCCCTCTGCTCAGACAGATGGCCAGGATTTCGACAAGGTTTATGAAGCTGCACAAGTTGCTGTAGATCATGTACGCAGTGGCAAAGGCCCTTACTTCCTGGAATTGATGACTTATCGTTACCGTGGACACTCAATGTCTGATTCAAATGCCTATCGTGCGAAAGAAGAAGAGCGCATGTGGGGTAAACGTGACCCTATCATTATAATGCGTGATCGTCTGATTGAAGCCGGTGAAATGAATCTTGATGATTACACAAAAATGGATAGTGACATTATTGCCGAGATTGAAGATGACATCATTAAATTTGCAGAAGAGTCTCCAGAACCCTCAGCCGAGCTGCTTGATAAATATGTGCTTGCTGAGAATGACCCTTGGGTTAACGGAGGTGCCAAATAATGTCTGAAATTATGTATTGGGAAGCATTACGCCGTGCTCATGATGAAGAAATGGATCGTGACCCGCTCGTTATCTGTATGGGTGAAGACATCGGTGTTGCCGGTGGTACGTACAAAGCAACTAATGGTCTATACGATAAATTTGGCGCAGAACGTGTTATTGATACGCCAATTTCTGAAGGTGGCTACACGGGTTTAGGTATTGGCGCCTCATTTATTGGTATACGTCCAATTATCGAAATCATGTCGGTGAACTTTGCATGGCTTGCGATGGATCAACTTTTTAACACAGCAGCAAAAGTGCGTTACATGTCGGGTGGCCAGCTTGAAGCACCGATTGTAGTTCGTTCGCCTGGCGGTACAGCACATCAGTTGGGTGCTCAGCATTCTGCGCGTATGGAAAAAGTATTCATGGGTATTGCCGGTTTACGTGTAGTGACTCCATCGAACCCACGTCAGGCTTATGGTCTGCTTAAATCTGCTGTGCGTTGTAATGATCCTGTGTTTATTAATGAACATGAACTCATGTACAACATGAAGGGCGAAGTACCTGACGAAGAATACTTCATGCCCTTGGAGGGTAGCGAGGTCGCCCGACAAGGTGCTGACGTTACCTTGTTTGGTTACAATATTTCTGTGCATTGGTGTTTGGCTGCTGCTGAAATATTAGCGAGTAAGCATGGTATTAATGCTGAAGTGGTTGACCTGTTTTCATTGAGCCCATTAGATCGTGAAGGTATTAAAGCATCTGTTTCTAAAACACACCGTGCGGTGATCGTTGAAGAAGCAGAACCTGCCGTTGGTGTTGGTTCTGAAGTGATGGCGATTATTAATGAAGAATGTTTCTTTGAATTAGATGCGCCACCTGTGCGTGTTTCAGCAGAAAATATTCCAATCCCATACAATCACACACTTGAAAAAATGGCGATACCTACTGCGCAGCATGTTGTAGATGCTGTACTGAAAAAATTTGGTTTGTCCTGATTCCAGGCGATCTGTTCTTTAAAATAACTGGGTAGTTGTTTTTGTCTAAATACAAAACGATTACCCAGATATAACAAACGAAAAAATATTATGGCTGATTCCTATACGATTAAAATGCCACAGCTTTCGGACACAATGACCGAAGGCGTTGTTGTGAGCTGGGAAAAAAATATTGGCGACAAGATCGAGCGTGGTGACATTGTTGCGACGGTTGAAACTGATAAAGCTATTATGGATGTCGAAATATTCCGTGAAGGTTATCTTTCCGGCCCACAAGCAGCAGTTGATAGCACCATTGAAGTAGGTGGCGCGATTGCCTTCTTGGTAGCGAATGCGGATGACGTACAAGGCGCTGATGCCGAAGCACCAGACGATGCGCAGAATGCGGGTAGCGAAGGGAAACCGGAAATCGAAGTTGCCGCGGATATTGGTGTACCAGAAGGTATTGCGCACACAATTAAAATGCCGCAGTTGTCCGATACCATGACCGAAGGCCTAGTGGTTAGTTGGGAAAAAGCCATTGGTGACAAGATTGAACGTGGCGACATTGTTGCGACAGTAGAAACAGATAAAGCCGTCATGGATGTAGAAGTCTTCCGTGAAGGTTACTTGTCAGGACCGATTACCAAAGAAGATAGCACTATCGCAGTTGGTGAGGCGATGGCTTATCTTGTCGATAATGCCAATCAAGTGGTTGATACCGAACACACGGGTTCTGGTGGTGCAGTAGCGACATCGGAAACGACATCGGCAGCACCGGCAGTGCGTAAAGCCTCTGCTCCAATGCCTGCTATAAATAGTAATGTTGCACCTGCACCGCGTCCTGACAATAAACAGGCAACACCGTTTGCACGTCAGTTAGCCGCATCGTTACATGTCAATTTGAATACCTTGCATGGCAGTGGCCCAAACGGTGTAATTACTGCAGATGATGTTCGTCGAGCACAACCCATTGAGCGTCCTACTGAAATTGGTGCACAAGTGCCTGCACATGTGATGCCTGAAATTCAAGTACCAGGACATGGTCGCGATATGACCGCGATGGAAAAGGCAGTCAGCCATTCAATGAGTGCTTCATTAACTATGCCAACGTTCCGTGTTGCGATTAATGCAAAACCCGGGGCGATTATTAAGGCCGCCAAAGCGCAAGGTGTATCCGTTACCGTTGCGATTGCAAAAGCGTGTGCGGTGGCGATGGCAAAACATCCAAGCATGAACTGGGCTTACCAACCCGTAGACAAAATCGTTGAACGTGAAAATATTGATATTGGTATGGCCGTTTCTGCCGATGGTGGTGGTTTGGTTGTTCCAGTTTTGCGCCATTGTGAATCACGCAGTCTTGAAGAGTTAAACGAAAGCTGGGGCGACCTTGTTGGTCGTGCACGTAAGCGTCGTTTAGCGCCGGAAGAATATGCAAATCCAACCTTCATGGTCTCGAATATGGGCATGATGGGTGTGAGTTATTTTGATGCGATACCAACACCAGGTACTGCAGCGATCTTGGCGATCTCGGCGGCAGGTGCAGATGGCATGCCATTAACAATTACAGCAGATCATCGTGTTGTTAACGGTGCCGAAGTGGGCATGTATTTGAACACATTAAAAACTGCAATCGAACAACCGGAAGAATGGATGGGACCTACAGGACCTGCTATTCCAGAAGGCGATTGGGATTATGATGTAGTTGTGATTGGTGGTGGGCCTGGCGGTGAAGATTGTGCGCGTGACTTAGCCGGTCATGGTATCAAGGTAGCAATGGTTAACGATGCACCGTTCCCCGGTGGCGAATGTTTATGGCGTGGTTGTATTCCGTCTAAGGCTTGGCGTGCCGCAGCGGATCGTGTTCGTGATCGTGCTCATGATGCACACCTTGGTGTCATGGGAACCAATAAAGCTAAACTCGATTGGGACTTACTTGAAGCAACTCGCCGTAGTGTTCTTGAAACGCGCGGTGAGATGGCATTGAAAACAGACAAGGGCGTTAAGATTGATGTCATTCAGGGCTATGCCGTGTTTGAAAGTGATCACCGTATCTTTGTTGATACCAGTAGCAATAGTGATAACCCACATGCACGTACACCATTAGGTGATGGTTCTGATGGCCGTCATATTAGTTTCGGTTGTGCAGTAATTGCGACCGGTGCGCCTCCGTTTATTCCACCTATTCCCGGTGCAGCCGAAGGTGTTGAGTCGGGTGGTGTATTAACTTCCGATACCGTTTGGGGTTTAGACGGTGTGCCTAAGAAACTAGCCGTTGTTGGTGGTGGTGCGATTGGTGTTGAAATGGCACAGATCTTCCAGGACTTTGGTACCAAGATCACTTTGTTTGAAGCACAGGATCGTATCCTTGCCGAAGTAGAACCCGAGATTGCCAAACACCTGACTGCGATTTTAAATGATGATCCAAATTTGACCATCATGACATCAACGGGCTTGTCATCTATCAAGGGCAAACCCGGTGCGATGAAACTGGGTTACAAAGACAGCGATGGTAAAACACATACGCAAACCGTTGACTACGTCATCATGGCGACAGGCAAACGTCCGTTGTTAGAACCTTTGCAATTAGATAAAGCCGGTGTCGCGGTTGAAAATGGTGTTATCAAAGCCGATACGCGTTGTCGTACTAGCGTGCCACATATCTTCGCCGTTGGGGATGTCATTGGTGGTTTGATGTTGGCGCATACAGCAGGTCAGCAAGGACGTGTGTCAGCGATGACTATCCTTGGTGAAGACATGCAATATGACCAAGATATGGATTCCGGTGTGATCTTCTCTCGTCCAGAAGCCGCGTTTGTTGGCTTGTCTGTTGAGCAGGCAAAGGCTAAGGGAATTGATGCGGTTGAAGTAAAAATGCCGATGAGCATAGATGCCAAGGCAATGATTACCAATGAAATCCACGGCATGATTAAGATTGTTGCCGATAAGGCTACGCAACGTGTCATTGGTGTTCATTATTTAGCTGATCATGCTGATACGCTTATCGGTGAAGGTGTCATGATGGTTTCTGGCCGGATGACACTGGCGCAAGTTGCGAATGCAATCCATCCTCACCCAACCCAAACAGAGATGTTTGGTGAAATGGCTCGACGTTTATTGTCACGCCTACGTCGTAGCAAAAAGAAATAAGTTTGTATTGACCCTCTGGTTTCAGGGGGGCAAGTTTTCACAGCCTCCTTGAACACGGCTTTCAACTCTTCGCATTACTCAATAATTACCTAATTTTGCCGATAGCTTAGTGAATGGCTAAACGGGTGAGATGTACGTGACGGACAATCTAAATAACTTAGAGCAGTTGGGGATGGGCAAGGCCTTTCAGGCTCAGCTTTGTCAGATGCTGGAAAAGGTGCAGTTACTTCAAGACTTCGAACGTGCTGAAATAGAAAAATTGTCTCACTACTGCGGAGCCTATAAGGCAGAAAATGGCGTAGTCATCTTCAAGGAGGGTGAGAAAAGTCATTTCATGTGTCTATTGGTTGATGGTCGGGTCAATATATTCAAAGAAAACAAGCAGGTAGCAACTATTCGAGCAGGTAAGAGCATGGGTGAGATGTCCATGGTTGATGGTTATCCACATTCAGCAACCGCGATTAGCGACGAAGATTCTGAATTTATCTTATTTACCCATTTCCAATTTGAAAACCTGTGTGAAGAAAATCCATCGATAGGATTAAAATTATATAAAGCCATTAGTAAGCTCATGAGCCTGCGTCTACGCCAGACAACCGGCACACTAATCGACTATCTGTAAATTATTAAGCATATTGCTCGTTTTTCCTAAAGATCTCATCGTTTTACCCGCTATATAAGATAATAGTAGTGTTTTTATTCGCAGGTGAATGGTGTGCATACATATTTCAAGCATATGATTATGAAGGCTTTTATCATAGTGGGCTGTTTGTCAGTTACAATGGCGATGGCAAGCAGTTTACGTTACGAAGCACCTCTACACGCTGCCAGCTGGGAAACCAGTTCATCACCCCTAGAATGCCGTCTCAGCCACACAATTGATTACTATGGTAAAGCGTCGTTTGTGCGTAAAGCGGGAATGGATATCTATCTAAGCCTGACGATTAACCAAGGAGGCCCTTCAGGAGGTAAAGCCCGTTTAGTGGCTCTGCCATCAATTTGGCAGCATAAACTGCGTGGTCGTAACTTGGGTAAGGTCAAGTACCGCGGCGGTAGCGATCCATTTCGCTTTAGTCGCCTGCAAGTGCGCGACATGCTCGCTTCACTGGAACAAGGCCAGCGCCCAGCACTGCATTATCACAGCCGCCAAAGCGGAGTAGGTGAGGTGCAAGTCATCTTGTCGTCGATTAATTTCCGCGCTGGAATGGAAGAATTTCGTGCCTGTATGGCTGGTTTAATACCGCTGGATTATAAATCAGCCAGTAACACAAATATTTTGTTTGGTGATCGTGGTGCGGCATTGGATGTTGCATCAAAGCAACGCTTAAGAGCCATTGCTATGTTCGTCGCCGCGGATAAAGAGATTAAACAAGTCATTCTCGAAGGCTACAGTGACAATGTCGGTAGTCGAGGTGCAAATTACGCCTTGTCACGCAGCCGAGCTGTCGCTGTTAGACAATACTTGTTAAAGCGTGGTGTACCAGCTTCGATGATAGAGTTTGAATACTTCGGCGAGCACCAGCCTGCCTATTCAAATCGTACCAAGAAAGGACGTTTATTGAATCGCCGTGTTCAGGTGCAATTAGTAAAAGACTTTTAGATAGTCTTTTGCCGCTATTCTAGCTGCCCCTGCCTGACTGGGGTATAATCTCGCGTTAACTTCTAATTTCTGCCGTACCCGCATAGCTGTGGGTGGCATGGGACATTCTTATGAGCAAACGTGATATTAAAAAAGTCGTACTGGCCTATTCTGGTGGTTTGGATACATCGGTCATCTTGAAATGGTTGGAAGATGTATATGGCTGTGAGGTCGTCACTTTTACCGCTGACATTGGTCAAGGTGAAGAAGTGGAACCTGCACGCGCCAAAGCTGAAGCCATGGGCGTCAAAGAAATTTATATTGAAGACATGCGTGAAGAGTTTGCCCGTGATTATGTTTTTCCTATGTTCCGCGCTAATGCCATTTATGAAGGCGAGTATCTACTCGGTACATCAATTGCGCGACCGTTGATTGCAAAACGTTTAATTGAAATTGCCAACGAAACAGGTGGTGATGCGATTTCACATGGCGCAACAGGTAAAGGTAATGATCAAGTTCGTTTTGAACTAGGTGCTTATGCATTGAAACCAGGCGTTGAAATTATCGCGCCATGGCGTGAATGGGATTTGAACTCACGTGAAAAATTAATGGCCTATGCCGAAGAGCACAGTATTGCGGTTGAAATGAAACAAGGTAAAAAATCACCTTACTCGATGGATGCGAATTTATTACACATCTCATATGAGGGTGGCGTTCTTGAAGATCCTTGGGCCGAGCCTGAAGAATCAATGTGGCGTTGGACCGTTTCACCAGAACAAGCACCTGACACAGCAACTTATATTGAATTAGGTTATGAGCAGGGAGATATTGTTAGCATCGATGGCAAGCCAACATCGCCAGCAACAGTGATGGAATATTTGAACAAGGTCGGTGGCGAGAACGGCGTTGGTCGTGACGATATCGTTGAAAATAGATTTGTTGGCATGAAGTCACGAGGTTGCTATGAAACACCAGCAGGTACGATCATGTTAAAAGCACATCGTGCTATTGAATCAATTACCTTGGATCGTGAAGCTGCGCATTTGAAAGATAGCTTTATGCCTAAGTATGCTGAGTTGGTTTACAACGGTTTCTGGTGGAGTCCTGAACGTTTGATGTTGCAGGAAATGATTGATGTTTCGCAGAAAAATGTAAATGGTACCGTACGAGTAAAACTTTATAAGGGTAACGTTATTATTGTAGGCCGTAAGTCAGAAGCAGATAGTCTGTTCGATGAAAGTATCGCAACCTTTGAAGATGATGAGGGTAGTTATAATCAAAAGGATGCAGAAGGCTTTATTAAGTTAAATGCATTGCGTTTACGTATCGCGGCAAGAAAAAGGGATATGAAATAATCCGGTTTTTCATATTTCTTAGAGCTCAAATAAAAAGGGATGCCATGCGGCATCCCTTTTTTATTCACAAATATAACTAACTAATTATTTATTTATGCCTTCTTTAATCCAGTAGTCAACGCTAAGATATTTTCCTGAACCAACGAAGAACAGCATTAACAGCATAATGAAGTAAGTTGCAGCAAACTCGATACCGTTATTTAGAATGGTGATACCACCTTGTTCGGTAATCCATTCATAGTTGCTGTGCTCGCGTAAGACATCTTTAGCAGCAGAAAGCTTTTCTCCTGCAGCAATAGCGTCAGCACAATTGAACAAACAGAATTTAGCATCTGCAATCGCTTGCCAGCCATTAACCCAGTGTACCGAGAACATAGCAACAAGCATGGTAATCATGAGAGGGATACTTACCCAGCGTACGGCAAAACCAAGTAATAAACATGCTGCGCCAACCAGTTCAGTTGAAGTAGCAAGAAAAGTCATTAATTCAGGGAAGGGTAGGCCAAGTCCCCAATCAGGATTACCAAACCAAGCGGCAGTATCGTCAAATGAATTGTACTTACTAAGACCCGCCATAAGGAAAACAGGTGCTAAGTAAAGTCGCAGGGCCAGTGGGCCGAGAAAATCAATAGCACGCGTGCTATCGAGTAATCGTTGTAAGCTTAATATAAGATTCATGATGAGTTCTCTCCGTTAATTTTTTATTATTACTTCGCAGTGCCTAAAATAATGCCGCGCTCGTGAAGTTCATTAAGTGTTGTAAGCCCACCATCGATAACGGCATTGGTATCTGGATGTTGTAGTTCTTCAGCAATCTGTTGTAAGGCAGCATGTCCTGTTAGGGTGTTGTCTTCATCGAGTAAGAATAATAGACGGGCTGTCACGGCATTGATTTCCATGAAACGCACTTCATCTTCGTGATCGCGGTAAACTATTAGATGAGTTGCCTGTGTATTCGCTTGTTCAGGAATATAGTCTTCACTGATCTTATGCACTTCAAAATTATAAGAGAGCGGCCAGGCTAGCGGTGATATCACAGGATGACCTTTAATGAGATCGCCATCTTTTGCAATAACAGACATGTCCATTTCTGTTTCGTCGATGCTTAGTGCTAACTCAACCCATTCATAGTGGGCTAGCTCAAGCATAAACGGGAAATCATCATCATTGCTTTCACGTTCGTTCTTAAGGTACTCCAGGAATTCTTGAGTCAGCTCTAAAAAATACGGCGTGTGGTTTTTATGAACCTTAAAATAGTCACGTATCAGGATATGCCAGTTATCTTCGTTGTACAGGCTGCGCAGAACAGGAAAGCCATCACTGATAAAACCTTCAATATTGTTATAAAATAGATCGGAGTAGATCTTAATCCGACGCGCTTCCATGCCTTTGGGGATCTCGACATTTTCCGGGTCACGAATATGTGACGTGAAGGCGTACTGCCAATCTTTAAAAGATTTTTTATTAGCCAATGTTTGCGACGGTGCGTTCATCGTTCAACTGAGTCCATTTCTGTTGCAGCTCGGCAATCTTGTCGACTTCGCCAAGAAGTTCATTCATTGGCGGGATATTGAAATCACGTTCAAGCAGTGTAGGAATAACACCAAAACGTTCATAAGTTTTTTCCAGTAGATCCCATACAGGGTCAATGACATCGGAACCGTGGGTGTCGACAATCAAATCCTCGGCTTCATCATAATGACCGGCTATATGGATATAGGCCATACGGTCACCAGGCATGGCATTAAGGAATTCCTCAGCATTGTAACGGTGATTAATACTATTAACGTAGATATTGTTTACATCGAGATGGAGCAGGCAATCAGCTTGTTCGAGCACTGTATTCACAAACTCGATTTCGCTCATTTCCTGACCGGGAGCAGCATAGTAGGATACATTTTCCATCGCAATGCGCTCACCAATGATATCTTGTACGCGTTGTATGCGTTCTACAACATGCTTAACAGCATCTTCGGTAAAGGGAATAGGCAGTAAATCGTAGAGATGACCTTCATCACCACAGTAACTTAGGTGTTCACTGTAGAGCTTAATATCATGTTGTTTTAGAAATTTGCCAACACGCTTAACGAAATCGACGTCGAGCGGGGCAGGGCTGCCAATGGAAAGAGAAAGTCCATGACAAACGAAATCGTGTTGTTCGGTAAAAGCGCGGAATTGTTTACCCATCGCACCACCGAGACCAATCCAGTTTTCAGGGGCAACTTCATAGAAGTTAACCTGTGAAGGAGGATGCTCGGCCAGCGACCCCATAAGGGACCGCCGATAGCCGAGACCGGCTCCATGAACGGGAAATTGCTTATCCATGTTCATAGTTCCTAGTGAAATACAGCGGTATTATTTCTTACCGCCACATTTGCCTTCACCACATTTTGCTTCTTTTTTCTTTTTGTCGCCGCCGCACTTGCCTTCGCCACACTTAGCTTCAGTACCGTGCTTTTTAGCTTTTTTCTTAGCGCCACATTTGCCTTCACCGCATTTAGCTTCAGCTTTCTTTTTAGCGCCGCCACATTTGCCTTCGCCACATTTGCCTTCAGCAACTTGTTGGTAGCCGCTGCTTAGGTCAGACATGCCGAATGGGTTAGCTGTATCAGCAGAAACTGGTGCTGCTGCGATGCTCATAGCGAATGCTGCACCAAGGGCTGCAGCGATAGGTGTCATTTTTTTAGACATGGGTATTGCCTCCAAATTAATATAAATTAAAAATTTTTATTGTGGTTATCGTAGTAATTGTTTACCAGTTGTGACCACGTGGTAAATGTGACAGTCCTTATTGGCAAGAGTTCCCAAGCCGTTAATTCTTGACCGCCACATTATGTTTGTAAAAGCCCCGTTAGTGCAAGTGAATGCTTTCATAATTTCGAACTAAAAAATAATAAATAGTGCCCTAGATTAGTAGCGATTTCTAATATAGTAACGCTACTATCACTAGGGCACCGTATTTGTCATGTAAATGACAAATGGCTTGTTAAGAAATACTTATTTCTTAGCGCCACATTTTCCTTCACCACATTTGCCTTCAACTGCTTTCTTAGCTTTATCGGCGCCACATTTTCCTTCACCACATTTGCCTTCAACTGCTTTCTTAGCTTTATCGGCGCCACATTTAGCTTCGCCTTTCTTATCAGCGCCACATTTAGCTTCGCCTTTCTTACCTTCACCACATTTGCCTTCAGCAGGCTTGTCACCCATGGCAACAGAGTAACCAGAAACCAGATCAGATAGTCCGAAAGGGTTAGCTGAATCAGCAGCGACAGGAGTAGTAGCGATAGATAGTGCGAAAGCTGTGCCTAGTGCAGCAGCGATTGGAGTTAATTTTTTAGACATTAGTAAATCTCCCAAAGATTATTTTGATGACAATACCGTCATTGGCAGTGCCTGTATTTGCCGGTCTTCTTTCTATATTGAATGCCGGTTGTAAGTAGGACAGGTGGGCAGGGAGAAAGTTCTTAGAATAAGATCAAATGCTGGTTAATTTTTGAGCAATTTGATGATTTATTTCGCTTTACCGAGTAATTTTTGTAAACATCCAATATATGCCTGTTCATCGGGCATTCGTTGGTCGCGCTGGGCTTGCCAGAGCATTTCGCCGAGGCAGTCCATCACCTGATGTTCGGCGTGGTGTGGATCACCTGCTTGCATTACCAATTGCTGAAAAATGACTGCGATACCGCTTGGCCGGTCCGTACTGAGCTGTTCGTGGATGGCGATATGCATACCCATGTGAAGGAAGGGATTGGTTTCACCGTTTTCCGGCAGATATTCAGCCCCCAGAGCCTTATCTGAATTTGTTAATATCCCATGATATTCGGGATGCTGGCTGATGATCGTGACAATGATCTCCTCCAATGGCTCAAGAGGCTTATTGTCTTGTTGTTTTTGCCAAGCATTGATGAAAACTTGGCGGGTTTGGTCGCGATCTTGTCCGAACATATGTTGAATTGATGATTATTGATTGATGAATGATGAGTTTAACCCAAATCAGCTGACACCTCATACCCAAAAAGCTGTCATTGCGAACGTATGTGAAGCAATCTCTTAAATCCACCTCAAATTCATACAGATTGCCGCGTTGCTATTATTCCTCTCAATGACGCAATTTTTTCATGCATCAGGTTTAATTCCTCTCCTTTTTTCTATATTCACATAGATCTTTAATAATGCAGTCGCTGCATTCGGGTGTACGTGCCTTACAGACATAGCGACCATGCAGGATCAGCCAATGATGGGCATCGAGTTTAAATTCATCAGGTATAAATTTGATGAGTCTTTTCTCTACTTCAACAACATTCTTGCCTGGCGCAATCCCCGTGCGATTACTGACTCGGAAGATGTGCGTATCAACGGCAATAGTCGGTTGTCCAAAGGCCGTGTTCATGACGACATTGGCTGTTTTGCGACCAACCCCCGGCAGTGCTTCTAATGATTCTCTGTCTTCCGGGACTTCTCCGCCATGTTGTTCGACCAGCATCTGACAAGTTTTCATAATGTTGGCCGCTTTGGTGTTATAGAGGCCAATCGTTTTAACGTATTTTTTTAAGCCAGCGAGTCCAAGGTCTAGAATCGCCTGTGGTGTGTTCGCTACGAGATAGAGTTTGTCGGTGGCTTTGTTAACGCCAATATCAGTGGCTTGCGCAGATAAAATCACCGCAATTAACAACTCGAAAGGTGACTGGTAATTCAGTTCCGTGGTTGGATGAGGGTTTTTTTCACGCCAGCGGGTGAAGATCTCGGTGCGTTTGGTTTTATTCATTCGTTCAGATTCAGCTATGCATTTTCTTTGCTGAGTTCTCCAACACTGATGCTCACGACTGGGCGAGCTAATTTATCATCAATGATATTCTTGACGACGATCATCAGCCCTAAACCAATAAATGCACCGGGGGGCAAAATGGCGAGTAGAAATCCGCGATATTGTTCAATCAATACGATTTTCCAGCTTTCGGCAACCGGCCCAAACATTAAATGCGCATCTGCAAATAACGTACCCTGACCGAGTGCTTCACGCATGCCGCCGAGTAAAACCAATACCAAGGTAAAACCAATGCCCATCATTAAGCCGTCGAGCGCGGCACGATCAATCGTCGTACGAGAAGCAAAGGCTTCAGCACGGCCGAGAATGGCGCAGTTGGTTACGATTAATGGAATAAATATTCCCAATACTTTATGCAGATCGTATAACCATGCATTCATCGCCAGATCGATAGCTGTTACAAATGAGGCAATGATTAACATGAATGCAGGAATGCGAATTTCTTGGCGAACCAGATTACGAATTGCGGAAACGGACAGGTTGGAGGCGAATAAGATTAACGTCGTTGCTAAACCAAGCCCAAGTCCGTTAATGACTGTTGATGAAACCGCTAGCAAGGGACAGAGGCCGAGTAGTTGCACAAAACCAATGTTGTTGTGCCAAAGGCCATCGCCGGTAATACCTGAGTAACGCTTAAACATATTAGCTTCCTCGCTTTAAATTATCGGCGAACAGACTGTCACGATGTTGTTGGTAATACTGTAGCGTGCGATGCACTGCTTTTACAATGGCGCGCGGTGTAATCGTTGCACCAGTAAATTGATCGAACTCACCACCATCTTTTTCAACACGCCAGGATTTTTCTATTGGGTTACTGAGACTTTTGTTATTAAAATCCAGAACCCAATCAGAACGTTCGATATCAATAGCATCACCTAAGCCAGGTGTTTCCTTGTGCTTACTGACACGCACACCAAGCAAACTACCATCGTAACGGATCGCGATGAGTAAAAAGATATTACCGCTATAACCATCGGGTGCAACACTTTCTATCGCTAAGGCGGCCGGTTTATCATTGAGGCGTGCACGAAACACCCGCTGTGGTTTGTTAATTCCTGGTAACAATAAATCTTGCACGGTAATGACATCAGTGAAGAGATCGTTGTCATGAATCGTGGTTGGGATTAACTCGTGCAAGTTTCGTAACAAGGCCTTTTTTTCACTCGCCGCGATAGGGTCTTCGGTTACATCAAAAGTAATAGCGACCAGCCACGTACTGATTAGGGCGAATACCCCGAGTAATGCAGCGGTTCGTAACATGTGCGTAAACAACATGACTTACCCCTTGCCCTGTCCAAATACAGTGGGACGGGTGTAATGGTCAATTGTTGGTGCAGCCATGTTCATTAATAGCACGGCAAAGGCAAATCCTTCCGGGTAACCACCCCAAGTACGAATCACAAAGGTGAGTACACCAATACCAATACCATAATAAATGCGGCCTCGTGGTGTTGTTGCCGCACTAACCGGATCGGTAGCAATAAAAAACGCACCGAGCATACTCGCGCCACCAAATAGGTGCAGTAGTGGGCTGATGTATTGGCTTGAGTCAATGAGGTAGAAAACGCTTGCGAGGATTGCAATAGTCCCCAGCATGGCGGTAGGAATTTGCCATGCGATACGGCCAGTTAATAATAAGTAAATGCCGCCGAGTAAAAAACCGATACTAACAACTTCCCAGCCGACGCCCGCAAGTGCTCCAAATAATTCTCCGTAATCCGGACTGATTAAGGTTGAGGGTATATCAAGGCCTTGAGCTAGTTGTGTTTTAATCGCATCCAAGGGTGTTGCGCCACTAACGGTGTCAATACCGAGACCGGAATTAAAAATCACATCAAGGCTCGTTTGCAGAGTGGGTGTTTGTTCTAGCAAACTAAAAGCAGCTGGCCAATTGGTCATCTCCAAAGGAAAAGAAATGAGCAACATCACATAACCGAGCATGGCGGGGTTAAACGGATTGTAACCAATACCACCATAGAGTTGTTTACCAAAAATAATGGCAAAGGCGGTGCCAAGTACAATAATCCACCAAGGTGCGATGGGTGAAATCGCGAGCGCTAACAGTACCGCTGTGAGCAAGGCACTACCATCGGCCAGCGTTTGAGCAACAGGTCGTTTGCGTAGTGCCAGTATGAGGCCTTCGGTAATAACGGCAGTAACACAGGCCAATAAAATTTGTACCAATACGCCAATACCAAATAGCCAAACATAGGCGAGCGTGCCGGGGACTAAGGCATAGCCGACATGCAACATCAGCTTGCTAACGCTGGCGGAAGAAGGAACTTGTGGTGTGTTGGTTATCATTATTATTTATGAACCATTCTTGTCTTTATTTTGTCCGGTGCGCCGAGCATTGGCTTCATCTATTTTACGTTGTTGATCGGCATTTAAATTTTCAGTGTTACTCGGGCTGATGTTTGTTACGGACTGCTTTTCTTTTACGCGCTTCATGGCGGCCAGTATAGCGGCTTTCTTCGGATCTTCTTTTTGTTCCGGTTCTTTTTTCAGGGCAGCCTTTTTACGGTTATGGCGCTCGCGTTTTTCAATCTTCTCGCGTTCGAGTCTTTCTAAGCGTAACTCATGTCGCAGACGTGCTTTGTTTGATTTTTCCGTGTCTCTTTCGTGCTGCCAAATCGTGGTTTTGGCGAATCTAAAGTATTGTACCAAGGGTATGCGACTCGGGCAGACAACATCACAGCAGCCACATTCAATGCAATCAAATAAATTGTAGTCTTGTATATGGTCGAATTCTTGTGAGTGTGCGTACCAATAAAGTTGCTGTGGTAATAAATTGACAGGGCAAACGTCGGCACAGTCGCCACAACGGATGCAAGGCAGTGCTGTTTCAGGTTTTTGTACATCACGTTGATGAGTGACTAAAACACAGTTAGTGGTTTTTGTAACCGGTGCCGTTGTTGAATCGAGTACAAAACCCATCATTGGGCCACCGATCATAGTCCGACCAATATCATCTCTATTGGCGCGGCAATGTTCGAGTAGATCATCAATCGGTGTGCCGAGTAACACATACATGTTACGTGGTTGTGGAATACCTGAACCGGTTAAGGTAACAACGCGAGAGAGAAGAGGTTCACCTTTAATAACCGCATTGTGTACAGCAGCAGCGGTACCCACGTTGTGGCAAACAATGCCGATTTCTAAAGGACGCCCCTGACTCGGTGCTTGTTTGCCGGTTAGACTGTAAATTAATTGACGTTCACCGCCGGCGGGGTAGCGAGTTGGTACACGAACAATTTCAATATCATCGCTATCGCCGATAGCTGTTTGTAGTGCCGCGAAGGCTTCAACTTTATTATCTTCGATACCAATCATGCAGTTCTTTGCATGCAAGGCATGTTGCATGATCCGCAGTCCACTAATGATGGCGGGCGCTTGTTCACGCATTAGCATGTCGTCACAGCTAATATAAGGTTCACATTCTGCGGCGTTAAGAATCAATGTATCGACATGATGGCCATTGGGTTTTAGCTTAAGATGGCTAGGGAAACCGGCACCACCAAGACCAACAATACCGGCATCATGAATACGCTGGCGAAGTTCATCGGTACTGAGTGAATGATAGTTAGCGAGCCCGGTATATTCAGTGTCGATAGGGGTATCACGGCCATCTGTTTTGATGACAATACATTCTGATTTTAATTGAGATGGATGTGGAACATTGCGTTTCTCAATCGCAACCACTTCGCCGGAACTGGATGCATGTACCGGCACACTAACGCGACCATCTGCTTTGGCAATAAGTTGACCTTTTAATACGCTGTCACCAATGGCAACACAAGGTTTTGCGGCCGCACCAATATGTTGTGACAGTGGCAACACCAACATAGCGGGAATGGGAGCTTGTTCGATTCGTTTCGAAGTCGAAATTGATTTATGTTCATCGAGGTGCAAGCCACCATGAAAATCAAATACTTTATGAGAGGCTGTGGTCATGAAACAGGGCTCCCGCTTTCTTCTGGATTAGGCCACTGCCAATGACTCGCCGAAGTTTTTTCCGGCACGATATAAATACAGTCAACGGGACAAGGTGGAATACATAGGTCACAGCCCGTGCAGTTATCAACAATAATCGTATGCATTTGCTTTGCTGCACCCAGAATCGCATCAACAGGGCAAGCTTGAATGCATAAGGTGCAGCCAATGCAGATTTCTTCATCAATGATGACAACCGTTTTTGCTTCTTTAACTTCACCGTTCTCCGGGTTTAGTGGCAATATGTCGCGCCCAAGTAAATCGGCTAAGGCAACAATCGTGTTATCACCACCAGGGGGGCATTGATTAATTTCTGCTTCGCCATTGGCAATCGCTTCGGCGTAAGGACGACAACCCGGGAATGTGCACTGGCCACATTGTGTTTGTGGTAACAAGGCATCAATTTTATCTACAACAGGATCAGAATCAACTTTAAAACGAATCGCAGCAAAGCCAAGCACTAAACCGAAAATGACGGCGATAGTAAGCAAGGTGATGACGGCGATAAACATAAATCGTTTAGACCTTAATCAATCCGGAGAAGCCCATGAAAGCCATCGACATTAGGCCGGCGGTAATCAATGAAATAGCGGCGCCTCTAAATGGTTTGGGAACATCGGCGACAGCAATACGTTCACGCAGGCTAGCGAATAAGATCATGACTAATGAGAAACCAACCGCCGCGCCGAATCCGTAAAATGCCGATTCAAGAAAGGTATGTTGTTTTTGCGTATTTAACAGGGCAACACCAAGCACAGCACAGTTAGTGGTGATTAAGGGTAAGAAGATCCCCAGTACTTGATACAGCAAAGGGCTGGTCTTATGCACGACCATTTCAGTGAATTGCACAACAGCGGCAATAACAAGAATAAAGGCAATCAGTTGTAGGTATTCAAGGTTGAGCGGTAAAAGAATAAATTTATAAACTAAATAACTACTGACTGATGATAACGTGAGCACGAAGGTTGTTGCGAGCGCCATGCCGGTGGCAGTTTCAACTTTACGTGATGCGCTCATGAATGGGCACAGACCAAGGAACTGCACGAGAACAAAATTGTTCACCAGTACAGTGCTGACTAATATCAATAGAAACTCAGTCATATTACAGTTGCCTTGTTCTTATAATCTACGCGTAAAACTTTTTATAT
>Ga0316205_10001050_pt1 | contig 39101 bp, 31 predicted proteins | sample 3monthpyrite_MG_FD_204941 | JGI IMG/M metagenome (GOLD analysis project Ga0316205, IMG submission 204941) | Microbial mat bacterial communities from mineral coupon in-situ incubated in ocean water Damariscotta River, Maine, United States -... | ecosystem: Environmental > Aquatic > Marine >...
TTGGATTTTTCGTGTTTAGAATAGCCTAAATGGCCATCTAGCTCGCCTTCTAACATCTTCTCGATGCCTCGCTTTTGTAATTGCTTTAAAAAGCTTGTGAGTTCATCGCCAGTTTTAAACTGTTTTAGGAAATCATCGTTAAATAAATCGTCTTTGTTCATAATGTGTAAATATTTAAAATTAAAAAAAAATAGCTTGGGTCATGACCCAAGCTATTTTTTTAACTTACACACTTTATGAGATAGTGCTTTCAATTAAAGTAATATCTAATAACTCAAGAATATCATTTCCTAATGAAGTATTTAAAACATTGTTATCCATAACCTCAACATAACCCATTTTACACTGATGGTCAATTTCTAACGTATCATTTGTATCGTTTTTTGAATAGTCATCTGTCAAATAAGATTTGAACTTATTTCCATAAGGCTTACCAGGATATAATAATAGTGCTTTTTCTGCATTCCAAAAACGGCAATACGCATACATCTGACGTAAATCACTAACCGACGCTGAACTTTTATTTGGTCGCTTCCATTTAGTATCTATGATAAAGGTCTTTCCGTCTTTTCTCAAAACAATATCTGGTCTAAGGCTATTACTCCCCCAGAACGTTTTTGATTCTTGTCCTGAAACCTCAATTTCAGTATTTAAGCATCTTTTTTGTAATCGTTTTAGTATATATTCTTCCCATAGTTGATTCATATCAAATAATAGAGATAACATCTTTTCTTTACCGCTTGAAATATCAGGAGAGTAGTTCAATATAATCAAACGAGCAAGTTCTAGAGCGTAACTATAACTACTTGACTTCCTATTTAACTGAATACTATTTAATTGTTTAGCAGTGATATTTATATTATCTACTTCAGGGAAATTTAGTATAACCCTTTTGCTTAAATCACGTAATCTTGATCCAAGTGTAAATTGATCTACAATGGTTAATGCTTTGCTTAAAACTTGATGCAATAAATGATTACTGTCATAGACTTCATGTGTCGTAAAAAAGCGTTCTTTGTGCACCACATTATATCTAATATGTCCAGCGAATTCTAGTTTTCCCTTTAAGGCTTTAGTGTTTTTGGTTTGCTTTCTATATTGCTTAATAACTCCTTTTCTAACCAAGCTTTCTACTTCATGTAAATACAATTCAAAATAAACCTCCAGCAAATTAAGATGCTGTCTTTTTACATTTGCGACTCCTGAAGATTCTGCCTTTATTTTACCACAGGCTTGGAGCATTTGAAGCAATACACCTTTCCATTTATTTTCATCATCATCTTTATCTGCTTTTGGATTAATTTCTATAGTTAAACCATCGACTTGAATTACACCAACATATTGATTGAACTTTATACCTTTTGATATAGGCTCAAAATAATTGCCATCATGATATTCATTAAGCTTCAATAAAGCATCTAAATGCGTCTGCTTAAATCCTTGTTCTCCGACACATAATCGTTGATGCTCAAAAACTGATATGTTTTTATACGAAACCAATTAATTTCCTGTAGTTTCTACTTTTCCCAATAAAGTATTTACAACTTCTACTATGTTGTCCTTACCCACTTGCCTTAAAATATAAGTCGGAGTTTTAAAATCGTTAATGTTTTCGTATTCGAAACTGGCAAATTCTATACTATCGTTTTTAATTTTTTCTACAAAGCCTTTACCAAGGACTAGACCTATTTTTCCATAGTCTCCATAAAAATACTCTTGTAATAAAGGCACAATCTTATTATTAAAAGCATTAGCTAATTTTTCTGGTGTATTTACGTTTACAAAATATGAATGCCCTATGGTATGATCTCTATCTATTAATAGTTCAATACGTTTATTAATGGTATCCAAAACTTCAGACAACTCAATATCATTGACGGCTTCATTTGCAATCACACTTAAATCAGGCATCATTTCTTTAAATTCAAAACGACGACGTAACGCAGTATCTAAAGCTTCTACTGATCTATCTGCTGTGTTCATAGTACCATATATATCTAAATTTGATGGTACGCTAAAATCTACTTTAGAATAAGGCAGCTTAATACTTAATTCATTTTTTGCTCCCGTTCTCTTATCTTCTTCAATAAGAGTAATTAATTCACCGAAAATAGCTGAGACATTTCCTCTGTTTATTTCATCAATAAAAATGGCATAACGATTACTTGGATCGTTTTTTGCTTTAGTACATAAGTTTTTAAAAACACCATCTTCTATGATATAACCTAAATCTTTAGCCTCATCAAGATCAGACTCTGGAAGAATTGGTTTTATGCCTTCAACAAAATCTTCGTAGGCAAAGGATTGGTGAAAGGTCACAAAATCGTAATGCTTTATGGTTTTATCTGGATTTGCTTTAAAATCATTAACATCCTCCAAAATCTCATACAATTCGGGTGCTTGTTCTTTTAATTCTGTTTCTAACAAACTCCAAGATTTATCTTCATTTTTATCAAAAATCAAAGGGGACTGCCTCTGTGTATACTGAACTTTTTTTGACTCTAAAATGGTATGCATCTGTAATGTTCCCCATAGTGTTGCACGAACATTCTTAGATTCAGATAAGCTCGCTTTTTTTGAAACCCATCTATTTTCTAAAATATCATTAACTCTTACTGTACCTGTTTCGAGCAATGCCAATGCTAAAACTTGCCACCAAGTTAATGTTGAAACTTTATCTTCAAAATACTTTTCTCGAGTTATAGAAGACTCTCTTACAGTATAGTTGTCAAATAACTGATTTTTTAAATAAAATGTTTTTCCTGTTCCTGGAGGACCATAGAATATTTGGTTGGTTGGCATAATCTTACTCATATCTATAGGTACTTTAATTATTTCATTATTCATTATGGCCATTAAATGCTCATAATACTTATCATGGTCATTATCCTTCGTGTCATATGTTGTTATATCTGTAAGTGTCTTTAAAACTAAATTGTGATCAACCTTCCAATTACCCTTCAATTTCCAACTTACTTTTCTACAACTCTTATATTCTTTTCTGTTATTATCAAAGTAATAGTCTGATGTTACAACACCATAACCTAGTAGTTCTCCTCTTCCTTTTTTTACGATAATAATGTCTTGAACTTTCATCTTATTAACAAAATCATCATTAGCCGATACATCATTCTTTTTATCACCATCACCTCCATAGGCCTCTCTTAGAGCATCCCTTATTTCAAATCTAGATTCATATTGACTTAAATCTCCTATATCATCCCAACCCAAAGCCATTATTCCTGATTCATAAAACTCATCCCATGCTGATGCGTTTTCACCTGGTGCATATAGCCAATATCTTGTACCATTTTCACCTGTCTTAGTTGTGTTTTTACTTTTATAATCGCAAAATAAAGTATCATAAATACTTCTCATCGATATTTCTTCATTAGTAAAAACTGCTGAAGGATTTAGCGCTTTGCTTTTTAAAGCTTTAATGACATTATCTTTTCTTATAGCTCCGCTACCTCCAAAAGCTAGATTATCTCTATAATTTGAGATTATTTTCTGTTGTGTAAAATCATTTGCAAAAAACTTTAACTCTTCATCTTCATAATAAAATTGTAAGTCTTCTGAATTGTCTTTTACAAATGTTTTGTCTTTATGAATTATTATCTTTCTGTATAATTCATCGTCTTTATAAGTATTTGTGGTAGACAAATAGTCAATATCTAACTTAGTAAGTGTTTCTAATTTAAAAAACGCCTTGTTTCTAGCAGAACGAGAAGTAAGCACAACAAGATTGGTTGTGATTTTAAAGAATTTAAGAGCCGTGAATTTATTTAGTTTAATCTCTAAATCATTATTTATAATATCAAACCACAAACATTCAACACCATCTTTTTCACCCCATTCTCTTGCTCTCCAAAATTGAATTTTATCCCCTCCTATGATAAATGCGTAGTCTCCAATTTTAATACTACCAAACCATGATGATGATTTATCTGATTTATAATACCCTTCTTCTATTTGATTAGTATCAAACTTACCTGATATTTTGCCGAAAAAAATATTCACTTTTTTGTTGTTTTTATTTTCAATTTTAAAACCATTTCTCTTTAGAGCAATAAAACAAGGAGTACCTTCACCTCCTTTAAAATTTTGCTTTATTTCCTCACCGGAGGCATGATAATTTGCATAAGCTATAATAGCTTTAGGGGGGTATTTTTTGTTTTCATATACTAAATCGTACGTTGAAGATGGGCCAAAACCGACAGGCATTCCCTGTTCTTCAAAATCTTCAATCCCAAGAAGAATATGTTGCTTGGTAATATTTTCAAATAGCATAAGTCAGTTCTAATTAAATTATATAAAACTAATATTCAAAATTTTATTTCTCTTGAGGTTTTCCTCATTTTGGACATATTACCCAACCATCCCATTAATAAACACATTTACAAACTCTTTCATTTTATCAAGTATCCTTTCGCCTATTTCTCTTGCTTTTAAAATACTTGGCCTGTTATCCAAACACTTAAAAACCTCATCTCGAATAGGTTCTTGACCACTATAAATATAGGCATCGATTAATGCTTTAAACTGGGCTTTGTCTAAATGTTCTTCTTCACAAAGTTTGCCTAATGCCAATACTTTTTGATCTTGCCAATACTGCTCAAACTCTTCTTCTATTTGATCTACATCACTAATATGTGGTAAGTTTTCATCAATGAATTTCTCAATGAGTTCTCTTTTACTCCTTAATTGAATATCACCACCCAATAAATCAATTATTGCTTTCTTCTGAGCTATTGCTTCTGAAAATTTAGAATCTTTTAATTTAGCCAAAAGCTTTAAAATATATGCGACATTGATTCTATCTCTATGAATTAACTCCAATTCAAAATCAATATCATTAAGAATAGATGTTTTTTGTTTTTGAGTATCACGTTTTACTTTTTCATATAAATCAAGATACTTTCCTTTATAATCTTCAAACTCTTGCTCATCAAGAGGTAAATAATCCCAATCAAAATCTGTGTAAGATTGCAATACGTTTATGTTTCTTAGAAGTTTTCTAAAAGCTTGCACAAAAGCTGCTTCGTCATCTTCACTTTCTAAATCATTTACACTTTGGTATGTTGGTGCTATGTCTCTTAGATTTTTTAATGCCTCATCAAATTTCTCTGCGATCACCTCATAATTTGGCATAGTAACTACTTCTATAGCATCCTTATTTGAAAACAAGGTAATAGCATCATCAGTTGCTTTTTTAAGGTTGCGAAAGCATAATATGTTTCCTTGTGACTTCTGTTCTCCTAATATTCTATTGGTTCGAGAGAAAGCTTGAATTAATCCATGTTGCTTTAAATTCTTATCTACATATAAGGTATTTACCTTTTTGGCATCAAAGCCAGTGAGCATCATATTGACTACAATCACAATATCAAGCCGATCCTTCTCATCATTAAAGGTTGCTTTTTCACGTTCTTTTAAACGCTTACTAATATCTTTAAAGTAATTCTCGAATTGTTGTTGGTCTTTAGTAGTAAATCTGGTGTTATACATTGTATTGTAATCTCCAATATACTCCTCTAGCTTATCTCTTGTATGCTTTAATTGATAAGTTGATTTAGGTTCTGCTGCCATAGAAATTTCATCATCTGGAAGAAAGTCTTTAGCAAATGAACTGTCTTCATTTGTTCCATATGTAAAAATAGTAGCTATGCGTAAATCGTGTTCTCCTACTGCTTTCTTTTGTTGAAAGATGTCGTAATATTTTATGGCATTTTCAATACTACTAACTGCAAACAAAGCAGAATAATCTTTATTAAACGTCTTTTGAGAGTGAATTGCTAGTATATAATCAGCAATTTTTGTGAGGCGCTTTGGTGCATCGAAAACCTCTTTTTTATCGATGTCCTCCACTTCTATATCGAAAAAAGTATTACTCTTATTTTTATATTTTCCCACATATTCAATGCCAAAACGCAATACATTCTCGTCTCGAATAGCATCAGTAATAACATATTTATGTAAACAGTTGCCAAAAAGGTCTTTAGTTGTACGTTTCCCTAATTCATTTTTAGAGGCATTGTCCGCAAAGATTGGCGTCCCTGTGAAACCAAAGAGCTGGCTTTTATCAAAGAACTCTGTGATTCTAGCATGTGTATCTCCAAACTGAGAACGATGACACTCATCAAAAATAAACACAAATCGTTCATTTTTTAATGGCTCTAATTGATTTCGATAATGTCCAGAGATGGCATTGTTTAACTTTTGTATGGTGGTAATGATTAAATCTGAATCTTTACGCACTCCCTTTTTATCTTTAAATTTTCCCAGAAATTGTTTAACCAAACTAGTCGTATTATCCGTTGAGTCCACGCTCCCTTCTTTGAAGGCATTAAACTCCTTCATGGTTTGGTAATCTAGATCTTTACGGTCAACAACAAATACTACTTTAAAAACTTCGGGGACTTCCATTAAAATTTGGCTTGCCTTAAAAGAGGTTAAAGTTTTACCAGATCCTGTTGTGTGCCATATATAACCATTATCATTATTTGTTTTTACTTGTTTGATTATAGCTTCTGCAGCAAAATATTGATACGGCCTCAACACCATCATTATTTTGTGTGTTTCATTAATCACAATGTAATTTGCGATCATTTTTCCCAAATGATCAGGATTTAAAAAGGTGTCAGCAAAATCATAAAGCTCTGTAATGTTTTTATTTTTTTTGTCTGCCCAAAAGAAAGTTTGTTTAACTGATTGCAATTTGTTATTCGCTAAATACTTAGTGTTTCCGCCGTTACTTATCACAAACAATTGCACATATTGAAACAACCCATAATTAGACCAAAACGAATGTAGCTGATACCTGTTGATTTGATAAAAAGCTTCCTTTATCTCAATGCCTCTGCGTTTGAGTTCTATTTGAACTAGCGGCAAACCGTTTACCAGTAAGGTAACATCATATCTGTTTTTAAAAGAGCCTTCCTGTGTGACTTGATTGGTTACTTGAAATAAATTATTATTCCAATTTTCAGAATCGTAAAAGCGAACATAAATGGTATTTCCATGTTCTCTAGTGATTGGGAAACGATCTCTTAAGGTTTTTGCCTTGTCAAATACATTCCCTTTTGCTAAATGATTAAGAATAGTATCAAACTCTTTATCAGTATAGATGCTATCATTAAAATATTCTAGCTGAGTTTTTAGATTTGAAACTAAGGCATCACCATCATTTACTTTAACAGATTTATAACCTAAGCCAACCAGTTGCTTGATTAAGTTATTTTCTAATTTTATTTCTGATTCATGACTCATTTTTATCAACTTATTGCTGGTACAAAGCAAAAATTTGCTTTATCCAATATTCGTTCACCATTCCATCTGTACGCTACGAGATTGCCAGATTTTGCAACACTAAAATCCAAACAACATACATTTTGAGACATTAAAACTGGTTCACTATTTTTTAACCAATAATGCCCAAAGAATACAGGAATCTTAGATTCTTCATAACCCAAAAGGGATATTAGATCACTTTTTCCTTGATTAGGAAACTCAAATAAGGAGTTTTTACACTCAAGATTCTGACCTTTTAGCCACCACTTAATTCGGTATGAATATCGTTTATTTCCATCCTTGTCGTGGAAATACACATCAGGTATTGTCATCTCTTCCCCCTTTAATAAGCATTCGATTGCATCATAACTCTTTGAAGTTTTAATTGCAGATTCAAAAAGAAATTTTTGATTGCTAAAATCAACTACATTCTTGTTTTTTAAATAATTGATGTATTCAGGTTTCCATTGGGCATGAACTACTCTGAAACTTTCATTTTCAAAATAAATAGGTAAGGTTTTAAACCATTCTACATAGTCCGACAACTCATCGCCAAGAGAAGTAATTGTTTTTTCATGTTGACCTGTATTTTTACTCGAATGAGGTCTAAGAAAGGTTCCATCCTTGAGTTGAGTCCAATAGCATATGGCATTATATTCATGATTTCCAATTGTAGTATAAGCTGCTCCATTATCAATCATAGGCCTAACTATCTCTAAAACTTGTTTAATTTGTGGTCCACGATCAATAAAATCTCCCACAAAAAAAACCTTTCGTGTTGGGTGCTGGAAGTAACCATCTTGTAATGAATATCCTAATTGTCCCTCTAATAATTGAACAAGTTCATCTGCATGGCCGTGAATATCTCCAATAAAATCTATTTCGTTCATAGGCTGCTTTTAAATATAAATATGGCTTCTGATTGTTTGGTCATTATGCTACTATTTGTTCATCTTCTGGGTCTTGATTCTCATTTTCATCTTTACTCAATTCCAACCTTGTTCTTGCACTTTCCATTAATTCTGAATAAGTAACTATTTTAATATTCTTAAATGAATTTTTTAATTCCAGATATGCTCTTTCACCATTTTTATTATATTTTTCTCTAGTAACTTTAGCTTTTTTACTAGCACTTAAATTATCATAACTTTTAAACAGTGTTTTGGAAGACCCCATAACAATTAAAGCTGAAGGTCTAACTGATTCTACATGCATCACTCCTCCAATTTCATCATTCAGAAATTCTCTAATCTTTTTACCATTAATTAAAAGTTCTTCGTCATTATCTTTTGTAACAGTAGAAATATATCTTTCACATTGTGATATCCCCATTGACAAATCCGCAGAAGCAAAGAACTTAGCTCTGCCTGAATTATATTCAAGAAGAAATTTATCTGGTCTTTTTAATTCAACTAATTCAATATCACCAAGATGATTTATCAATAGTATGTCAAATTGAGATTTAGATAATTCGCCGGCATGAATAACATATTTATCTGTATTCAATAATGCGGGAACTCCAAATATTGCATTTTGGCCATATTGAGTAAGTATCTTCTCCATTAATTGCTCTGGTCCTTTGATACTTAATTTTGAATACCCAAAATGCTTATTACCTAATTCTTTCGCTTTAGGCACTAACAACTCATCCTCATCTAAAATTTTCTCTATACTTTCAATTAACCATTTTACCTGTTTATTAATTTGTTTTTTAATAACCACGTTTGTAACCTCTCCGGTTTCCAATTGACCAGTTAATTTCAGAATATCTTCTTGAGAAACTTGACCACTATTTATTACCTCTCGCAGAAGTAAACTGTAATCTTTTTCATTGTCTGATTGATCTATTTGTAAATTATATTTTTGATCTAAAAATGGGGCAACTCTATTTTTAAATCTTATTCTTTGCTCTTTACCTTCTTCTCTATTTATTTTATTGAAGTCATCATATACTTCTTTTGTTATATGCAGTTTTACTCCTTCAATGCTATTTTTACTAGAGCCAATAATTATAGTATTAATTTGAATTCCCGTTATATCTCTAAATAATCTAATTAGGTTTTTTGTAAAATTTGGTGGTTTAATGGATGACCTACTAACAAAAGTTAAATTTTCATGATTTAATGGAATCGCAACCTTAAAATCTTCTTCAATTAATGGTTCAAGCCTAGTAGGATAGTACCGTCTTTTTGTAAATGTAATAGTTCTGCTGTTATATGAGAACAACAAATTATTGTCAATCTTAATTTTTCGATCGTTTAAGGAAAGATTAGGATTATGCGCAATAATACTATTGGTTTTTGTCTCTATTTTTTCTAACGGTGTTTTCTTTGGTCCTGCCATATTTTGATTTCAAATAAGCTACTCTTTTTTTTTAGAGTTCTATATATTGTTAAAAAGTCAAATCTGTTAAAGCTAAATCATCATTGTGAATTTGATACTCTCCTTGTTCTGGATTGAAAATCAAATTAATTCTAGAACTTATTCTTAAAGTGAGTTCTCTGTTTGTTGTGGCATCTTCATTCATTTTAATCCAAACTTTTGCTCTTGCATCTACTCTAGTAATGACAATAGTCTCTCTCATTTCAGATTGTTCAATATCTACTTGAACAGATAAAATATTAACTCTATCTGTTTTGGTAACCGCTCTATCTTGATTGGTCATAAATCCATCAGATAATTGAGTTTGGATAAAGGCTTGAATTGGTTGACATACCAATACATTTTCTTTATTAAATAGTTCTTCCATAATTATATTTTTAAACAAACATTTGCTGCAACAGCCCTTTTTTAAAGGTTTGGGTTTGGGTGATTTGATTACTTACTGCTTCTATTTTGGTATCGATACTTGATAAGTAAGTAGCTATTTTTTGTTGTTCTTCTGCACATGGAAAGGGCAATTTAATCTCTGAAAAATATTTAAAACTTATCATTTTACCATCTCTTATACCCTCAAGCTTACTCTGTAATTGTCTGATGTATTTTTCTGTTTTCAAATAACGCTTATAAAAATCTTTATTTACATTATCTGATGTAGGCCTCAGAATATTATATGCTGGACTACAAATACCTTTATAATTTGAATATTCAATTCCACCCTGAAATGACCTTAAACTGATTATAAAATCTCCTACACGAACCACTTTGTAACTGGCTACACTTTTTTCAGAAACTATCATATTATAATCAATTAATTCTCTTGGTATAGCCCCTTGGTCTTGCGTGATAGCAAGTATTGGTAAATCACTATTATGATTTTTATCAGAAATGCTTTTGAATAAAACGTTAGCATGTGGAAATTCCCAATCTGGGTAGGGATTTCCGTTTTCGTCTTTGAAGCGGAGCTGGCCAGAGAAGAGTTGTTGCATTACGCCTTTTTTGTATTGCTCCAACAATGCCTTCTTTTTGGTGAGCTGCTGTATTTTGTTATCTACAGCACTTAAAAAGGAGGCTATTTTTTGTTGTTCGGGGAGTGATGGAAAATTGACTTTTATTTTAGCAAGTGATTCTTGATTAATATTAGTGTTTGCACTAGAAGTTGCGTAAGAAAGAAGCTCTTTCCTAAATGGTTGATTAGAAAAACAATATCTTCTGAAGGAAAATCCTATGTTTTCCTCATTTGCCCTAAACCTTATTAAAAACCCACTATAAACCGTGTTTTTGTAGTCTTTAGACACAAGCGATGTTTCTCCAACTCCAGTTCTTTTAACCGATGACCTAATAAATAGCACGTCACCTTTTAACAAGTTATATAACGCTAAATCCTTTTCATTGGCATTTACCAAACCAAATTCATCATTCTCTAGAATAGCTTTACCAAAAACATCCATCAAATTGACAAACGGACTTCCAAAACCAAAATCCTTTTTGTCCTTATTTAGACCATTTTTAAAAGAACCTATTTGTCCTAACCTCAACAATTCCCATTCTCCATCAAACTCATTAAATCTTAATGTGGGAACCCTTCGACTGTCGCTCAGGACAGGCTTATTGTTTTCGGTTTTAATATGTGTTGTTGCGGTACTCATAGGTTGCACGAAGGATGGAACGGTGTGTTTGAGCTCATCCCGATTTTTTTATCGGGATAGCGAGTAGTGACAGCCTGACCTGAAAGGGCGTGCCCAAATTTTAATTTATATGTTTTGTTTCTGTTCATATTTTTTAATATCCTTTATGAGATCCTGAAACAAGTTCAGGATGACAAAGTCAAAAGGGTGTGTCTATGCCTAGTTGGTTACAGTAATCGGCTATGGTGGCATCGGTAGTTGCCATGTCTGTATCTATGGCTTTGAGTTCTTGAGTAACGGCTGCCAGGTCTACAGGTTCTTCTTCTTCGAAGGTATCTACATAGCGGGGTATGTTTAGGTTGTAGTCGTTTTCTGCTACTTCTTGCAGTGTGGCTACATAGCTGTATTTATCTGTTGTAGTGCGATTGGTGTAGGTATCAATTATCTTATTAATATCTTCTTCTCGCAAGTAGTTCTGTGTTTTTACTTTCTCGAAGTGTTGGCTAGCATCTATAAACAGGATATTGTCTTTATTAGCTCTTTCCTTTTTCATTACCAAAATACAGGTAGGAATACCAGTTCCGTAAAAGATGTTGGCTGGCAAACCTATTACGGCATCGAGGTAGTTGCGGTCTTCTATGAGGTACTTACGTATGTGCCCTTCGGCTGCTCCTCTAAACAATACTCCGTGTGGTAGCACTACAGCCATGGTTCCGTTATCGGCTAACTGATGTACCATGTGTTGCACAAAGGCAAAATCGGCCTTAGAGCTTGGTGCTAGTTTTCCGTAATTAGAAAAGCGGTCGTCACTCATAAACAAGGGGCTGGCACTCCACTTGGCAGAGAATGGCGGATTGGCCACAATGGCCTCAAAACGCTGGTCAATATGTTGTGGTCGCTCTAGGGTATCTTCATTTTTAATGTCGAAACGTTTGTAATGCACATCGTGCATAATCATGTTCATTCGGCACAAGTTATAGGTAGTTGGGTTCATTTCTTGCCCGTAAAAGGCTGCTACCTCTTTTACTTGTTTGGCTACACGTAATAACAAAGAACCTGAACCACAAGTAGGATCGTACACCGATTTTAGTTTGTCTTTACCCACCGTTACCAATTGGGCAAGCACATTAGATACTTGTTGTGGGGTATAAAACTCACCAGCCTTCTTCCCTGCGCCACTGGCAAATTTACCAATGAGGTATTCGTAAGCATCGCCCAATACATCGCTTTCTGTGTTTTCTAAATCAAAATCTATCTCGTCTAAATGAGAAAGGACTTTTACAATAAGTTCGTTTTTGTCGTTTTCTGATTTCCCCAATTTAGAACTGGTTAAGTCTAAATCTTCAAAGAGGTTACCAAAGTCCTCTTCACTTTCAGAACCCATAGTACTTTGCTCTATGTGGTTGAGCACTTTGGCCAGATCGCCTAATATGAATTGGTTTTTGCCTCCTGCGTTTCCTCTGCGTGCCAATTCTGAAAATAGCTCAGATGGCGCCAAGAAATAACCGAGTTTGTCCAGGGCGGCATCTCTTAAAGCATCAATTAATGCTGCTTCTTGCTCGTGGCCTTCTACTTGGTCAAACGTTAGGTTATCTGGTTTAAGAATTTCATTGGCATAAAGCTCCATTTTTCTACTTAAATACTTGTAGAAGATAAACCCTAGTATGTAGTCTCTAAAATCATCGGCATCCATCTTGCCTCTCAACGTGTTAGCGATATTCCAGAGTTGTGTTTGTATTTGTTGTGTTTGTTCGGTCATTAGTTGATTTAATTGACTTACAAGTTATAATAATTCAGATAAAGATTCTGGGTAAACGATCCATTTTTTTCCAGTTGAATTTTGTTTAAGCATTAGCCCCATTTCAATCCCTTTTTTTCTTATTAAATGAGGGCCTAGAATTAAATTATTCTTTTTCATTGTCATTAAAACCTCATCATAAGATTTATTTTTTAATTGGCCTAAAGCTGAAGCAGAAAGGTACTTTTCTGAAACGTCACTTTCTAATTTATTAATTTCAACTTCATAACTCATTGGATCAATAACAGTTTTTAAAGCTTCTATTACAGTAATATCTGAACATACACCCAAATCATCTTGTGGTCTTTCAGTTATAGGATTAATTCCAGCAATTAACATCTTAATAATATTAATAGCCTCAGTAATTTCCATTTCAGACTGACTTTTTTTTAACTCATCTGAATGAAATATGTCCTGTTTATTGTTTGTGGTTTTGATTGGGTCTGTATGTTTTAAAATTGGCATTTTGTCCTTAGCATCATGGAAATACCATTCACCATAGTTTGGGTTTTTTAATGAGGGTATATAATCACATTGTGGTACTAATGATTTTAGCATATTGCATTTATACAGCTTCTTCAAAAAGGATCTAAACTCTTTGCCATTTTCAATGTCATTTTTAAACAATCCTTGACGTTGCAGGTATGGAAAAACATCGGTTGATCTAAGGTTTGTTCTATTAGTTATTTCCAAAAAATGTTGTATTTTTTTTGATACTTTAAGTGCAAGTTGTTTTTCTGATTTATTTAGTTTCATTTACAACTAATTATTTTCTATTACGCATATACGGATGAAGCTTAAAATAATCTTCTCTCGTATGAAACCCTTCTTCTTTAAACTGGTAATCAAGTTTAAATTTTTCAGGGTTTTCTAGTTCCAATTGTTTTCTTCCCAAATACTTAAACCATAATTTTTGGTATTCAGTTTCAGGTAATAAATTATTCATAAATATCTTTGTGAAATCCTTTTGTTCCTTAGTAAACGGTTCCAAATCACCATTTGATAAACCCATAAACCAATGGCCATACTTATTTAGAGTTTCAATTTCAACTGCTGTAAATATTTTAACTGAGCAATCAATAGTAAATAAACCCTTCTGACGAAGGTATGAATGATGTAAGGATTTTTGTAGGTTTTTAGGCATATCAATTAATGCAAAATGCTTTTATTTTAATTTATCATTAATTGCTCTTAGGGATTATAAATATATGGATAATGATTTTTATATAATTATGATAATTATCATAACTCCGCATTTTTTTTAAAACCATTGCTTAATATCTTTTGTAGATTCCAATTGACGCTGCAAAGAGTTTCTAAAAGACTTAAAAAAATCAATTCCAGTAATATGTTCTAGTTCATCAATTGTTTCAGCAAAGGCAAATAAATTTCCTTCATAAGCTTGATTAGGAACTAAAAAAGCAATGGTCTTAGCTTTTCCATTACTGTATGCAAGCATTATTTTATAATAAGATTTTGGTACACTAACGTCATTTCTTCCTATTCTTTCCATTGGTTCTTTTAAAACAGGGCCTGTAATTACAAAAGATGAGTCATTTGCTTGAGACCAATACCTCATTTTGGCTTCTATTCTTTTCCAAATACCCTTATTAAATGTAGGATCTTGAGGACTTATATTGCTCATATAAAAGCTTTCACTCATTGCATCTATATTAAAAGACATATCTTCAGCAGGTGCCAAATGTCCACGGTCCAGACCAGAGTTTCTATAATCATAAGGAGAAGATGATTTAGTAGCAATCAAGGGATCATCTCTATAATTATTAGTTCTTCCAATGGCACTTAATTTCTCAGTATGCATTCTATAAGCAACCCATTCTGCTAATTCATGATCCTCATCATAAGACAGAGAAAAATATTTATGATGAATAATGATGTTTGTTTTAGACGAAGGGAAATAATCAAATTTTGGCTCGGAATTAGCTATTGACTTAGCCGGCACTTCAGTCAAAGCTATTACTTTTTTTGGAAGATATTTTTTAAATGGAACTGCCTGAATATCAATTGCAAAGTTTAACGCCGATCCTTCATAGCCTCCAGAAGTAATTCCAATTACTTCTCCTTGCATATTAAACAAGGGGCCTCCTGAGCTACCTTTATCTATTGTGGCATCTATTTGAATACGATTGTTATTTCTATATTGAGATATACTCCCTTTAGTAAGGCTGTTTTCTAACCCTCTTGGGCTACCAATAGCAAATACATCATCTCCAATACTAGATCTATTTTGAGCAATGGGTAGGCTTTGGAATCTTGAAAGATTACTTTCTGTTCTAAAAATCACATAATCATTATCATCAATTCCGCTGGTTTCAAGTATTTCAATAATTTTATAATCATTACCATCTGCAGTTTTTACTATAAGATTATCATGCCCTTCTAACACATGATAATTGGTGATACCAATTCCAGAGTCATTTATAAAGAATCCACTCCCCTGGGATCCTGACCCATCATTATCAAGTGCATAAACCATAAATACACCTTTTTGAAGTTTATTGAATAATTGCGAAACTGATTCGTTAGTTGTAACATTTGAGCTAGAAGATTCAAGAGCATTCTTGTTTGTCAAATTTTGGTTTTCAATTGGCTTTATAGATCTTGAATTATTATTTTCTCTTCTAAGCTTTTCCCTACTTGACTGAGAGCATCCATTGCAGGAGTGTATTACTGAAATAAGCAGCAAAATAATCCACATTTTAATCACTTTAATAGACTTACTCATTAGGGCTTTACTTTTCGATTAATTTACCAACTTTTGATGTAATTTGTATAGTAAATCTTCTATTATTACGTTCGACTTCATGATCTCTTGATTGTCCAAAGTAGCCACTACCGGCTAAAATTATTTCACAAGGCGTTTCTAGGTCTCTAAAATTTAATCCTCTACTTACCCAATAATTATATAAACTTAAAGATCTTCGATAGCTCAACTTATACCCTTCGTTTGGTATTTCTAAATAGTTAGTTTTCGTTCTTTGTGTATTTCCTTCAATGATTAATAAATAATCTACGTTAGGGTTATTAGATATGATATCTTCAATTTTTGCATATAACTCTTGACCTGCTTGAAAAATCTCTTCTCTTTTTGTAGAAGGAATATCAGTGATTTTATCACTACCTGGTCTAAATTGGACATCGATTTTTAACTTATACCTTTTATTAATATCATCAAACTCAAAGTATTGTTTATCTAACGTTTGGAGTGCTTCTTGAATTTTCTCAATTTTTTTAAGTTTTTCAGCATCTGCAGTTACCTTACCTACTTCTATTTGTAGAATCATAAAAGTAATAACATACAGCACTAGCATAACAAAAAACAAGCTAGTCATTAAATCTGCATAGCTTACCCAAAAAAAGCCTGTTTTTTTCATTTCTATAAATTGATATATATATAATACACACCACCTGAAATTACAACTACATAAGCTGCCATTTTTAGTCCAATTACAATGTAGTTGAGGTAAAGCTTCTTTTTATTCACAAAGCCATCAGTAGCAATAACCTCATCGTTATTTGGGCTAAAATTATTATTAATAGTATTTAGTGCTCTTATTATCCCATCATTACCAGAGTTAATGGTTGTATTCAAGGTGTTTTCAAAATCCAACAATCTATTTTCAATGGTTTCTAACTTGTCAAGTTTATCCAGCATTTCAAATTTAGGTCTAGATAGATTAAAAGCCTCTTCCGTCCTTCTAACCTGATCATCCATTGAATGGGTGAAATTTTCAATTGACTTATTAAATGCATTGGTTAATTTTAAATCATATCCAGAAATAGCCTCATTGAAAGCTTCAAATTGCTCATTGACTAATTCACCCAATTGATGAATAGCTTTTGACATTTTTGAGTCCGCACTAGCTACAGATTCATTAACTACATCTCCATATTTTGAAAAAGAATCAATATGTTTCGTGAAGAATTCCGTTGCTACATCACTTTTATTTATTGTAGATTTTATGTCTTCTAATATAACATTAATGTTATTCGTATTTGACACAAAGTGTTCTAAGTTTCTAACTAAACTATCTGTATTTACTAGTGACTTATCTAGCTTTTGATAATACTTAGCAAAATTCTGGAAAGATCCCATCATTCCTTCCAATTGGTTAAACACATCAATATTAACTGCTGCTACCTTTTTAACATCTAAATTTTTAATTTCTCTAATAAGCCTTTGCTCTCTAAAAACAGCATCTGTAGAGTTTTTTACAATACCATCTAATTTTGACACTACTCCAGTAGTATTTCTCGAGAATGCATCTAATTTAGTAGCTAGTGTCTGTACCTCTGGCAATTTAGATTTATTCATTTTTGGTAACAATTCAGACTGTAGCATTGAAAGAAAATCATTCTTTCCATACTCTACCATTGATTTGGCGTTCTTAAAGATCCAAATAGAAAAAACAGTTGTAATTATTAACCCAGAAACACTCGCAGCCATCGCCACCTTAACACCGTCAATCAATGGTTTTAATGTTTCTAAAGCCAAAGAAGTATTCTCCCCTGTTACATCAAAATTAATTTCAAAGAGCCCAAAAATAATTCCAATCATTGTGGCAGCTAACCCAATATAAAGAGGAGCAGGTATTCTATTATTTATATCGTCTTCAATCACCTCTACATTCCTATCTACAATGTCCTTAAGTATGTGAAAATCTATGGAGGCCCCTTTATTTTTGATAAGATAGGTATTAATCGAGGTAACCATATTTGTGATAACTGGGTTAGAGGCAGTATTTTTTATATAAGAAATTTCAGTTATTGGTTCATCCTCCTCATAATCATCTTCTATTAAGATATCATGCACATTGCCTTCATTGTATAAATCAACAGTGACTAACTTTTGGGCCATTTTAGGAAGCAAATTAAATATAGCCTTATACAATTCAATCTTAAAGAACAACATTATACCTAAATAAACCTGGAGACAAATAAGCAGTCCTATTATTAAAATTTCGATCATTTTATATAAACTTTATTCTAATTTTTTGTGTAACAACCCAGTCTTGGTAATCTAAAACAGCAGTACCTGGTTCAAGAACTTCTATTCCCTGGGCATTAGTACTGAAAGCATTTTCAAATACACATGCCTTTTCTAAATATTGTGCAGGTGAATTAAATGCCTTGGTTAAATCTGCATTTTCTAAAAGGGTAATACTCCCGGCTTTATTTGTAGCATCCAAATCAATTTTATACAGAGAAGATCTCTTTTGAGAATCACTCACATCCTCTAATGAAAATTTACAATCCTCAAATGGAGATGGCAAAAAAATGGTGTTAGAAGTATTAATTTCAAGCTCGACAGATGTTGGCTTTTCATCAATCACATATTCATCTTTCTTTGGAGACTCATCTTGTTTAAACGAATTACTTTCTCTAGTTATTTTTTGATACTTTATCCTCGAAACATCATTAGTATTAGTATCCATTACTTGAGAATGCATTTTACCCTTTATAGCCCTTACTTCATTAGCTAATTTATTTGCCCTTGCTTGTTCCTTTTCATACCATTTTTTATAATCATCGTGTTTAGAACTAGGGCTTTTCTTTTTTGAAATATCTTTTTTTATAACGATTATTAATAGAATATTTAGAATTATGGATATGCCTAAAAGGAAAAGTAAAATTGCATTAGTAGCATTAAACGAATTCGACCCATTCTCTAAGTCTTGTAAAATCGTGGGATTCCAAAGAATGGAATTATATATAAAACCTAAAAAGATGATAGGTAACATTTTCATGAACTAATAGTATTATATTTCATTTATTTCTGACGTCAAATCATATAAAAGACCAGCGAGTGGAAAAAAGAATAAACTATGAGCAATAGGTTCTTCTTCTGCAGAATCTTCTTTAAGAGTTTTTACACCTTGCATTAGATAATCCAATTGATCGTTGGATTTAATCTTTTCAAAAATTTCTAAAGATTTATTTGAAACTCCGAATTCACCTTTAAAATCAATCTCTACGGCAAGTCTTATAAACATATCATAAAAATTATTGACGTTATCTACTACACCATTTAAATAGGTGTCATCCAAATCTTTATATCGAATTACACCTTCTATGTTGTTATTTTTTGCTTGTACATTTGGTTGGGTAAGACTTCCTATATTGACTTCAATTAATTTGGTATGCTTGATTCCATTTAAATCATCTCCAATATGAAACCCTCCTTTAGAAGTAACTTCTTTAGGGTTTTCAGAAGCTTTAATTGTAATATGACTTGAGTCAATTTTATAAACCTCATTAAATATCTTTTCAAAGAGTTGTGTTAAGGTCTCTAGTTTTTTATCTGCATCTACTATGCTTAGCGTTTTTGAACCAGTACCACTGAATACAATATTTCTAGGTGATTCGATGCCCTTAATTTTCATTAATTCGGCAACATGATAGACTATAGAAGTATAGAATAATAGAAAGACAATCTTAAAATCATCATCATTAGCTAACTTTTTTGAAAAATCAATATCCAAATGCTTCTCTTTAATGTTCTTATTGTCTTTTAAAGAGAAAAAGAAATTTATTAAATCTGTTGAAGATTGGTAGTCCTTATATATTTTCTCTAAGATATTAGATTCTTCAACAAGTTTGTTTTGTGCTAAAACATGGCTTATTTGATCTTTATATTTTTGAACAAAACCATTAGAGCTAATATTTCCATTAAAACCATCTCCAAAAATAGCATTCCCTGCCATTTTAAATGAGGTTACTAATTGTGGTTTATTATCATAATAAATCATAATATCTGTTGTACCTCCACCAATATCAATAGAAACTGAAGGCTTAGCAGCTGTTTTTATATTAGCATCTTCTTTATAATGATAAAATGGTGCGATACTTTCTGGGAAATCACTTAAATTATTTTCATCAATATCAAAAATCTCTTTAAATGATTCTTGCCAAATTTTTCTTAATCTTTTTAAGTGGTTTGAAGTCATACTTACAGGATAAAACCAAATGACTTTTGTTTTGCTTAAATCCCCATTGTTTTTCAACACTTTGTTTTTGCATAACATTAATATCTCACCGATATAATGCTTTACTTGCTTTTCATTGTTTTTATCTTTTGACCATTTTAAGTCTGTTAACGATTTCAAATAATTTCTAATCACTGTTTTTTCATAGTCAAACCCAATATTTGCATCTGCAAAAGTAAACGTTGCTAAATCATAATTTACATTGGCATTTTCCAGTAAACAAGATCTAAATGGAGAGCTAATCAAATCATCTTCACCCATTCGCTTAGAAATTATTTCTTGCATTAGATGAGATTCACCATCTTCAACGTCACGAATAGCCTCAGTTCTTCTTGGGGCATTAGAAGGCATTAATAATGCTATTTGTTCTTCATTTTCTGCAATATTAAATGCTTTGGCTCCGCCTTGACCTTCTATTGTATATTCTACATGGGTATTCGTAGTTCCAAAATCTATGGCGAACTTATAAGCATCTCCCCCATTCACATTGTATTCCTGCCATAATGGGATAATATAATTGTGCTTATTCCCATTATGAACAGCTATGGCATCAAAGTCTTCATTTAGAATGGTTTGCGAGGTAGCATAAGGGACAGAAGATCTTTGTTTTTCTATTTTAGGAATAATTATATTCTGAGTCTTATCACTTAATAACTTTACAGATAATTTGTTTAGTTTTTCTGGATATATATCTGCTAAACCAATGGTGTAGTTTACTTTAATCTGCTCACTTTTATTAAATGGATATACTGCCAGTGCAAAAGATTTTTCCTCTATGTATCCTTTTTTTGGATTCGCATCCTTACTAACATTTGATCGTTTGTTGTAAATTTTTGAATAGGATATAAATCCTTTCTTAATAGGAATATTAATCGTTACTTCAACACTACTCCCTGCTAGTTCTTTTATTTTTATTAAATCCCCATTTTTCAAATCTTCAACAGAAAAATATTTGAAAAATAAGTTTTGCAGAGGCAACAAGTAATTTTCTTCTCCTACTGCCAAAAATTTTTTACTATCAATTTTATACGGTAGTTTAATGATTGTTTCAGTAAGAAAATCATTCATTGTGAGATATGGGTATTTATCTCCTTGATCAGGTAACGTTCTTTGATTTAATGGCCGATCATCTTCACAAGGTACTACTGTGTTACTATCCCATTCATCCTCAGTATAAATGTAGGGCAAATTTAAAGTCTCAACAGGTAACACCAACGGTTTTATCCCTTGTATAGCTTTAGTAGATTTTATTACAAAATCACTATACTTTTCAATTATGCCTGGATCCTTTTCAAACTGTTTTATGAATACCCCTCTAATAATATTTAAGGGTTGACCAGAATTGTTATTTAACAGCACTCCTTTTAATGAGTCTAAATGTGAAGTAGGTTCTAGAGTTTTTAATTTTTTATAAAAACTAGGGTCTGTTTCAGATATCTTCTCGACTGTTTTTATGATATAACTATTAAATTCCGGAAAATATTGATTAAAATTTGAAGTTTTAGATAGTGCAACTAAAAACTCAATATAATGTGTATCTCTTCTATACAGTGGTAAAAGCATATCATCCAACATTGTATCTTGCCCGAATCTAATATCAGTTGCTTGGGCATTGGGCGCAGCAAAAAACAAGGTTCTCGGAGAGGTGCCACCAATTATTTTATGTTTATAAAGTAGGATATATATTTTATCAAACTCATTAAAATTATACTGTTTTCTATCCTGGTCTAAAAAAAGTTTTAATGTATTACCAAGATGTTTCTGACTTTGATTTGTAGAATTAATTAGCTTATTAAGACTTAATTCTTTATCCCAGGCAAGAAGTTGAAGATCTTCACTATGCTTATCAAAATTGAAAAGAAGCTGTCCAATATCTAAGGCATCAGAAACCAATTTATGATTGTCTGTTGCAACAGCCTTACCATTTTTTGTTACCCCATCCAAATTACCACTAGTTCCAATAGCAGCAAAGGCGGTTCTTACTAAATCTATTCTAGCAAAAGGACTTGGAATTGAGGTAGGTAATTTTTTACCATCACCATCATCAGTAATAATATTATTAATTAAGGTAGCATTAATTTGACTTGAAGCGAACCAGTCTGTATTTTGAGCTCCTTCATTATGCACGCGAAATACCTTTTTTGCCATGATTTATTAATTTAGAATGTTAGTTACCTGCTCAGTTAAAACGCTGTCAAAAACCTTAATGAATCGTGATTCAACAGACTCATCATCAAAGGTTTTATCTTTTATAATTTTATCTGCTCCGGCAATTATTTGATCTGCTTTTGATTTATTACGTTTAAGAAGACCTCCTCTGGAAACTTCTTTTCCTTTTATGTAATCAAGTAAAGTATCGTGATCTTGATTGTCATGGTATGGTGAAAAAGACACATCATTGTCATCCATTTCGTCCATCCAATCCTTGAAGTATTCTAAGAATCTTTTGAAATATACAGTATAAAAATCTTGATTATAGAATTGTTTGTTTATGCCATTATCACCTTTATTAAAACCACCTTTACTACTAAAGAGAATATCTTGTGACTTAGTAATGAATTTATATAGTAACATAAATCTAGATAAAGGAAGACTAATTACATCCTTTGACCATTGACCAAAATGCTCAAGTTTTAATTTAGAACCAAGGTGGTTTTCAACTCCAAACTCTTTAATAGTAGTATTTTGCCCATGTTCAAAGCTTTGAAAATTCTTAGTAAAATCAATAATAGATAAGGCTCCTGCTAGTTCTAAAAAGTGTGCGTTATTTTTTTGTTCGCTTTTACCCTCTGCATATGGCATATTATTATTAGAATAATCTCCAAGATAATAGAAGGCATTCAAAGATTCTTCTTTATCAAAAATAGCATGTTCATAATAACTTAAAGCAGCTTTAGATTTACTGAAAAATGTTGAAGAATCAATCGCTTTTCCTTCATTATTCGAGTCAGACACTTTAAAATAAGGCAGATATGTTATGGCTCCAATAATGGATTTACTAATTATATTTGAGTTAACTATTGAAGACTTGTCAATTCGTAAGTTTTTTAATAGAAGAGGGAAACCAGAAGCTCCAGTCCCGCCAAATATTGAGCTCACAATAAAAACGGCATCCCCAGGATTAAACGAATTAGTGAATTCTTTATACTCTGTAGACTCAGCAAAACGATTTAAAACTACACTTCCAATATTTGGATTGCCTTTAAACCCAACGGTCATATCAGCTTCTAAATTTTCAGTACTAAAAAGCAGATCAATTAAAGCCTGATTTTCAGTGTCTAAACCATTATAGTCAATAAATTCACCAAACTTCTGACCAGTACTACTTAAATCAAATTTAAAGTGATCAGAAACACTAGGGGTGTTGTCATCTAACAACTGTTTAAGCGTTGATATTTTTGTGCCAAACATTTTATTGTTTTCACCAATAGCATTGTAAATAGCTTGATATTTTGTTAAAATATCAGCTGTTCTATTCAAATCTCCATTAGCGGTATCTGGGTCTATGATAATCGGTACAACTGTATCAAAATCGTTGTATAATTTCACTCCAGCTGCAAATAACATTGCTAAAGATTTTAAAACTCTAGAGCCAGTACCTCCAATTCCGAAAACATATAATTTTGCCATATTTAAAAAGGATTATATTTATTAGCTACACTTAAATACTTGATTAGGAATGATAATAAAGTTGAAAATATCAGTCCGTAGAAAAATGAAATTCCTGCCATTTGAATGAGGAAGTATTGCGGATTGGGCTCTATTGACCCGCCAGAGTAATTCCCCAATATCTGAAGGATCTCAATATTGTTTAGTAATATCACATAAGTAATACAAAACATAATTAATGCAATAATCAACAATGTGAGTAGCCACTTTTTTAAAGGAGATTTTACAGGATCCCAAAATTTATAAAAAATAATTAAACCTAGAAGTGTTACCACAATTAAGCTAATTCCAATTTTTTGGTAGTCAAGTTGATCATATACGGAATACAACAGGTCTTGATGTGTAGTGTAATTAAACCAAGGTTCATATATGTTCGCGAGCAATTCATTCATAACATTCATAACTTTTAATTTGCGTTTATTTTTAGATCTATATTCAAATAATGATCAGATTTAGTTACTTTTTTATAAGCCTTTAATATCCCTATCATAAGCTTATCAAAAGCAAACGTATGAGTTGTATCTCCTGTAATTTTGCAATCGTCTTCTATACCAGTTTCAGATATCCAAGAGGGCAAGTTGTTTTGTAATTTCAAATGCATTGAACCATACAAATCTTTATCCGCTTTGACGGTTATTATATGTGTAAAACTGGTATTGCTCTTCTTTTTAAACTGACCGATACTTTTATAGGTTTTAGATGTTTTAATTAAATTCTCAATGGACTGAATCTCAACAATTTTATAGCCCAATTCATCATCCATTAGATAATTTGAAACATCTTCAACATATGAATCTGGTAATGGCGTTTTAGAAAAATCAACGGCTATTGCAAATTGTAAATAGTTCTCTTCCTTAGGTGTTCCTTTAAAACCTCGTCGTTCATATTTTTTTGCATTTTTAATTTCGGTAATGATATTACTACCTCTAGATGATGGAACAAACTCTCCGTGCTTTTCCTCTCCTTGTGTCAAAACTGAATAATCAACATTTAATGATTTTGTCAAAAAGAATCGTGACTGCTGCTCAAATCCTGGTAATTCATTTATAATAGCAATCTCATTTAAAGCCTTATCAATACTTTTAGAATTTCCAAACATTAAAATATAATAAGGTCTAACTTGATTACTAATTGGTATGGCTTTATTACCAGGCTCACAAGTTTCAGAATAATAAGTTCCGTTAAATTCTGAATACATTTTTAGAACTAAGGTTTCTATTTCATTATCGGTTAGGGCTTTTTTAAACGCGTTCTCAATATCAATTTCAACAATTCCTATGTCACCATCTTTAACAGAATAAATTCCATCAGTAACCACGATACTTAAATTGTTTTCAACTGCCTTTTCTATGGCATTAGTAAATATAAATTGATGATCAGAAGCATTAATGCCTTGGGTAGCAATTTGTTTTGCATCAATCTTGCTAAGCAAATCTTTTGCTTCATATTCTTGAGTATTTACAAAGTAAGTATTAAGTGTACCTTCATCAATCCCTGAGAACATCCTATGCATCGATTGTTTAAAGTTTAAACCATCGAGATATCCATTCATACTTAGAGAGTTTTCAAAATAAAAATGCACTAGCATTTCAATATCTGGTTGGGAAGATATTATTGAATTGGAAGTTTCTATTAATTCATCTATTGTTTGCTTATCTTTCCTAGTTAATCTAAATTCGTTTTGTCTATTAATAAATTGATCCAGTGAATCATTCTTTGTACTCCAATCGATTTGAGTATTTGATCTTTTTTGTTGCTCTAAATTTTTGACAAAAGAAGAAAATTCAATTATATAATCTTGTTTACTTGTTTCAGAGGCACAACTAACAAACAGGAAAAGAATACAGATATATAGTAACTTCATTATGAGTGTAGTTTATGTAATTAGTGTGAAATTAATTTCCTTTTGAAGCGGCTATCATGGCCATATTTCTAGAATGAGCTTCTTCTTTCTCTTTCTTTTCAATGTCTTCTATTTGATTGCTAATACCCATATTATGTTCCTTAATTTTAGTAGGAATATGAAATAAATCTATTAGACACCATATACCTAATCCTCCTAAGGTTACCCAATACAAAATTTGTAGTCCCCATTTGCCTAGATGGGCATAATGGCAACCTAAAAAGAACCAACACAGATAGGCGGTTCCAGTGGATTTCATTTGTGAAAGAAGATAATGTTTATTCATAATTCAATATTTAGTTAGTGTAGTTCAAACGTAAGACTGATAACAAAATATTCCTTACGGAAATCCGTAATTCATCCATATTTTTATTTGAAAAATCAGATAGTAGAGCTTTGTATTTAAAAAAAAGGGTTGCTAGTAATTAGCAACCCTTTTGGAGTATAGTTATTTATACTTCCTTACTCATTTAGAATAATGACAGTTTCGATAATTTTGTTTTTTGTATTTATATCTACTTTATTGATTTTGCCCTTTTTTAAATAATCGGCGACAGCTGCACTTTCTGATTCTAAGTCAACCTTCACGTACTTAGTGTCAACTCTTTTTAATGAACCCGTTAAAGCATCTATACCCCAACCTATAATAGAAATTCCGTTTAATATGGCTACCAAATTAAAATTACTATCCATAACTACTACTCTTTCCTTATAACCATCTAATCTAAAATCAATTCTATCATCAGCTCTTACTTTAATTTGTGTAGGAGTTACTCCTTGCTCAAATCCATTTACATAAACTTTTGCGCCAGGAGGATTTGATTCAAACAGGACGCTTCTTTTTGAACCAGTAAAAATTGATGCACAACTACTTACTAGTAATACAGAAACCAAAACTAAAGACATTGTTACTTTTTTCATTTTAAATATTTTAAATTATTGTTATAATTCAAATGTAAATTGAAGTAAAAATGATTCCTTACGGCAATCAGTAAAACCACTAAAAAAGAAAACCCCATGCTTTTTAAGCACAGAGTTTTCAACATAATTCTCCCTAAGATTAATTAATAGCTTTTCAAGATTACTTTAATATTTGGAGATTTCTTTACGGAGACCCGTATTATCAATTGTTTTTATTAAATAAGTCCAAGATCTTTGGCAGTGGCTACCAAATGCGTAGTGTTTTTAACGTTAAATTGAATTTTTAATTTATTCAATCTTTTTTCTATCGAACTCAAACTAGAAGGCGTAATTCTTTTTTCTTTATAAATCTGACTAATTTCATCTTGAGAAAGTCCTCTCGAAATATAAAAAATTAGTGAAATATCAAAATCATCAATATCAATGTCTTTATGATGACTTAAAGCATTTGAGACTGGTGGCGACAGATAAAGAGTATTGTTATGAATAGCTTTTATAGCTAGGGCCAATTCAACTAGACCCTTCCGTCCTTTACATACATATCCGTTAATATTAAATTTGGAAACCAATGTCCTTACTTTTTGAAGTCTGTCATCAATTGAATAAACAATTATTTTAAGATTTGGATATTCATGTCTAAGAACCTCAATTAAGCCTTCGCCTGAAACAATTGTTTGCTCTCTATGATCTTGTTTAAAAGATAAATCAGTTATCAGTACATCAAATGGTTTTCTATCTATGATTGCTTTTTTAATTTTTAAGTAGGCATCATCACAGTATTGCACTTGAACCACATTATCTATATCAAAATTTTTTAAAATAGTTAACACACCCTGATTAATACTTCCTAAATCATCAGCTATAAGTACCTTATTGAACATATTTAAACCTCTATTTTTACTTTAAATCCTTTGTTTAATTTAGATTCAAATGTAATTGTTCCATTAATAGAGTGAATACGGTTTTCCGTATTCCTAAGGCCATTTTGCTTTTTTAAATCACTCCCTATACCGTTATCAGTATAATTAATAGATAGTTTTTTTCCTTTTTGATGAAATGAGAGCATAACACTACTGGCTTCACTATGTTTTTTCATGTTAACCAAAAGCTCCTGCAACACTCTATAAACAGCTATTTTTTGTGTTTTTATCAACTTATTCCAATCAATATTAGATAAGTTTTTAGTAATAATATTTGTAGATTCAGTTCTAAAACTCAAGATTAAATCTTCAAGATGTGTTTTAAAATCTACATTCATATCTATAATACCGTGTTCTCGAGATATATCCCTTGTTTTTGTATAAATACTATCAAGATCATCTAACAAATTTTCATTATTTGCCTGCTCTAAATGTTGCAATTTAGTCATAACGTGATAGACATCATTTGCTACCTCATCATGTACCTTTTTAGCAATTCGAGTTTCCGTATTATATACTTGTTGTAGCTTCTCTTTTTTATGCCGTGATCTCAAAATAACGTATAAGAATGATGCTAATAATATTAAAAACACTGCAAGACCTTGCGCTAACAATGTCTTTCGCTGCGCTATTTCCCTTTGTAATTCACTCTCTTGGTGTTTTTTCTGTTCTTCCTCTACATTATACTTTAATAAGGCATTCTTATTTTCTTCAATCTGCTTTGCATTTTCTAAGCTATCTTTAATGTGCTTATACGAAATAATATTTTCATCTCTACTTAGCCCTATAATCAATGACAAGGCATCTTCCATATATGAAGATTGATTAATCTCCTTTGCAACTCTTAAAGCTTCATTCGCATATCGAAGAGCTTCTTCATTTGAGTCTCTATCTAAATAATAAATTGATAAATTTTTATAACTAGAATAACTTCCAATCACATCATTCTTTTCAAGCCGTATATCTAGTGCCTCCAATAAGTTTTTAAGTGCTAATGGATTATTTAACTTTGAACGAACTTTTCCTAAATTATTCAATGATCTTGCAATACGAAGTGTATCTCCTTTGCCTAAATTACTATTATATACATCCAAAAATTCAGTCTCAGCTAGTATAAATTTTCCTTGATCTCTATAAACCAGTGCCATATTGTTTTTTATTACATCAATATGGTATTGCGAAACTGCAATTTGTAATCCCCTTTTAAAATATGATAAAGCTGATTCGTATTTTAACAATGCATGATTAATTCTTCCTATTTGATTATATAAACCAATTCGTATTTCTATAATAACTGAATCTTCAACTTCAACTGACTCTATTAATTTTAAAGCCTCAACAACACTAGATTCACTTGCATAATAATCACCCCAATTGTTTTGCATAATTGCAATTTGACGTAAATTATATACTGCTTGAATTGTATCCCCATTTTCTAGATTTTTTTGTTTTAACAGATTATAGAATTTGTAAGCCTTCGGATGTTCAGAGCTAATTTTAGGGTTATTGGCAAGATTATAGTAATACTGTAAACTATCTATTTCTTGCGAAAAGTTAGTATTATTAAAGTCCGTTGCATTGCCATTAAAACAACAAAAAAAGAGGAATGTAATTGTAAATAATTTCATCCCTCTAATGTAATAATTAATTTAATTACCATTCACTTTAATTACCTCCTGGTGGTGGAGGTGGTGGAGGTGGAATGTCTTCTCCTTCTCCGCAACAAGCTTGCGTAGTATTAGAGTCATCAGAAATCTCTTGAGGCGTACAAGAAAAGAACACCAAATTGAGGAAAACCGTAAACAATATTATATAAATTTTTTTCATTTTGTTTGTATTAAAATTGGACAATAGTGTTGCTGTCCGAGTATTTACTCAGATGTTTTAGTGCTTAGCAACACCTACTAAATATTTGAGAGACGTCTCTCTAAAATGGGAAGTCTAGAATGCAGGAGTAAAGCCATATAATTACTTCCCAATAGTTATAATTCTTTACTCTGCAGTTCTTGAGAATTGTAAATTTTTCAAACCCTACATGATTAGATCTGATTCAATTCTGAGACAAATGAATAGATTATAGTGACCAATCTTTGGAAAATGAATGGAATACTCATGGAAAAGAATTTCCAACATATTTCCACTATAAATTTGTAGTTTTAAACAAAAAAACAAGGATTAAATGCATAAGAAAATTATCATACAGATATTTGAGAAAGCAGAAAAAGAGAGTGCATTAAAAACCGTAACACAATTAGCAACACACATATCTGAAACTTTAGAGCAGCATCATAATTTGCAACTCAATGAAAGAACACTTAGAAACTACCATAATGACGTAAAGAATAACAGGAATGAACATAGTATTTCCCCACTCATCTTAGATGCCTTGTGTCAATATTTAGGCTATAAAAACCTAAAAGACTACACCTTAAAAACTGAAAAGAAAAGTTTTAAATCTCGTCTTTTAGCCAATAAAGAAAAAGCTGTTATTGGTTCTTTAGTTGTAATTGCCTCATACTTTGGAATTGATTCTTTTGAAAAAAGCTGTATGACTTGGGTTGATGATCATTATGAAAAAGAAAAATGTGAAACAGAAAATACAATTCCGATAGATAACAACCTTATAAATAATTTTAAAAAAATCTCCCCTGATTGTGATTATACTTTTTTCAAAGAAGATGGTAGCACTAATTTATGGTACGGTAAGTCTGTTAGTGGTGAATATGAATATTTTACAATGTTGAATAAACATCCTTTAACAAATAAATCACTAAAAGAAGTGACAGTGTATATGATAAAAACCCATATTTGTTCAACCTACGCTAGTAATTAAGTTTCAAAATAGTATTCAATTTAAATTAATGTCCTTCATCCATAAAACTATATTTTCTGTTTGGAGTAATGATTAAATTATCCAAATAATTAAGATCATGTAACTTAGACAATTTTTTAATTTTATTGAAGATATCAATGTCTGGCTTACTTGGTTTTAAGGCTCCAGAAGGATGATTATGCGACGTAATAAATGATGTGGCACCACTCTTAACTATCACCCCGAATAGCAATCTTAAATCAACTCCTGTTGAAGTTATGCCTCCTTTTGATAAAGTATATACACCAAGTGGAATATTTGAGTTATTTAGTAGTAATACTTTAAATTCTTCAAAAAGCTCAATGGTTCCTTTATTCCAATTTTCTAATAAGATTTTGTAAGCCTTCTCACTATGCGTAATTTTAGTTTCAGATTTGAACCTATTTGGGGCATAGCTAATTTTAATTTCAGAAATTGAATGTTTCATTTTTTTAGCATTAAAAAAAGGGTAATACTATTAAAGCATCACCCTTAGGTTAGTAATATATTTATTTTAATTATTTGACGTTTTTATACACTTTTGATATAATCCTATTTTAAGTGTTTTTATTTGATTAAAATATAATAGTATAGCCCCCCTATAGGGGGGCATATATATTAATCAATCTTTTAAGAAAGGACAATCCATATTATTCACTGAAAAATTAAACTTAGGAATATCCAAATTTCTAGAACAATAAGGACTGACTGAAGTAATATTATTTTTTTTATCATTTATAACTGATAAAACAGTTTCTGCTTTCTGGGTAATTAGACTTCCCAAATGTCCCTTCGGATCTCTATTTGATTTTGTATCGTGAATTACAGTTAGAATGTGAATCTTGTTCATACTACTCCAACTCATTAGCTTTTGGATGATTTCTGAACATTGTTCTTCATCATTAACACTTGTTACTAAATCTGCAATACCGTCAATAACAACTAACGAAATATTAGGAATTAAGCTTAATGCTTTTTCAATCACTCCTATTCTTTCTTTTATAGAATTTTCTCTTAATGAAAATACGCGATAATTTCTCATAGGCTCAGTTTTATCATTCAAAGTATAAATGCGTTTAGAATTCTTTTGTACGTGATACTTAGATTGTTCAAGATCAAAATGAAGTATTGTCGTGTCCTCTATAAACGATTTAAAAGTACCGTTGGACAAATTTTCATTTAAACATATAGCTTCGATTAAAGAAGTGAGATAAGTTTTTCTTGATTTTTTTGGCCCTACAATGCAGGAAAAATTACCTCTTGTCCCGAATAGCTTACCCCCAATATTTAAAATTTCTTGCGTTTCTGGTAACTTCATAAATGGATGAATTTCTGAATCTCTTAAAATAGCTTCAATATTATTGAAATATTGATTTTGTTTAGGTGTCAATATTTCCATATTAATCGCTTAGTTGATTAAACTTATCATTTGCCATTTTAAGATCAGAATAGTTCCATGCCCAAATACCAAAAGATTTAGACCTTGGATAAGAAACACATGCGAATCGACGATTTATGACTTTTCTAAACACCTCATAGTATTTTATACTACCAGTATCTACATGATACATAAAGCCGTAATTCGCAGCTCTAATTTGACGGAATTTATACCCTTTGACTTCTCCAGTTCCAATAAACTCTTTTTTTAGTGAGATCATAATTAATTAATTTTAGTAATGGTCGCCATGATTTCACTACGTTTATAATAGACCCTGTTATTTAATCCATAAGCTTGAATTCTTTTTTGCTGAGTCCAACGCCATAAAGTAGATTGACTAATACCAAGCATCATACAGGCTTGTTTTTTGGAAAGTAATTCTTCTTGATGTTTAACAGAGTGATTATTTTGTGCAGATACCCCTTGTAATAACTTTTCGATATTACTTAATCTCTCAAAAATTTCTAGGAAAGGATTAATCATTGCTTCATCATTGTTTTTACAAAATGATGAAACGTTTATAAGATTAAATGGTTAAACCGGTTTAATTCTTAGTCAATTGAGTTGTCAATATTCTTTAGGAATAACTGTAAATCTCTATTAATCTTGTCTATTTTATCAACAAAGCCATTCTCTTTTAACAATTCAATAGCCTGTTCGAAATATTTATTTTTTTGAGTATTTTGTCTTTTTGTTCCAGAACTTACCCTCTTTGTTTTCTTTGTGAAATCATTATAATTTCCATAGAGTTTGTCTCCATTTAAATAGCCATAAGATTTTCCTATTTTATCTTTATTTTTCCTATTAATTGGCTGGCCTGAATAATAATGGAACATAGCTAAAGACTTCCCTTCGTATTTGTTTCTTAACAGAAATTTTGAATCACTTGAATTTGGTCTATATAATCCTTGGCAATACTCAACCGCTTCTTTAACACTTAAATTAGTAGCAATTTTTATGAAATCATTTTGAAGGTTAAGAGTGTTACTGTCGTCCTCATCAAATTCTATAAAAATAGTATCTATTATAGTTCTTAATCTAATTCCAATCAAGCTATCTTCTGAAATACGGATAATATTTTCATATCTTATATTAGATGGCAATTGTATATATTGATAATGTTTTGACCATTTATTATAGGAATTTAGCTCATTAAAATCTTCATACAATACAGTACTGATTTTATTATAGAAAACATCTCCAAATCTTAAAAACTGATCATCATCTAGAATTATTTTACAACGATCTAATGCCTTTATCAAGGAATTGTTTATTGCAAATAATTCATTAATAAAATTGAAACAACTATTTTCATACAAATCAAAACTCTTAATAAAATTGAGATATGAATCAACCTCTTTAGGTATTTTAAATAATTCTTCTTTCATAAAATCCTATTTATTCCAAAGCTTAGCGAGTTGCAAACTATAATCAATTGGTTTTTTACCGATGTAGTCAAGAAACATTGATTCGGTACTGTGCCCTGTAATATTCATCAGTAATGGTGTTGGGTGTTTCTCCATTGCATAAAAATTTGTTGCAAAACTTCTTCTGCAAATATGTGAGCTCACTAACTTCCACTTCTCATAATGTCCATATTCCCTTCTTCCTGTTTTAGGATTGTTTAAATTACCTTCTACAATCTCATTTAATTCAACCAATCTGCATATCTCCTTGATTAGTTTATTAAATATTGTGCTATTGCTTTGAGCTGTTCTCCCAAATACATTAGGAAAAGAGTCATTTCTTTTTTCTAAAATATTCTTTACTTCTGGATGAATCGGAATCTGAACAAGTTTACCAGTCTTTACTTGTTCTAATACAATGAATTCATAACCATTTATAATCTCAATCATTTCCTTTGTCATTCTTAGAAGGTCGCTAACTCGCTGACCTAAAAAGCAACCAATAACTAGCCAATCTCTAGCCGTATTTAGTCTATCTGTTTCAAACTCATGGTTTTTAATTTTTTCGATTTCTTTAAACGACAATGTGACTATTGGTGGTTTAACTGTAAAACCTTTGAAATCCAGAATTTGAGGATTTAAAGTATAGCCATTTTTACGAGCATCATAAACGATGGTTTTAACAAATGAAATGTACCTACCAATAGTATTATCATTTATTTTTTCTATTTCAGAGAGGTATTGGATAAATTCACTTCTAAAGCACAAATCAACCTGTTTGATTAAAAATCTTTTTCTTTTATAATCTTCAAAACCTTTTAACTTGTTAAGAATAGTATTGTACTTTGTTAATGTCGATTTACTGGCTCCCTTTTTACCTTTATTATTGACACTATAAGGTAATTTCTCAATGAAGTAATTACAGTATTCTAATAAATACTCCTTGTTATTTTCATTTACTCTGTTTTGCGAATGATTAATAGCGCTTAAAAGCCAATCACCGTTTATTGGTTCACCTTGAGCGTTATCAATATTATATTTTTCAATAACTGATCCCTTCAAACTAATTAATTTTGCTTTAATACTTTTGTTAGAATCATTGTTGGGTTTAGGATATCCTGTTGATGAACTCCAGGATTTAGGATCGATGACATATCCAGATTTCCGCTTTAAAACTTTGCCTCTACTTAAAGACATTCTTAAATAAATCGAAGCTGGATTGTTTTTACTTTGTAAAATATATTTAATAGTTGCCATACAATTAATAAATGTTATACAATATAAGATTTAGTCAACATCTAGTCAACCAAATTGAAATAATATAGATTATTATGGAATATTATGAAATACTGAGACCTAGTTCAATGCGTTTCAATTATAGATAAACAAAGGGTTTGTAAGGGTTTTGAAGCTCTACTATATTTCACGTAGAGAATCCCTCTTTCTCCGCTTTGAGATTAGCAAATCTCACCAAAACCCTTTAAAACTTAAGTTTTAAAGGGTTTTTTCTTTTTAGCATATACTAATATAAAATTGAGAACTTCATAAAATTGAATCATCATATTATAGTGGAGGGTAAATGTTTTAAAGGAAATGATTAAAAATATTCAATCTATTTCTGATTAAAACATATAACCAACATTTTATATAATTCAGGGTGTTTCTTTCTTAGCAAATCTTGTCGTTCAATAAAATATTCTGAATATAAAAGAATGCCACTTAAATTGGTGTAATGCCACTCCTCAAACCCAAAAACTGGAATCACGGCACTTGTGGCAATTAAAATCTTATCCAATTCTTCCTGTTTAAGCTGCACAGCTACTATTTAAAGTTTACAACAATTTCATGATAATTGTTTCCTAGTTATTGATGAAAATCCTAAGATGTTTTTAGTTTTTTATAAAATCTGGAGCTAACACATTAATTTCTTTCAGGATACTATTCGCCTCATCATCTTTTCCTTCAGAAACCAGTCTTAAGTAACGGAAATATTTTAAGCCAACCTCTACATATTTAATTTCGTTTGGTGGCAATTCGGAAAGATAAGGGTCATTATTTGTAGGAAGGTTCGTTGCCAGCGTTGTAAATAGATTCTCCAATTCCTGTTTAACAATATAGGTTGCATTACCTGCATTGGCCTGTTGTGATAAAATGGGTGCGTTGAATTCGACCGTACGACGATCATCATTATTTATTGTAACACCTAAAAGGCGGTTTTTGATTGCCTTTAAGTTTCCAAGATAAAAAAGACCTGCCATATGATCCGAAGCAGTACTGGTAGTATCGCTTTCTCTACCCACAACATTTAAAATGTTTTTTTCGATAACATCCTGCCTTAATTGAGACCCAGATTCTTGACCTATAAGAGCAATACTTGCCCTGGTATTTGAAAAATCGCCACGCCATAAGGTTACTTCAGGAAAAACAGAGGCAAAAGTAGCTGCAATAATTTCAAAACTTTCTGGTGTAAGTTGGTATAAGGGCAACCACTGTGCAAAAATACCGCCTTTTTTAAGGTTCTTTTTGGCTTGCTTAAAATGCTCAATGGTATATAAACTCCCTGTACCAGCATGCCAAGGTGTAAACAAATCACCTACTATCACATCAAATTTCTCATCAGTACCAAGCAGGAAATTTCTAGCATCATCTGCAATAATTTCAACCCGTTTATCATTAAAAAGATTATTCGTCCAAGAAGAAAAATATTGTTTAGCAGCAGGAATGACATTCGAAACTAACTCAACCACAACTACACGTTCTACCTCATGATTAAGTGAAGCACCTGCTGTAATTCCGGTGCCCATTCCTAAGAAAAGTGTTTTTTTGGGTGATGGATGAATGAGTAATGGAATATGGCCTTGCATTTGTTCGACTAAAATAGAACGAGAATCTCCCAGTACATAAAAATTGTCCAGTCGCATCTGTATGTTATTTTTAGATTGTACAATAGAAACAATACCATCACTAGATTGCCACGTCTTTACTATTTCATCACCTTTTTCCAGTTTAACCATAGGTGGGTTTGTTAAAATAGTTACACTAAATACACCTACTGCCATAATTATCAGCCATTTTAAGCGCCCTTTAAAATTAGATGAATACGTAATATACAGTGCTAAAACCCCATAAAATAAGGCAACGAATTTAAGGCTCATCCAAATGCCAACAGCATCCAATAAAATAAACCCAATAATTATTGGTCCTATGGTGCTACCAATAGAATTGAATAAAACCAATTTACCCACAAATTTTCCAGGAGCTTGATTTTTAACTGGTACGGCTTTTAATAAAAATGGGAAAATGGCACCAAAAATTACGGTTGGAAAAAAAACAACCATAAAGCTAATCTTAAATACAGCCCAAAGATAGTTTAGCCAAGATGCATCTGGTGCTAGGTATTCTAAATTATGTGTTAATGTGTTAAACACAACTGGAGACAGCCCAACTGTAATTGCTCCTAAAAAAAGTAGTAATAATAACACCTTGTTAACTGGAAGCGACATTCTTACCAGTATGTGAGACAGGAGTCCTCCAAATCCCAAGGCAAAAAGAAATACCACTAAAATAGCCGAAAATGAATACACTGAATTTTGTAACACTTGAGCAAACATTCTCGTCCAAATTGTTTCAGCTGATAAGGCCAATAAACCAGAAGAAAACGCTAATAACACAAACTTTGATTGGCTTATCTTTACAGAAGACCAATTGGAAGCTGTATTCGGTTTTTTATTAGATTGATTAGATTCTGAATTACTCTCTTTTTCCGAGAACGGTCTGTTATAAGTGGGTAATCTGTCTAAAATTACAGCCAAAACACCTATACTTGCCGCCAAAATTATGGCAAAATAATATGTGGCTTTAACACCGAAAGTAGAAAGGATGTAAAAACCAGCTAAGAAAGCTCCGAGTGATGCGCCAAGGGTGTTGACCGCATATAAAATGGTGCCTCTACTCGCAAGTTTATGGTGCACTTTGCCTACATATTGGGCTAATACAGGAAATGTTCCTCCCATAAGTACAGAAGGTAAAATTAAAAGCGTAATGCTAAAAATAAATTTTAAAAGGGTAAGCATGCTTCTCTCTCCATCAATAAACGCAACTACTGTAACATAGTGAGTTTCATAAAATTTTAGACCAGGAATTAAAAGAAGTGCTGTTAGTGCGATACCTATTTCAATAAGCCCATATCCCAATAATGGTCTTTTAAATTTTACAGAAGCTTTTCCTAAAAACCAACCTCCAATTGCTAGTCCAAGAAAAAATGCCGATAGTGTGGCTGCCGTAGCGTACGAGGCATTACCAAAAATTAATCCCAAGCGATACATCCATACGACTTGTAATATTAAACCAGTGACGCCAGATAAGAAAAATAAGGTTGCAAGAATGGAAAAACGTTTTGAGCTTAACGGTGTTGAATGATGTGGCTGATTGGTCATGGTTAATATCTAATATGCACGCAATTTAAAAAATTATATGAAGTTTAAAATAAAAAAAGAGGCTCTTTTATGAGCCTCTTTTTATGACTAAAGACAATTAAACTTACCACAAAGAGTTATAAGCATTCTACGTAATTTGGGTTATTAGCTTCAGATTGAGGGATTGGAAATGTTAGATTAGAATCATAACTACCACCTTTAAAATATGCTCCCCAAGGAAATACATCAGAGGCCTGCATCCCGTAAACATCAACGAGGCGTCTTAAATCGCCATGTCTTTTACCAGTACTGTAAAGCCAAAATGCACGCTCTTCCATATGTGCTAACATTAGTGCATCACCTGTTAAGGCAGAGAAATCTAATGCTGGCAGGCTCATCGTTGCTCTAAGTGCATTATGGATTGTATGAGTACCAACACCACTATCTGAGTCTGCAGCTGCTTCTGCTTCAATTAAACGGGCTTCAATTCCTGATGCCAATGCAACAGATGCATTTTCATCTGTATATTTTAATTGATTATAATATAAGGTAATATCATCTTGCCCAAAGGCTGTTCCTCCATCCCAAGGTGTACGAGGATCGTTTGCTGAACGATACATTATGCCATTTCCTCCTTTACCGTCAGCAATTGAAAATTGACGACGAACGGTACTCATGATATAAATCCCATTCTCTTGTCTTCTACTATTAACAGAATGCTCTATGTTGTAAACAAAATCCGTTGGAACAGATGCTACTTCATTTGCAGCATTTGCAATTTGACCTAAGCCTAGTAAAGCACGAGCTTTTCCTACTCTAGCCAAATTAGCTAAGTCAGAGTTACCACTACTACTGGAAGCAGCTTGTTCAAACCAATTGATTGCTGCATTAAACATATCTGTTTGCGATAAAGGTTCTCCATAAATAATGTCTCCTCCGCCAGAAGGCACTTTACTAAAAGGGACAGCACCACAAAAGGTTTCAGCAAACATGACATAGCTATAGCCTACAATGCTTTGCATTTCACTTTCTACTTCTGGGACACCTCCAAAACCTTGAGCTAAATCGATAGTAGCTTCAGCTCCAGCTCTTGCTCTATGGATGTTTGAATAAATTCTATCCATAGAACTATTAGTGTTTTGTAGAATCCTAGTATCAGCTTCTCGACGTGTTGGAAACGTTCCAGAATAGTCAAATTCGTCAGCCATTAATCCACTCATGGTTATTAAGCCTGTTGTTGCTCCATGTCCAGCAGCCGAACCACTCATTGCTACTGCAAAATCCCCTAAGGATCCAGCTTTAAGTGTTTCTATTCCTGCTTCACTGTTTAGAGATTCAGGAGTCACGATATCTGGGTCGGTAACATCAACTATGTCATCGCACGATACCATTCCTAAAGTTAGAAAAATTGATAGACAGGCTAAAATTAACCATCTAAATTTTCCAAACTCATTTTTATTTTTTATTAAATTTTTC
>Ga0316205_10001051_pt1 | contig 39031 bp, 40 predicted proteins | sample 3monthpyrite_MG_FD_204941 | JGI IMG/M metagenome (GOLD analysis project Ga0316205, IMG submission 204941) | Microbial mat bacterial communities from mineral coupon in-situ incubated in ocean water Damariscotta River, Maine, United States -... | ecosystem: Environmental > Aquatic > Marine >...
ATGACGCCATTTGAAATCATTCATAATATACCTACTGACTAAACAACAAAACAGAATATAAAATAGAGGAAAAAAATATAAAAAAACAGAAATCTCTAATTATTTAAAGTTTTTGCAACAGAGCCATTCTATTAATGTAAATCCTAATTTTTTATTCATATATTCTCATCTCAACAATACTAAAAATATATTACAAACATAATGACTATCTATAAAGTTTAATAAATAATCTAAATAACAAAAATATGATATACATTTCTTGTCCGATTAGGGTATACCCTATTTACACAGAATTAATTTTTTGCAACAGAGCCGTTTTATCAAACTACCTAACAATGACAAAGGTTTTTATAAGAGAGGGAATATCTAATTTATGTTTTTTTCAACAGTGAAAAATAAATTATTTCTGCATGAAAATAATACGTACAATATAAAATCTTGGATAGACGACGGATTAATTATTGTAAAACCCAAATAATTTTCTATAATTAAAAAATAATATAATACAGTAGGTCAATGAGCAAATTTTGGACATCTTTACTAAGGCCTCGCACGTGGATTACCAAACTGTTATTGGCAACATCTGTCATTTCCTTCCTGTCTCTTGGTTTTCTAGGATATTTACAGCCTATAAAAGAATTTCTTGATTCAGATACACTGTCTTTTCGTGTAGGAGAAATGCATTTTTCAGTATATTTGCTTACGAAAGCTGCAATTTGCATTGTTATTTTATTTTGGCTGGCAGTAATTTTTTCTGAGTTTGGTGAAAAGAAGATCAAGAAATTACGCAAAATAAAAGCAAGTAATCGGGCTTTAATTACAAAGGCATTTCAGATTATTGTTTATTTTGTTATCTCTCTAATAGTATTAGACATTCTAGGTATTGATCTAACTGCATTAGCTGTTCTGAGCGGAGCAGTAGGTATAGGAATTGGGTTTGGTCTTCAAAAAATCACATCTAATTTTATTAGCGGCCTCATTTTACTATTTGAAAAATCTGTTGAAGAAGGGGATTTAGTCGAACTAGAAGATGGTACTGTGGGTTTTGTCAGACACACAGGTGCCAGATATACTTTAGTAGAAACCTTTGAAAGTCGTGAAATAATGATACCTAACGAAGATTTTATTACTAAACGCGTTACAAATTGGACATTCAGCAACAGTAGGGGGCGTATCGGTATAGATATAGGAGTCTCTTATGGTTCCGATCTTGATAAATCATATGAGCTGATTTTAGAAGCTGCTAATGAACATCCGCGATGCAGTAAAGACCCAATAGCAGAATGTTATCTCGTGGATTTTGGCGATAGTTCAGTAAATTTTACTCTATATTTCTGGGTGGACGATATTGTTGAAGGACGTAAGCGTCCTAGAAGTGATGTTCTGTTCTCAATATGGCGTAAATTTGATGAAAACAATATCAAAATACCTTTCCCGCAGCGTGATCTCCACATAAAAAACTCGGATGCACTTAAATGAAGAACAATATTTTATTAGCTTATGGATTTGACGGAAATGGTAGTGGAGAAACTCTGGATGTAGAAGATATTAGTAAACACATTAAAGATGATGAATTAGCATGGGTGCATATGGATGTAAATCATCACGATACTAAAACATGGCTTGAGAATGAGATTTCCTATCTTGATCCTTTTGTAGTAGAAGCCTTACTTGCGGAAGAAACCCGTCCACGTATTACTGAAATTGATGGCGGTGCTATTATTATATTGCGTGGTGTAAACCTTAACAACAATGCTAATCCAGAAGATATGATATCTATTCGATTATGGATTGATAATCATCGTATCATCAGTTTACAAAAACGGCAATTAAAGGCTGTTTTAGATATTGAAGAAAAAATTAAAGCTGGCAAAGCACCTAAGGATTCTGGTCAATTTATCTGCATGCTTGTATCAAGACTATTTGATCGTATGGAACCTGCATTAACAGAATTAGATGAATTAACGGATGATGTTGAAGAAAAAATATTAGAAAATGCGGATATCTCATTGCGTGAAAGTATTATTGATATACGCAAACAAGCCATCATGTTCCGCCGTTATATGGCTCCACAACGTGAAACAATTGGTCAGCTTCGCATGTCTGATATTGAGTGGCTTAATAACATCCATAAACGTCATTTGCAGGAGAGTTATAACCAAGTTACCCGCTATGTTGAAGATTTAGATGCAATCCGGGAACGTGCCCAAATTGTAAAGGACGAACTTGCCAATATTCTTGCAGACAGGTTAAATAAGAACATGTACGTACTGTCTGTAATTGCAGCAATTTTTCTACCGCTAGGTTTTTTGACAGGGCTTCTTGGCATTAATATTGGTGGCATACCCGGCGCAGAAAATGGAAATGCATTCTTGATATTCTGTGGTATTCTGAGTATTCTGGTTGCCTTTCAGGTAATTATCTTCAAAAAGTTAAAATGGTTCTAAAAGGAATTAGTAGAATACATAATCCAACTTATTCTATTTTCCTATAATCATTTTTTCTTATTACGAACTTGCTTCTCAATACATTCAATCATCAAACCAGCAATGTCTTTTCCTGTTGTATCTTCAATACCCTCAAGACCAGGTGATGAGTTTATTTCCAACACTTTTGGACCGTCTTTAGAACGTATAATATCCACTCCTGCTACTTTAAGACCCATAGCTTTTGTTGCACTAATTGCGATCTTCCTTTCTTCCGCAGTAATTTTTACAGCACTAGCTGTGCCACCCAAATGTAAATTAGCACGAAACTCTCCTGCTGCCGCTTCACGTTGTATTGATCCTACAACCTTACCATCAACTACAAAACAACGAATATCTTTCCCATCAGCTTCCTTTATGAACTCTTGTACAAGAATATTAGCTTGCAGACTTTTGAAAGCATTAATAACACTTTCTGCCGCCTTATTGGTTTCTGCAAGCACAACACCTTTTCCCTGAGTTCCTTCCAAAAGCTTCACAACTAAAGGTGCTCCCCCAACCATTTTGATAATGTCAGCAGTATCTACGGGTGAGTTTGCAAAACCCGTTGTCGGCATAGGAATTCCATTAGTAGATAAAAGCTGTAATGAACGAAGTTTATCCCGTGATCGTGAGATTGATACAGAATCATTCAAACAATATGTACCTACCGTTTGAAATTGACGTGCAACAGCACATCCGTAAAAAGTCATAGAAGGTTTAATGCGGGGTATAACAGCATCTATTCCGTCTAAAACCTCACCTCCACGATAGTGTATTTCCGGTCTTAAAGAACTTATATTCATGTAGCATTGACGTATATTAATGAAACGAATTTCATGACCACGCTCTTCTCCCGCTTCCATGATACGTCTATTAGAGTAAAGTTCTGGATTACTAGCCAAAAGAACAATCTTAAGGCCATCTTTTTTAGAAGCAACCTTATTATAATGCTTTTCTATATCTTGCGTATTAAGCTTGCCAAGATATAAGGATGCATCTGGATCAATAAGTACACGCTCTTTCATAGCTTCTCTACCAATAAGCATACGATAACCCATTGAGTCACGATTTGTTAACGTAACTTCTATTTCCCAACTCTCATCACCCAATACAATTAAAGTTCTAATAACATGCCTATTCTCTTTTTCACCACTTGAACTTTTAACATTACGCTTATCTACAACTAGGCCTCTACAGCTTTGGATAATTTTACGATTTTCTTGAATTGGATGAATATCAAAATGGACATATTTTTTTCCATCTTCTTCAAAAGGGTGAATATTGAAAGCATGCAAAGAAGAAGTTTTTGCTCCAGAATCAATACGTGCTTTAATTACTGGAAGACCCAATTCTGGTAATCCACACCACTCGTCTTTTCCAATTACTATTTTCTTTGTCATATTTTAAAACCTTTTTTAGAAAAATTATTTCAATAAAGTATGTGTATTACAAATTAAAATATTTGTTTGTACAAAACCACTGACCCTAACATAAAGAATTTATATTAATAATGAAATAATTGTTTTAAAAAACCATATGTCCGATTAGGGTATACCCTATCAGGACATGGTCAAAAAATTACCTCATGCAACATAGCCCTATATACAGATACATAAATAATTAATAATTTTTTACGACAGTGCCTGTGAAATCAGCACCTTCAAGATTAGAACCTTCAAAACTCGCACCGTTCAAATTTGCATGTTTGAAATTAACATTTTTTAGATTTGTGTTGATAAATCTTGCTGACATCAAGTCAGCATTTTTAAATGTAGAACCACTTAAATTAGTTCCTTCAAACTTTACATTTCTTGCATTAATTCTATCAAAATTCGAATCCATAATAGTTGAATTAACAATAGTAGCCCCACTTAACTCAGCTCCCTTTAATAAAACATTCTTAGATTTTATGTTTCGGAACGTTTTTCTAGATAAATTCTTCCAACTTAAATCTGAATTATCGGTAAACTTTATAGATATTGCGTTGTGATTCCAAGAACCTATCAATGCTTTAACATAATCAGGCGGGTGGCTACCAGTTTTATTGCAATCACTCTTAGATTTTATAGCACCCATACTTATCGGATCGAATCTGGTAGGCCATCTAGTATTACAGTTATAGATAGCTCCGTTCAGCTTTGCTTTATTTAAATTTGCCATGCTTATATCGGCGTCTGAAAGATCTGCACCACGCAAATCAGCCTTAAATAAATCAGCTCTCCCCATACTTGCACCTATAAGTTTTACATTTTTTAGATTAGCCTTTGATAAATTTGCATTAAATTGTTTTGAATAACTTAGATCTGCTCCCTCCAGCTGAGGGGGCATATAGTCGTTTTTGCATTCTCCGCCTAGGAATATCGCGCCTAATTTCCCGGGCTTGATGCCTTCAGGCCATTTTGTATGACAGTCAAACGAGGCTAATTGGATATTTGTACCATCCATATTAGCATTTAGGAAATTAGTGCCCGTAAGGTTCGTACCTTTTAGTATAGCTCCTGAAAGATCTGCACCTTCAAGATTCATATTAAATAGATTGGCACCCGTTAAATTCTTATTTTTTAATATGGGTTTAGAATATTTTTTTTCTTCGCAATTGTCATTATCATTTACGGCACCGAATTTTCCGGGGTCAAAACCTTCAGGAAAAACAGTTTCACAATCATATTTTGTTAAAAGCATGGATGCTCCTTCTAGATTTGCCCCCTCAAAATTACCTTTACGTATATCCGCCGAATCAAGGTTCACCCCCCTAAGGTCTGAATTTCTTAATATAGTGACTTTGGGAACCAGGCCTCTACTTTTATATGGATCATATATATAGTTTCCCGGCATTACTCTTCTCATTCCTTTCCTGAATCTTGCACCTCCTAGATCTGCCTTTTTAAGATTTGCACCAGTTAAATCAGCACCTTCAAAGTCTATGTTTATCAAAGTTGCATTTTCAAAGTTTGTATTTTGAAGATTGGATTCTTTGAAACTAGAAGAGTTAAGGTCGGCACCCCTAAAATTTACACCTGATAAATCAGCTTTATCAAATTTTGCCCCTGCTAAAACGGCATTATCAAATTTTGTGTTCTTAAAATTTGCATCTTTAAAGTTACTGCCCCTAAGGTTCGCATGAGTGAAATTAGTATTATGAAGTTTTGCCTTTGAGTAACTTCCACCTGAAGCCCATGTAAAGTTGGCATCAGACAAGTCTGAATAATCAAATTGAGTAAGCGTTAGATTTGTTTCAGAAAGATCGGCACCCTTAAAATTTGTCCCTCGATAATCAACTCTATTAAGATCCTTGCCTCTCATATTAGCATTAACAAACTTTGTATCTTTTAGCGATACAAAATAATCAAGCTCTCCGTTTTTTGAGCAGCCTGTCTTTTCATTATCAGTATAGGCACCGTTTTCTAGCGGATCAAAACCTTCAGGCCATTTTGTTTTGCAGTTAAAAGTCGTATTATCTAACTTTAAACCTTTCAAATCAGCTTCACTTAGATCAACACTTATTATATTAGTATTATAAAGTTTGGCTCCTCCAAGCTTAGCACCCTTCAATTTTGCGCTCTGTAAAATAGCCCTGCTTAAATCTACATTCCTAAAATCAAGATTTTCTAAATTTGAATTAACCAGATATACTTTTTTTAAACTAGGAGTAGGGAAGTTTATTGTTTTTGATAAGTTCGTATTTCCTAAATATGTTTTATTTAATATCGCATCTTTGAAATCAGCACCTTCAAGAACGGAATAATTCATATGGGTATTAGTTAAATTAGTATTATTTAATATAGAATTCTTAAGATTTGCTTTATATAATCTTGCATTAGCTAGATTAGCATTACTCAAATCCAGACCAGATAAATCAACACCTACAGATCTATTATCCTTAGACCTTATGTAAAGACTAGCATTAGATAAATCTGCACCGACAAGATTAGCCTCCTTAGCTCGTCCCAATAGTATAAGTGTAACATTCTTATTCTTTATCAATTCTTTGTTAGTGGAATCTAATTTTAAAGCAGAAGTCAAAACAGGTAACGCATCTTCATATTTTTTTAATTCAAATAGAGCAATTGCCTTTTTCGTAAAAGCATTAGAATTTTTTCTATCCAGCCGGATTATAGAATCATATATTGCTATGGAACTATTATAGTCTTTATTTTTCTCAAGATATTCTGCTTTATTGAGCAATGGTTTTATATCATCAGGGTTATCCTTTATCTCCTTATCAAATTCTTCTAGTTTCTTAACTAATTGGTTAAGGCTCTCAATAGTTTTCTCTGCTCTAATTAGGTGACCGCTCCAACTACATGCCCCTACCGAATAATTATTTTCTGCACCATAGGCAAAAATTATATAGCTTTCACCCTTTGTCAGATATAATCCACCACCTATACACGCATCACCACTTGATATATTAACCTTATCATCCTTTTTAATGCCCCCTTTCCATACTCCATCTATTTCAAAGACCATCTTTTTTCTACCACAATGACCACTTCCATAGCCATCAACTATTTCTCCAGAAAATACTATAGCAGATCTTGCATATACTTGTTCCATAGGAGGCGTTCCACAACTAAAAGCCAGTGCCTCATAATTTGTTAAAGATATTAAAATTTGTAAAACAAATAAAAACTTCTTCATATTAACTCCTGGTTACCAGTGATGCTCAGATATAAATTACTCCTTACTAACTGTAGCTACAACTATAAAATTATTGCTGCTAATATAATGTTTAAATAAATCATTCTCATTTTCTATCATTCCAGCACTAGTATAATTCTAAACATGATTATGGTTATTGCAACAGAGCCGTTGGAATTAATAATTTCTTATTCCAAAAAGAAAATCATCAACTCTATCTCTAAGGATTTCAGATTGTTTTGAGAGATCATTTGCTGAAATAAGAACCTCATTAGAAGCTGCTTTAGCTTTTTCTGTAGAATTACTAACGCCACCTATATCTTTGTTAATAATGGTAACACCATGAGAAGTAGACTGTATACTCTTAGATATTTCCTTTGTGGCTATATCTTGCTGACTTACTGATGATGTTACACCACTAGTATAATCTTGTATAGTTTGAACCCCAACCTTAATGCTTCCTATTGAATCCACAACATTATGTGCAACACCCTGTATATTAGCAACTTCATTCGTAATTTTCTCTACTGCCTTGGAAGTCTGTCCAGCGAGATTCTTTACTTCCAATGCAACCACCGAGAACCCCTTACCCGCTTCTCCAGCACGAGCAGCTTCAATAGTTGCATTCAGAGAGAGTAAATTTATTTGTTCAGCAATTTTACTAATGAGATCAACAATGCCACCAATTTTATCTGCTGCCTCAGAAAGAATTTCAGTGGTTGCATTCACATTCTCAACATTTTTTACTGAATCACTTACGATATTAGATATTTTTGATAGCTGATCTGAGATTTCACTTATTGTAGCAGATAGCTCTTCAGCAGAGCCAGCAACAATATTTATATTATCAGATGCTTGATTAGCAACATTAGAAGCATTGGATGCAAGATTATCGACACTATCAATATTACTACCAAGAGATTTAGAAGTTTGTGCTAATTCTGTAGCAGATGCGGCAACTATGCCTACAATTTCTTGTATACTATTTTCAAAACTAGATGCCAAATCATTCATTGCCTTCTTATTTTCAGTTTTGGTTTTTTCTTCAATTCTTTTTTGTTTCTGCTCTAAATCTATTTTATCAATGGAATTCTGTTTAAAAAAGCCAATAGCTTGTGCAATCTTACCAATTTCATCTGTTTTATTTAAATAAGGAACTCCAATTGATAGGTCATTATTAGCTAACTTAGTCATGACATTTATGCAGTTTTTTAAGGGCTTATTAACAAGTATGGAAAATAAAAGATGTATTACGCCAATTACTATCAATGTAATTGCTATATAAATAATAATAATTTCAAAAACTATAGACGTTCCTATATTGAATATGGATTTTTCTATAGTTGCAAGAATTTTATTCATATAACTTTGAATGTTTTTTGTATCTTCATTCAACTTAGTAAAATTATATCCAATCAATAATTTGCCTAGCACCTCACCATCATCTGTAATTTCAAATGAGATAGTTTTTTCGGATAAATCAATATTTCCTGATTTTGCTAGTGACTCTTCTTCTGCATCTATATATTCTATAAATGAAATATCCTTATCACCAACTGCAATATTGGCATATTCCTGTAAACTATTTATATCAAAAGAAGATATTGCAGAAGGGGCGATTTTAACTAATAGCTGTGCCAGATTATCTATTTTTGTAATTTGATTTTTTTTTGTAGACTCTATCTGAAACAACCTATTTTCTTCAAGTGCCTTATCCATACTACCTAGAACGTCTTTAGAGCCATCATAAATAGTAGAAATAGTGATATATGCTGATAATATAAACAATGTTACAAGAATAACAAACAATGCCAAAATAAATTTTGTAGACAATTTTAGATTTATCTTTGGCATATTCAACTCTTATTTTTTTCAAGATATAAATCTTAGACTGCCATTCTATTTAAAACAGCTATGATTGAGATTAAAAATTTCCTTCTTGGCGCGCCTTTTTCATTTTTGTTTTATATGGTTTCCATAAATTACGACCATCTTTTAACGTAACAGTTTCTTGTGCTTTAATTACAGCTTGTCCTTCCTTACTTTTTGCAAACTTTATAAATTTCTTGCCTTCTGCACTCGTATTTTTACCAGCGGTAAGATAGAGAGGGCGGAAGAATGCATACTTTCCTGATGCAATATTTTCATAGCTTGGTTCATGCCCATCTACGGAAAGAAAGTTAACATTTCTTTTACGTCCACTACTAATTCCTGTCATGGCAATTACATTTTTCTCTTTTTCAGCACTTTTTTCTACTGGCCCAGATGATTTGAATACAATCGCATTATCTGAAAAATCTTTATCTGGATCTGCGAATAACAACTCACGAACCATTCTCCCTACTCCAGAGATTTTACCTTTTCTAACCACAGTTACTATAGGAGCATCTTCACCACCTAGCTCTTTCCAATTAGTAATTTTTCCTTCAAATACAGATTTTAGATTCTCAAGGGAAATATTCTTAACTGGGTTAGATTTGTTTACAATAGCAACTAATGCATCCCACCCTACAGGATGGAGTGTTACGCCTTTTTCTTCATCTACATTTAGCAAATGACGACAGCTTCCACCTATATCAGATTTGGAAGTTGCAACATTACGAATACCTTTTGTTGCTCCACCACCACTGACTTCTACTTTAATGTTATATTTTTTATCAAAAGCCTTAGCAAGCTCTGTCACATATGCCTTTTTAGATATTCCGCACCCTGTCCAGGTCACGTTTTTTGCTTGTACAGGACTGGAGAGAAAAAGAGCTGTAGTAAAAAAAGCTACGGTAAATTTTTTAGTATAATTCATAGTGATACCTCTTAAAATCATATATGATAGGCCTCATTTTTAATGATGACGAATATTGCAATATAGTAGTGTATAGAATAGATAGATACACGACAAAGTAGTGCTGCTGGATACTTATCTACTGTAATACAACTCATTAATGTTAATAATGCAACACCATGACCCTGTTGCAAAAAGTAAATTCATTGATCTTTACAACTTATAGCACTAGAGTAATGAATAGCTTATTAAGGAAAAATTGTGACAGAGCATTCATCGGCATCTATACGTTCACCAAAAGATTGGCATTCTTTAAAAGGGCTTGTTAAAATCTATATGACGTTTTTCATCATAAACATAAGACATTCCTTCTTCTAGATACTTGCCACTGGGTATGTCACTATTTTTATATTTCTCTAAATCTTCTTTAGTGAGTTTTCTTTTTTCAAAAGCCATTATTTATTCATTATTGTTATTAAATATTGATGTCACTTCACCCTTATAAGTAATCCATGCCTTATTCAAACCAAGTATTTTTACTGGTAATTTTTTATCAAGCCTTCCAAATTTACCGAATATCATTAATGAATTTTTTATATGATTTTTAATAGAATTTTCTTTATTACGTAATTGATCTGGTATAGTGATTTGACTAATTTCATGTTTTACGCCAGTAGTTATGTATTTCACTCCTTCATTCTCGGGATTTTCTTCTTCAATATAATTGCTATCCAAATTCATTCTTATTACATTATTTTTCCAGTGAAGTTCAAATTGACGTGAATCATACGAAAATGCCCCCTCATAAATAAGTTTTATGTTTTTCTCCTGATCTATCACCCATGTTTTTACACCATCTCTACCATATTTTTCTAGCTTGTCTTCTGGTATTTCTTCTAAAACAAACGCCATGTTTTTCTCCTGTTTTCTATCATACTAGATTTATTGTGTTCGCCTTGTGACGCTCTGTTCTTTAGAAGGTGCTGTTTAAAAAATATAAATAATTATAGATTTCTGTATTTTACAACAGCACCCGATAGAGCATAAAACAGTATCCTAAAAGTATAACCTTGAATCGTAGATTAGAAACCTTGCCCCAGAAAAATAGCCCTGAAATAATGGCCTAGAAATCAGACTGAGCAAAGTCTTGCCCTTTAACATGATTAGTAGCACTTTCCAGCGAGGTTAATAATACTTCACGTTCAAAAGGCTTAACTATATATCTAAACAGACCTTTCTTTTGCGATTCGTATATATCTTTTTCTCTATCATCTGCGGAAATCATTATTATGGGAATATCTCGTAATCTTACATCTGACTTCATTTTTTCAACTAACTGAAGCCCATTCATATGCGGCATCATTTTATCAAGCAAAATTACGTCTACTTCGTTTGGTGAGGAATTTAAATATTCCCATGCTGAAATGCCGTTTGTAAAGGTTTTTGTACTATAACCTTCGCCATCAACATATTCTTCAATTATTTCAAGATTAAGATCGTCATCATCAACGACAATAACATTAATATCATTTCCCATTACGTCTCCCAAAGCACAAGTAATTATCCTAAATAAAATCAGTTACCCGTACATAGTAACATAAAAATAACTTTTTGTTCTATTTTTTTCTATTATAACGTCATTTAATTTATATTTTTATTATACTTAATGTTGTATATTTCTTATTATTGTGAACTAGGCTTGATATCACCCCACATTTTATCAAGCTGATATAATTCTCGAATTTCCTGCCTGAAAATATGAACCACAACAGAGGCTGAATCAACTATGACCCAATTATTATGGGGTCTTCCTTCTATATTAACCTCAATCTTTCTCTCTTTGAAATATTTACTGGAATATTCAGCCAGAGCACTTACATTAACGGTTGAACTACCTGTACATATTATCAAATAGTCCGCAATATCACTCTTTCCATGCAAATCAATTACATTGATTTCCTCAGCTCCCTTACTTTCTAGAATATTTACAAGATCATTTTTTATATTGGATGATGAATTATTTTCTATATCAAAATTAGCTAATTCAGTTTCTTTTAAATTATCAGAACCTGCTTTCATAAATTAAGCTTCCTTTTCTATTATATTTCTTAAAATATATTCATAGTTTTATGGAACATTAAAAATCGTACAAACTATACGACATTTTACATTTCAAGTCCCGTAGATTTATCCATTTCCATTCCTATGGTTGGTAGTGGTGATAATTCTCCCAATTCAGAAACAGCCATTGATCCAAGGAGAACTACTCCCATTTCAATCATATTTTGTCCTATTCCTTGAATTTCTCTATCATCTCTTTCGTTAAATTCAAACACTGATACACTCTATATATTTCTTACATTTGTTACTATACATGCATTATAGCATATTAATATTATCTTTCCAGTGCTTCTTCTCTTTGTATGTCAATTCCAACTGGAGACGGAGATAACTCTCCTAATGAGGAAGCTGGCACATCCCCCCTAGATAATACACCTTTATCGCCGAGATCCTGCCCGATTTCTGTAACTTCTTTCTCATCTTGAGGATTTAATTTTGCCCTTACGGCTTCTCTGGCAGATTCAGCTAATTTATGAGAAAGTGTTTCCCCTGTAAGCACCATTGAAGCGGCATCAGCATATTCTCCACCTGGTGCAAGAACGACTCCTGCCTCTACAGCTCCTCCTGCTAATTCTGCTTTAGCCTCATTTAGATCACCTTGCACTGCTGCTGTTGCTGCATCAATAACCCCTGCAGCACCAACAAGTGCGGCGCCGACAAAATTACCTGCAAGTTCCGTTACATCAGCAGTATCAACAGTTTTCCCTGCTGCTCTTAATTTATCCGTAACTACTTTAGCTGAAACTAATGATTTCTCTTCAATTTCCGCAGCCTTTTCTATATCATCATCAAAGCCAACTTCATCATCATCAGAGCCTGTTCTTCCCATTAGACCATGTTCATCACCACCTCTAAGCTCTTGCTCACCTGCCATGACTTTGTTTGCCATTTCTATGTCATAGTCAGTCATTCCATCTTCATGTATATTATTTACATTTCCACCTTGCTGCCTGATTTGATCTTCTACCATAGGATCTATTTCAGGATCATCATCAGGGTTTCTTTCTCCACTTCCTGTATCCTTTGCGTCAGTTTCATCTTTCAGGAATTCTGGTATATCGTTATGCTCTGCCTTGTTATTTGCATCAATAATATCTTTCGCAACAGTGCTTCCATCATTAAGATTGATTGAATTACCGCCTCTATCATCAACAACGGCCTTTACATCTTCTGAAAATCTAGGTTCATTACTCGCGTCCATTTGCTGAATATCTTCATCAATACTCGTTACTTCAACTTTCTCTAATTCTTCTTTTATATCTGGTGAAGAAACACCTTCAGCCTCATTTTTATTCATATTTCACCGTTTTCTATTGAATGTTAGTATAATAATTTATAAACATAGAGCATTATACACATAGAATACTAAAAAATAGTTAAGGAATAAAGGAAAACATATGTTTAATAGCTTATCTGACAATCTAGGCAAAGTTTTTGATAAACTTAAAGGAAAAGGTTTTCTTACTGAAGACGATGTTTCTGCAGCAATGCGAGAAGTAAGGATTGCACTTCTAGAAGCTGATGTATCTTTAACTATTGTAAAAGAATTCATTAATAAAGTTAAAGCAAAAGCTGTAGGAGAGGAGATTATAAAATCTGTTTCTCCATCTCAAATGGTTATAAAGATAGTTCAGGAAGAGTTAGAGAACATTCTGGGAGCAGAAGATTCTGAACTAAATCTAAAAGCTGCCCCTCCTGTTGTTATAATGATGACTGGTCTGCAAGGGTCAGGTAAAACAACAAGTACAGCTAAAATATCCAATATTTTAAAAACCAAGCAAAAGAAAAAGGTTCTTATGGCATCTCTGGATGTCTATCGACCAGCTGCTCAACAACAATTAGAGGCTCTAGGTAAACAAACAGGTCTTGATACGTTACCGATTGTAGAAAATGAAAAGCCTGTTCAAATAACAAAAAGAGCATTAAAAACTGCAAAATTAGAAGGATATGACGTATTATTCCTAGATACTGCAGGGCGTTTACATATTGATGATGAGCTAATGGAAGAGCTTGTTGAGGTTAAAAAATTATCAAATCCAACAGAAACATTACTTGTTGCGGATAGTTTAACTGGTCAAGATGCTGTAAATGTTGCAAAAACTTTCAATGAAAAAATCGGTATAACTGGTATCACACTTACAAGAATTGATGGTGATGCTCGTGGTGGTGCTGCTTTAAGTATGAAATCTGTTACTGGCTGTCAGATTAAATATCTAGGTACTGGTGAGAAAATATCTGAAATTGAGCCATTTCACCCAAGCAGAATCGCACAACGTATCTTAGGAATGGGTGATGTAGTAAGTCTTGTTGAGAAAGCTACAGAAACAATCAAAGAAGAAGATGCCAAGAAAATGGAGAAAAAGCTCCGTAAAGGTACATTTGATTATAACGATCTCAGCTCTCAGTTTGATAATATCAAAAAAATGGGAGGAATGGGGGGCCTTATGGGTATGATACCTGGAATAGGTAAAATGCAGCAACAAATTGAAGATTCTGGTATGGATGAATCTGTCCTTACAAGATATCAGGCTATAATATCGTCAATGACAGAGGCAGAAAGAATCCATCCGAAATTAATGAATGGCTCAAGAAAGAGAAGGATAGCAGCGGGTTCTGGAACAACTATACAAGAAATAAATCAACTTGTTAAGCAGTTCAAGCAAATGCAAACCATGATGAAAAAAATGGGTAAAATGGGCAAGAAAGGTATGATGAGACAATTAGGATCAATGGTACCTCCAAAACATATGCAATAAAACAACGGTCTAATTTGAACAATACTTACAAAAAGCTATATTTAAAACTTTATAATATAAGTAATACATTGTATATTGGCGCTATTGTAAGAAAAACTATTGGTGGAAGGTGGATATGAAGAACGCAAAAGCAATAAGTGCATTCCATGCACTTGCTCAAGAATCAAGACTTGATGTTTTTCGTTTATTAATTGAAAATAAGGATGAAGGTCTTGCGGCTGGACAAATATCTGAAATATTAGATATTCCACCAACTACAATGTCATTTCATCTATCTCAACTAAGAAATTCTGGTCTTGTTAATTCTGAAAAGAGGGGCAGATCTGTTATCTATTCAATAAATTTTAAGAAAGTAAAAAAACTTTCAAAATTCATGATGGGCAAAGACCTGGAAGTGAATGATAGTTTAGATACAAAATATTCTAAATAAATTTAAGTTTAAATACTTCTATAGTTGTAGAATCATATGGTGCTTTTCAGTCAGTATTCACATATAATTTCTATATATATTTAATGATCGCTTTATTATAACTATAATGCTGATATACGCTTACAAGCTCCTCATAAATATTTTTATTGACTAATAAAGCTACATATCCTATTAAGCCATTAATTTTATAGTTTTAGAATAATGGGATTATGTTAGAAGATATATTAAATGCAAAACACTCGGGTATTTTTATCGTCATATCAGCTTTAATTGCCTTTATAGGCGGCTGGTTAATAAACTCTTATGGACGTTGGAAAGATGCTAATTCCTTACGAAAAAATATAGCATCAGCATTTTATGGAGAAATAATCGCATTACTTAACCTTGCTAAGAGGCGTAAATATCTTGGACAATTAAAGGAATTACGTAAAATCATTGCTTCAGAATCTGATTTATTCGCTGTACGAGTTCCTATAAATAAAAATTCATTCAAAGTATATGATAATAATATTGGATCTATAGGCATATTAAAGCACCCTTTACCCTCAAAAATATCTAGATTCTACATTATGGTTAGTATGATATTAGGGGACTTAAAAAGCTTCCAAACAGAGGAATTTGATAAATTACCCAAAGATATAAAATTAAAGTCTATAGATGAGTCTATCGCAAACCTGAAATATTGTATAAAAATCGGTTATAAAATTAAATTTGATCTGGAAAAAGAAATCAAATTTTCAAAGAAATAATTATAGTCCTCTGAAATTCTTATTCAGATTCTATCCATATTCGATGCAAATTCCACTCCACTTTAAAACAATTCTCTATAAGAAATCAAATTTATTCCTTTATTCCTCAAAATCAAGTTCAGCAAATTGCCATTTTATCTCTGGGAAATGTTCTTTAACTTTCTTCTCAAATATATTTACTAACTTGATAGAATCAACCGTATCTCTTTTTTCATTTCCAGGATGTATTTTGTAGGCAACTAGGACACGATCCACTCCCTGTAGAATCGCTACATGACGAATAATTTTTGCATCTGGTATTACTTCTGAAAGTATTCTGTCCATTTCAACATGATAATCTAAATAAGGGCTCTGACCAATAAGAAGAGGTTTAACCTTACAAGCGAGTATAATGGCCACTGAGATAAGCAGAACTCCAATAAGGCATGAACCAAAGCCATCCCAGAAAACATTGCCTGTATACCAAGCAAGAAGCAAAGAAACTAATGCAATTATCAGACCAAGTATAGCAGCAAAATCTTCCAGGAAGATAACGAGCAAATCAACTGTTGTTGTTTTCTTTATCCACTCTCGAATAGTAGGATATTTATTACTTGCCAAAATTTCTTTTAAACATGAAAAAAACGCATATCCTTCTAATAATATAGCAAGAGATAGAATCGCAATACCAACCATAGGGCTATTGATTGATCCTTCTTCTGTTATTTTATGTATTCCCTCATAGAGACTAAACATCCCTCCCATGGAAAATAATAATAGAGCAACAATAAATGACCAGAAGAATAATTCCTTTCCTCTGCCTAAAGGATATTTCTCTGATATTTCCTTTTGAGCTGCCTTCTGACCATATAGTAATAGTAACTGGTTACCACAGTCAGAAAAACTATGAACCGCTTCTGCAAGAAGAGCTGCACTGCCTGTGAAGAACCCACCAATCAATTTTGCTATAGCAATACAGAAATTAGCAATTAAAGAGATTATAATAACCTTTTTGGAAGCACCTGCAGACATAATATTATTTCCTAATTCTTATAAATATAATATAAACAATATATTTATTATTATAGTAAAAACAACAATTTTAAAAACTGGGAGCACTTAGCATGGAAGGTCATAAAATATCTTTTAGGGTTTATTATGAAGATACAGATTCTGGCGGCGTAGTATATTATGCTAATTATTTAAAATTTGCTGAACGTGCGAGAACAGAGATGCTTCGTGATGCAGGAATAAACCAGTCAGAAGAAGAAATATTATTTGTTGTTAGAAAAGCTGAATTGGAACTTATAAAACCTGCAAAACTAGATGATTTATTAGAAATCAGTTCCTCTATTGAGAAATTATCTGGAGCAAGCATTTCTATCAATCAGGATATTTATCTGGGTTCAACAATAATTTCTAAAATAAATGTGCTAATAGTCTGCGTATCTAAAGGCTTCAAACCAATAAAAATACCTCAGGAAATAAGAGATAAATTAAATATAAACTTATAATATTTCTGTAATTTTTTAATACACTTGTTTAAAAAACAGCAATACTATAAAATAAGACTCATAAATTAATAAATTATGTAGTAATTAATATGTTTAAACTTTTCTTTTTTGCAATCACATTAGTATTTTCCTCTTTATATAGCTCTGGTGCAGAAGCTAGTAAATATTCTGGAACATGTATCCATTTATTTAGTAAGCTCGAAAATTGTACGCCATATAAATGTATCCATCCGCACCCAGACGAAAGGAAAAGCAAAGAAGAAGTATATATAGATGTAAAAGGAAAGACAGAAGAGGGATATTGTCACTTTGTTCAAACCACATCTTTAGGTGATTATATGGAATGTAAATATACAGAGGATTCCGTAGCTTTATGGTCGAAAATATTACAATATTTCTTTAAATATGGGATGTTCGCTATAAATGCTGAAGATGAAAAAGCCTTCAACAGAGCTTTCAAAGAGGAGTGCTCAACAAAGCCTATGGAAAGTACGTCACAAGATAAAGACGAAATAGAACCAAAAGCAAAGACAGAACCTGTTGAAGAAAAGAATAAATAATAATAAATATAGTTGGAAATATTAGGGAAGAGAAAAATGTATAGAATTACATCCAAACTACAATATAAGAACACACAAAGTTTATCTTCATTTATTAAAGAAAATAGATTGAAGAGCTACTTAAAAATAATTTCAATTACATTCCTATTATCACCAATATCTGCAATGGCAAGTGATTGCTCTGAATTACCAGAAAAGATTAGAAGCTGTGAGAAGTTTACCTGTAAAGTACAAACTGATATATATAACTATATAGTTACCCACAATGTTATCGGAGAAACACCTAACGGAAAATGTAGCTATACATCTACTGTTCCTGTGCCACCGGGAGCGCCTAATGATTTACTAATGAATTGCTTATTCACTAAAGAAGTTAGGCAAGCATATGGTAATGTACTTAGCAAAACACTAGGTATAGAAATAAATAGGGATATAACATCTGATAACGTTTTAGTTAATAAAGCTCTTGCAAGAGATGTATGTGAAATAGAAGGGCTAGAAGGTTGACCATATTAATTTTATAATAACTAAGTTACTAATATTTTTGATAGGAAAATATTTACTCTAGTATTAATAATAGAACTAGCTTTATAGCTATAATGTCTAAATTCCTAAACTACAATTTATCTTTTTTAAGTTCCAATACTGACCTTAATTCATAACCAGTTACTGCACCGTTATCTCGTAATATTTTAGATATAAGTACGCTGTATTGCCGTCTTTTAATCGCAAGATCTAGAGGAGTATTACCATTATTGTCGGCAATATTGGGGTTTGCCCTATACTCAAGTAGATATTTTACTGTATTCACACTATTTTTATGATCAAAAGGAGCAATGTGAAGTGGCGTTCTACCTTTTCTATCTCTTATATTTGGGTCTGCTCCTTTAACAAGAAGAGCAAGTACGGCTTGATCTGCGCTATATCTAGCTGCTAAATGCAACGCTGTTCTTCCTACAACGTCATTAGCAGCAATTCGGCTACCATTAGCAAGCGCAGCCTCTATTCCGTCTGTGTCACCAAGTGATGCAGCATCCAGTAGGTCACTATCTTGGTTATTTCTATAGAAATTATATCCATAAAACCCTATTGCAATAACTACTCCTACAGTAAAGAGCTGCTTCACTAATTCCTTAGGGTCTCTGGATAATTTCAGAGAGTTAAGAGATGAAAATATAAAATATAATAATAGTCTTTTCATTGTTCTATTAGATTCTTTCTAATTTATTAATTAATGTATTTAGCTCTTTTACATCTTTATATCTTATTGATACTTCACCTTTATTTTCAACATTATTGATTGTGACTTTCATACCTAAACGACTAGAAAGTTCTTCCTCAATCTGCAAAAGATCTTGAGATTTGTTATGATTAATAGATGAATTTCTTGTCGTACTAGTAGTTTTTATAGAATATTTATTATCCATAATTTTTTTGACTAATTTCTCAGACTGCCTAACATTTAGACCTTTTTTAACAATTTGATCCAATGCTATCTGAGCAAGATCTGCTTTATTTATCGATAGCAATGTTCTCGCGTGACCTGCCGATATTATGTTTTCGTCCAAAGATGCCTTAGCAGCACTGCTTAATTTTAATAGCCTTAGAGTGTTAGTAATATTAGTTCGACTTTTTCCAATAACGTTAGAGAGTTCATCTTGCGTATATTTAAAATCATTTATTAAACGCTTATAGCCTTCCGCTTCTTCTAATGGACTTAGATTTTGTCTTTGTACATTCTCAATAAGACCAATTTCCATAGCCTTTTTATCATTTAACTTCATGATGATAGCAGGTATTTCTGATAAATTAGCTATCTGAGAAGCTCTCCATCTTCTTTCCCCTGCGATTATCTCATATTCAGTTTTATCATCCGTATTATTCGTACCAAAATTTGGATTTCTACGTACAATGATTGGCTGTACAACACCATTGGCTTTTATCGATTCAGCTAGATCATTAATTTCTTCTTCATGAAAATTAGTTCTTGGTTGAAATTCTCCAGCTTTGATATTGCTTATATCTAGTAAAGTCTGCCTGTTAATAACATCATCATCAAATTCTTTAGTTTCTGACTCTTCTTTATTTATTGACTTTAAATTATCAATATTGACTGTTGTATCAGCCTTATTTGCTATAATATTTTTATCTGATATTAAGGCAGATAGCCCTTTACCTAAAGCTTTTGACATTTTTCCTCCTTTTTTTAAGCTACTCTTTTTACTTTATCATTTTTAGTTCTATTTAATATTTCCTTAGCTAACCTTAGATATGCACGAGAACCCGAGCATCTAAAATCATATATTATTGCTGGCTTTCCATGAGATGGAGCTTCTGAGAGCTTTACATTTCTAGGTATAACTACATCGAAAACCTTATCTCCAAGATATGAACGAACTTCTGTTTCAACATCTTTTGTAAGTTTATTTCTCGAATCATGCATAGTAAGCAAAATTCCTAAAATTGAGAGGTCTTCATTTAAATTTTCTTGAATGAGCTGTATAGTATCAAAAAGATGAGCAAGTCCTTCTAATGCATAAAATTCACATTGTAATGGTACAAGAACTGAATTAGCAGCCGTTAATGTATTTACAGTTATCAAACTCAATGATGGTGGAGTATCTATTATGATATAATCATATTCTTTCTTACAATTATTAATAGCTTTTTTTAGCTCTAACTCTCTATTCTCTGCGCTAGCCAACTCAACATCAACAGCAGAAAGATTTATATCAGAAGGCAATATTGTTAGGTTTGGAATTTTTGTTTTCTTTTCAATTCTACTGATTTCTACATCATTAACGAGCATATCATATGTAGTTAATTTTCTGTCTTTATACTCAATTCCCAGTCCTGTACTAGCATTTCCTTGTGGGTCAAGATCAATTAAAAGAGTTTTATTCCCTACAGCAGCCAAAGCAGTCGCTAAATTTACAGCTGTTGTAGTTTTTCCAACACCACCTTTTTGATTTGCAACAGCTATGATTTCTGTTTTCTTTTCTGTAAGATTAGTGTTAGATTTTTCCATATTTTAACCCGATAATTCCTGTAAATTACTAATTTTTAGAACGACACCAGTTTTTTCTTCACTAGAGATATCACTATTATCTAACTGTTTTAAAATTGTTTCATTTGAATCATAATTAAATGACCATTTTTCTTCAGCTTCATCAATCTCTTTTTTATAATTACACCCTTTTAATAAGATACACAAACTATCTTTTTTTAAAAAAGGATATATGAAATGGAATAATTTAGGAAGGGGAGCAAAGGCACGCGCGGTAATTACATCAACTTCAAAGGCTTCAACATTTTCAATTCTATCATTATGAATAATTATGTTTTCAAGGTTTAGTTGCCTTTTTACTTCAGTAAGAAAATTGGTTTTTTTACTATTGCTTTCAATTAAATGCACTTCTTTTTCATTATTTAAGATAGCTATTACAACACCGGGGAAACCTGCACCACAGCCGTAATCTGCTATTATTTTTTGGTCGTTTTCTATATATTTTAATATTTGAGCAGAATCCAAGACATGCCTTTCCCAGATATCTTCTTCCGTGCTTTTGCCAATCAAATTTTTTGCCTTATTCCACTTAAGAAGCAGGCTTATATAGAGTTCTAATTTTTCTAATTTGTCAGCGCTAACTTCACAAAGAGAATTTATTATTTCTAATGTTTTATCCTTCTTCATTCTAATCTCGCTAACTTTCTTTATATCTGATTTTTCTTAATATATACCATTAATGCGGTCATTGCAGCGGGTGTAATTCCCGGAATTCTATTTGCTGCACCAATAGTTTTTGGCTTAATTGTTTCTAGTTTTTCTCTGACTTCGTTGGATAGGCTTCCAATTAATGAGTAATTTATTTCCTCAGGTATTTTTATTTGTTCCTGCTTCTGAAATTGCTCTATATCTGCATTCTGACGTTTTAGATATCCTTCATACAAAGCTTCAATTTTTATTTGCTCTTTGATATCATCTCGTATGTCATCAATTTCTTTCCAAATCTTAGCTAATTTATCAAAATCTATATCCCTAAAAGCTAATAGTTCTTTTGCTGATCTTTTTACACCATCCTGTTTAATCTTTATTCCATACTCTTTGCATTTTGTAGGTGATATTGTATTAGCATCAAAAAAGTCATTCCATTCTTTTAGAAGATTAATTTTTTCATGATATTTAATCATTCTTTCTTGTGAGCAAACTCCGCTATCTATTGCTTTTTGAGTGAGTCTTAAATCTGCATTATCTGATCGTAATGTAAGTCTATATTCAGCTCTAGAAGTAAACATTCTATAAGGTTCTTTAGTACCAAGAGTAATTAGATCATCAATCAGGACACCAATATAACCTTCTGATCTATCAATTATTAATGCAGCTTTTCCTACGGCAGCAAGACCGGCATTTGCGCCAGCTACAATACCCTGTGCTCCTGCTTCTTCGTATCCGGTTGTTCCATTTATTTGACCAGCAAGATACAGGCCTTTTATATTTTTTGTTTCTAAAGTATTTGTAAGAATTGTTGGTTCAATATAATCATATTCTATTGCATAACCAGGTTGTAATACCACAGCACCTTCAAGCCCTTTAATGGTTTTTATCATATTATATTGGACATCTTCAGGAAGCGACGTAGAAATTCCATTAGGGTATATGGTATCATCATCTAAGCCCTCAGGTTCTAAAAATATTTGATGACGAGATTTATTTGCAAATCTATGTACTTTATCCTCAATAGATGGACAATATCTTGGGCCAGTTCCTTCAATCTGACCAGTAAACATTGGAGCTCTATCTTTATTTTTATCAATGATTTTGTGTGTATCTTTATTTGTATAGGTAATGTGACACTTAATCTGCTCAATAGTAATTTTATCTGTCATATAAGAAAATGGAGTGGGTATATCATCACCAGATTGCTCTTCCAATATTTCCCATTTGATCGTTTTACCATCTAATCTTGCGGGTGTACCAGTTTTTAATCTACGCAGAGTAAATCCTAGCTCTGATAGACTTTGAGAAAGTTCTACAGCTGCTTCATCTCCAACACGACCAGCTGGAGTTTGTTTTTCTCCAATATGTATCATTCCACGAAGAAATGTACCTGTTGTAATTACTGCTCTTTTCGTTTTTACAATTTTTCCATTACTGAGCTTTATACCACTTAACTGGTTTATTTTATTTGAGTTTTTGGAATCATTATTATCAGAAATAATTTCTATTCCCTCAGTTGTTTCCTCTAACACATCAAGATTTTCATATGATAGAATTACCTTCTGCATTGCTTCACGATATAATTTTCTATCCGCTTGCGCTCTTGGACCCCATACAGCAGGACCTTTACTCTTATTCAATATTTTGAAATGTATGCCAGAATTATCTATTATTTTCCCCATTAGACCATCAAGAGCATCAATCTCACGTACCAATGTTCCTTTTGCAACGCCACCTATTGCAGGGTTACAGGACATTTGACCTATAGTATTTATTTTCTGTGTTATGAGAAGAGTCTTTGCTCCAGTCCTTGCAGCTGCCGCAGCTGCTTCACATCCAGCATGGCCTCCACCAGTTACTATTACGTCATATTCTTGCATGGAATTCTTCTCAATTTCTTATTTATATAAAATGTTTCACGTGAAAAAGGTTAACAAAAATTAACCTTTAGGCTCTAAAATATCCCTTTTATATAACTAACAACATTTATATAGGCAAGTTATTTAAAAAACTCTTTTCTATAAGATATTGTTTTATAAATATTTGTGCTTTTATATTTTAACTATATAATCTCTTCATAGCATTAACAATTATACATATTTTATTTTGTAATGAAAAAATTTATTTTATCCATTTTAATTACTTTTATTTCAATAAACAGCTCTTATGCAAAAAATAATATTGTAAAGCCTACTGGAGTTTATGCTAAATATAGCGGTAAGAGATCAATTCTAAGAAATGAAGATATCGATGGTTTTTTAATCACTGTAAAATGGAATGAGTTAGAAAATATTGAAGGTGAATATGATTTTTCTATAATAGATTCTAAAATAAAGAAAATAGAATTTTATAATAAATCATGGGCTCTTGCCGTTCGAGCAGGACCACATAGCCCTAAATATTTAAAAAGAAAGGCTGAGTTTTTTTTATATAATGCACCGAATGGAGCAAAAAAAATACCTAATTACTGGGATGGAAACTCTCAAGAATCAATTAGAAGACTAATGGTAGTCTTGGCAAGGAGATATAATCATAACCCTTATCTGAAACTCGTCTATGTACCTCAAATGACCCCTGATGGTGTATCTTCAAAATTCAAAACTATAAAAGAACCATATAAAGAACTTTATGATGCAGGATTTACAAAAGATAAATGGATAGCCTCTATCGTTGAGTCATCAATCTATACTGCAACATCTTTCTCAAATAAAGCAATTGCCGTTGAAATTCAAGAGGTTGCTGGTGACCATGAGACCGCAATAGAAATATTAAGAACCCTATATAATGATAAAAATATTGGTGATCAAATTGGCGCTTCTTTATGGTGGCTATCAGGTGATATAGATAAGCAAAAAGATCTGTTTGAAATTCTAAAAAATTATCAAGGAGATAAATATGTCCATATTTCAGGTAATTCTAGTCAAAGTTGGAAATATGGCTATAGGGGATTCCATTATATATTTTGGCAAGCAAAAGAGCTGGGCGCAAGATATATAGAAATAGATAATTATGAACTCAAAAATGAATCTTCAGAAAAACATATAAAGAGCTTCAATACTTATAGCGATAAAAAATTCGTTGGCAAAATAAAGACAAGGATACTAGGCAAGACCAATAAATATGATCCATAATATATACTTTACAATACTGAATATTGTTTCAGAAAAACTTTAATCTATTGAATTATAAAAATAATTTTTAATATTTTTTTATTTGTTCATAGTATTGAAAAATTCTGCATTCGATTTAGTTCTCTTCATTTTTCCTAATAGGAAATCCATAGCATCTATAGTATTCATAGGGCTTAGAATTTTACGTAGAACCCACATTTTCTGCATTTCACCTTCATCATAAAGTTGTTCTTCATGTCGAGTACCAGATTTAGTGATATCAATTGCAGGGAATGTTCTTTTATCCGAAAGTTTTCTATCAAGAACTATTTCACTATTACCCGTACCTTTGAATTCCTCAAAGATAACTTCGTCCATTCTTGAACCTGTATCGATTAAAGCAGTTGAAATAATAGTTAGTGAACCACCATTTTCTATATTTCTTGCAGCACCGAAAAATCTTTTTGGTCTTTGTAAAGCATTTGCATCAACACCACCTGTTAAAACTTTACCAGATGATGGTACAACAGCATTATAAGCACGTGCAAGCCTTGTAATTGAATCTAGTAGTATGACGACATCCTTTCCATGCTCTACCATTCTCTTAGCCTTTGAAATTAACATATCAGCTAATTGAACATGTCGTGTAGCAGGCTCATCAAATGTAGAACTAACAACTTCTCCTTTTACAGAACGCTGCATGTCCGTAACTTCTTCTGGTCTTTCATCAATAAGTAAAACTAAAAGTTCTACCTCGGGATGGTTTAATTCAATTGATTTAGCAATAGATTGCAAAAGAACTGTTTTACCTGTTCTCGGAGGAGCTACGATTAATGATCTCTGACCTTTACCTTGAGGACAAACCAAATCTATAACTCTTGAACTAATATTATTTATTGCTGTAGTATCTTCCGACTCCATTCTAAGTCTTTCTTCTGGATATAAAGGAGTTAAGTTATTGAAATTAGCTTTTTTCTTCGCTTTTTCTAGAGTATCTCCATTAATTGTAATTACTTTTGCCAAAGCAAAATATCTTTCTGTTTTTTTAGTTGGAGCTCTAACTTCACCCTGAACGGTATCACCAGTACGCAGACCAAATTTTCTGATTTGGCTTGGTGATATATAAATATCATCTGGTCCTGCTGAATAATTTGCTTCTGTAGAACGTAAAAATCCGAAGCCATCTTGTAGAACTTCAAGAGTTCCTTCAGCAACAATAACTCCAGGAATTGAAGCCATTTTCTTAAGTAATGTAAATATAAGATCCTGCTTTAACATAGATCTTGGATTTTCAATTCCTGCTTCTCTTGCTAAAGATTCTATTTCTACAGGAGTGCGTTTTTTAAGCTCTTTGATGTATAGAGTATTAATTTCCCCATCATTATCTGCATTACTATTGGATTCATCATTATTATCACTATCTGATGAAGATTCCTTTGTTGTTGCCTTATCTTCACTAGCTTCTGATTTTACATTAGCAGCAGGAACTTCTTTTTTAGATGCAGGATCTGGAGTTTTCAGCTTAAGTTTTCCGTCTGATGTGTCTTTATCTTTTATCTTTATTGATAAAGTTTCTTGTTTTTTCTTTTGTGTAGATTTATCGCTTTTACTTTCTTCTACTTTATCTGCTAAAGCTTTTATGTCTTTTGATATTTTTAACTCTTCAACTGAGTTTTCTTGAGTACTAGTCATACTTCCCTTTTGATATTTTTCTTAATTTTTCACAAATGACTATTTAATCATAGATGAATTAACGACCATTATTGTATTGATAATCTTAAAAGAATTAATTAGAAAATGTGATATACAAATCACCCTGCAGCGACCTTAGCAAAAATAAATCAATGTGTAAACAGGAAAATATCAATTAGACCTAAAATGGCTTCGTTACAGCTAAAATAATGATTATTATCATTAAAATTGCAGGTATTTCATTAATAATTCTAAAAAACTTCTCACTTTTTACGTTTTCATTCCTTAAAAATGCTTTTCTATATTTTGAAAGCATACCATGTATTCCTGTCATAAAGAACAATATCAAAAGTTTGGCATGGAACCAGTGTTGACTTAGTGCATCAATAGAAATAATTAATGCAATGCCGAATATAAAACTTAATATCATTGCCGGATTAACTATGCCGCGCATTAATTTTCTTTCCATTGTACAAAAACGAGCATATTCATCTGTACCGATCTCGGTCTGTGTGTGATAAACAAAAAGCCTTGGCAAATATAGCATTCCAGCCATCCAAGACATAACTGATATTAAATGAAATGATTTTAACCAAAGATAGTTGTCTGCATCATATAGAAAATCCATTAATTTACCCTTTAATTTAATCTAACTTAAATTATAAAATTTTATAATCATTTTTTCTTTTATCATCTATGTTACCAATGCATATTTTAGTTAATGATTTGATATATAATTCATCATCGCAAACAGTTTTAACTCTTTTATAAAACGGTATTTTGTTTTCTTCAGCTATTTTTTTATATTCAATATCAAGCTCAACTAATGTTTCTGAATGTTCTGAAACAAAACTTATAGGAACAATTAAAACGCCCTTATTATCTTTTCCAGCTCTTTCTAGTTCTTCATCAAGACTAGGACCAATCCACTCCATTTTGCCAACACGACTTTGGTAACATATAACATAATCCAGATCAGATACAGATAATTCAGATTTTAGGTTTTCTATCATTTTATCTGCAGTAAGTTTTATTTCCTTCTCATATGGCTCATCAAGCATATCACTTATCTTTTTAGGTAAGCCATGTGCAGAAAATAATATTCTGCAATTTTCTTTATCTTCTACTGTATTGTATGTTTCCAGAGTTTTCTTGCAAAAAGATTCTATGTAAAATTCTTCCTCTGGATAACTTTGAATTATCGTAGTTTTTAAGTCTTTTAATTTGCTGTTTTCTACTTGTTTTTTCCACTCAGTAACAGATGATCCTGTTGTTGTAGTAGAAAACTGTGGATAAAGTGGTAGTAATATTATTTCATCAAAATTATACTCTTCTGCTTTTTTTATCGCATCAGAAATAAACGGTTTCCAGTATCTCATAGCAACAAAACATTTATAACTATTTTCATCATCATTTTCGTTTAATGATTTTTCTAACGCACGTTTTTGCTGATTTGTTATTTCTAACAGAGGAGATTTATTCCCTATATGAGAATATATTTCCTGAGCAATTTTTTCTCGTTTTGAAGAAATATATTTTGCAATTAGATATCTGGGAATTAAAGGAAGACGAATAATAGCAGCGTCATTAAATAAATTAAACAAAAATGGTTTTACCGATTCTAAAGAATCAGGACCGCCAAGATTAAATAAGATTACCGCTTTTTTGTTCATCACCACTATAAAGTCAATTATACCAAAATATGACAACTACTAATATACTAGAATCATATTGAATCAATCTAATTATTAATGAAAATTTGATTTCAATAGTAAATTAAATGTAATGCGTGCTGTATTGTATACTTAATTTTGAGAGATTAGATATTCTTACCCACGAACTTTTTTAATAAGAGCTTCAACATTTTCAATAGGTGTATGTGGTAAAATCCCATGACCCAAATTAAATATAAATGCTCCGCCTGAAAGAGTATCCAGAATTTTATCCACTTCTTTCAACATTAAATTTTTGTCCGATGCTAAAATAAAAGGATCTAGATTACCCTGTACACAAACTTTTGACTGCAAATTATCTGCTGCCCATGAAACAGGAACGGTATAATCTATACTAACTCCATTAACATCTACTTCATTTACAAAAGATGAATATGAAACACCAGCACCTTTTGGAAAGCCTATAATTTTTATATCTGGATGGATTTTTCGGATATTCTCAACTATTTTTTTAGTTGGATATATCACATATTCGTAAAAAGAATTCTCAGATAAAACTCCTGACCAACTATCAAAAATTTGTATTACTTCTGCACCAGCTTCAATTTGATTGATAGCATGAATAGATATAGCATCAACAAGTTTATCTATTAGCAAATCAAATAAAGTTTTATTGTCATACATATATTTTTTGATATTCTCGAAGTTCTTACTTCCTCCCCCTTCAATCATATATGTCGCTATCGTCCAAGGAGCTCCAACAAAGCCTATTAAAGCTGTTTCATTACCCAATCCCTGCTTTGTTATCTTAAGAGCCTCATAGACAGATTTAAGGTGGTTGGTAATATTATCTGACTTCAATGAAGTGATTTGTTTTTCACTAAGTGTTTTTTCTAACTTAGGACCTTCTCCTTTTACATATTTTAAATCAACTCCCATAGCATCAGGAATAACTAATATATCTGAAAATATTATAGCTGCATCAAAGTTGAATCTTTCTATTGGTTGTAAGGTTACTTCTTTAGCTCTTTCAGGTGTATAACATAATTCTAGAAAGTCTTTTAAAGAACTCCTAACCTTTCTATATTCTGGTAAATACCTTCCAGCTTGTCTCATAAGCCATATTGGAGGTACATCATTAGTTATATTGCTAAGAGAATTTATTATTTTTTTATTCATAATTTTAAAATTTCTTCTTTGATTGTTGATAGGTTTTTATAATTTTTCTTATCTAATAATAATATATATTATATATCTTTTTTATAGATGTTATTAGTAGTATATGTGAAAAATGTGTATTAAATTTTATCCACTTTTTTATCCACACATAGTTAAATTATTTTATAAAGATTATCTATATATTCTAAATATATGTTATTTAGTTGAAAATAATATTATTTAGTTGAAAATAATTAAGAATTAATATTTTTTATACATTATTCACACTATTGTATTATTAATATCCACTTGTGTAATTTTAGTGAGTAAAATCTTATTTATGTAGATAGATTTTTGGAAAAATTTTACCTGTGGATAACTATTATTTTTGTTAACAATATTTACACAAGTTAATAAGATTATCCTGTGGATATCTTTACTAAAATAATAATAATATATATTATATAAAAGAAATATTTAAACACAGCATATTGAAAAACATGAATAATATACATATACATTTAGTTTCAGACTCTACTGGAGAGACAGTTAGTAGTATCGTTCGTTCTGTCATGTCTCAATTCACAAATGTTACTCATACAGAGCATATATGGTCTTTGGTTAGAACAGAAGGGCAAATGCAGAGAGTTATTGATTCTATTAAAGCTCATAATGGTATTGTTATGTACACGATTATAGATGATGAACTACAAACTATGCTTATGGATGCTTGTTTAAAACTGAAATTACCATGTGTTCCTGTTCTTAATAGAGCTATGAGGGAATTATCTAACTATATTGGAATGGAAGCAAAAGGAATTGTTGGTAGACAATATGAACTTGATGATGAATATTTTTCTAGAGTAGAAGCTATAAATTTCACTCTTGCTCATGATGATGGTCAGTTAACGGAAGATTTAAACGAGGCAGATATAGTTTTAGTAGGAGTTTCTAGAACTTCAAAAACGCCAACATGTGTTTATCTGTCATATAGAGGGCTAAATGTTGCAAATGTCCCTTTTGTACATGGATGTCCACTGCCTGAAAACCTTTACAGTCTAACAAAACCCATAATTATTGGTTTGATTATATCACCTGATAGGCTTGCTCAAATTAGAAAAAGCCGATTATTATCCTTGAATGAAAATCGAGAAACAGATTACTCAAATTTAGAAAAAATAAAAGAGGAAGTTGCTGAAGTCAGAAAAATCTTTAATCAACAAGGCTGGACTATACTTGATGTAACAAGAAGATCAGTTGAGGAAACCGCAGCTATCATAATGCAGCATTATACAAAATTTAAAAATTCTAAATAATTATATAAATAATAATATGAATAAGTCGGATAATAATACAGATTTAATCTTAAAAGCGGCTGTTATAGGTAATCCTATAGGACATTCGCTATCGCCTGTGATTCATAATTATTGGTTAAATAAATATGGTATAAATGGTAAATATGAGAAGATTCTAGTTAATGGTGACGACTTGAAAGATTTTATATTGAGCCTGAATAAAAACGGATTTTCAGGAATTAACGTAACAATTCCACATAAAGAAAATGTAATAAAATATCTTAGTGAACAAAATAAAGATGTTCAGAATATAGGAGCTTGTAACACCATTTTGGTTAACGATTCTGAAATTATAGGGAATAATACAGATCATTATGGTTTTATTGAAAACATAAAACAGGAACTACAAGGATATAGTTTTAATGGTAAAGATATAGTTATTCTAGGAGCTGGTGGTGCATCAAGAGCTATAATATACGGACTTATTAACCAGTCAGTTAATAATATTTATCTTCTTAATAGGACTAGAAAAAAGTCCGAAGTAATTGCTAAAGATCTAATTTCCTCGATAGGTGGAAAAATAGAAGTGAAAGATTGGGAAGATAGAAATAAGATTATTTCCTCTGCTGATATGTTGGTAAATACGACATCTCTTGGTATGGTTGGGCAAAAAGAACTCGATATTGATTTATCTTTATTAAAAAAAGATGCGGTTGTAACTGATATAGTTTTTAACCCGCTAATAACTCCATTATTACAGCAAGCAAAAGATAAAAATTATCAAATTGTGGATGGTTTGGGGATGTTATTACATCAAGCTGCACCAGCATTTAAGAGTTTTTTTGATAGAGATAACAAATATATAGATGGATTACCTAAAGTAACCAATGAGTTAAGAAAAGAAGTTTTAAGTAAATTATAATTGTAGGAATAATATATGAAAGTTATTGGTTTAACAGGATCAATAGGAATGGGAAAAAGCTTTGTTGCTAATATTTTCCGTCAGAAGAATATTGATGTTTTTGATGCTGATGCACAAGTTCATGAAATATTGGAAAGTGATATCAATGCACAAAATGAAATTAAGAGATTATTTCCTGAAGCAGTAGGAAATGATGGAAATATAAATAGAGGTAATTTAGGAAGGCTTGTCTTTACCGATGAAGACAAATTAAAAATACTAGAGTCAATATTACACCCTATTGTAAAGAAAAGAGGAGATGATTTTTATCAAAAGTCCTTAGAATCTGGAATGGATATAATAGTACAGGATATACCTTTATTATTTGAAACTGGAGCAGATAAAACTTGTCATTTTGTAATTGTCGTTAAAGCTCCAAGTGAAACACAAGACGAAAGAGTTTTATCACGAGATAATATAACCAAAGAACAATATGAGCAGATTAAAAAAATTCAGCTACAATCTGAAGAAAAAGAAAAATTGGCTGATTACGTAATAGATAGTAATGATTCTAAAGAAAATATCGAAAAAATAGTGCAAAATATAATAGAAGATATTAAAGTGAAATCTATATAGGTTCTGTAGTAAAAAATATAAAACATAAAATAATTCTGTAATAATATAAATCTCTAAAAATAAGGAAAAATAATGTCTGAAATAGAAAAAAGAATAAGTGATGCAAATATAAATCTTCCAGTGGTCTCTGCTCCTGCTGCAGCTTATCTTCCTTATACGATATCTGGAAATACAGTATATATTTCTGGTCAATTACCAATGATAGATGGTGAATTTACAGGAAAAGGACATTTAGGAAATAATGTTACTGTTGAAGAAGGGCAAAAAGTTGCAAGAGATTGCGCTCTAAATGTTGTTGCTCATCTTAAAAATGCGGTTGGTGGTGACTTAGAAAAAGTGAAAAATGCTCTTAAGCTTGAAATTTTAGTTGCCGCTACGCCAGAATTTACTGAACCGCATGTAGTAGCAAACGGAGCTTCTAATCTAGTGTTGGAAATATTTGGTAAAGAAGTTGGTAGCCATGCAAGAGTAGCATATGGTGTTGCAACTCTTCCTTTCGGCGTCGCTGTTGAGGTTGCTGCAACTTTTGAGATATAGTCTATTTCTGTATAAGATATAAACAATTTATATAAAATCGCGTATTATTAACCTTTTATTAAGGTAAACATGCTACTTTACGATGGTAAGTTATATATTTAGTAGCAGTAAGAGGTCGTTATGGCAGAAGATGTAAATCAGCATGATAGTCAAAAATCAGAAGAATCTAAAACTTCTGGTGGTGTAGTAAATGCTTTAAAAACAGCTCTACTTGCAGGTGTTTGTGCATCAGCTATTGGCTGTGCTACTGTGGCCCCTCAAATGCATGATGCAGGAAAAGACTTAAATCTTATTGAAGCAAATGTTTTTCCAAATGAAAAAACTGAAGAACAATATAGAAAAGCTACTGATGCTTCGTCATCAGTTGACCAAATAACAGGCGATCCTAAAGGTGGTTTAGGCGATCAGCATAAAGTAAATTGGGGTAGATCTGTTGGAGGAAGTCTTTTTGGTGGTTTTGTAGATCCAAAAACTCCGTTCAAAGTTGAATATAAAGAAGGAGTGAGTAATCCTCAAGCTTTGAGATCAGATAGTCCTGGTCAAGTATTCTGGGTATCGGCAAATGAAAATGGAGCAGAAATTCTAACATCTCATGTTTCACCTTCTGATGTAGAAAAATCTACGAAGAATGTTACAAGTACAGAAAATGATAATTCTGTATTTTCAAGCGATAGAAAAACAACAACAATAAATTATACAGCTGTATTAACTCCAGGAGAAAAAACATTTATAAACCCAAGACAAATTCCTCAAATCCAGAAAGCAATTAATAAGCATAACAAAGAAAGACAAGGATTTATTGAAAATGTTGAACAGGATGGTTCTGTACCTGGCGGTTTTAGAAGTACTGTTGATGCTAAAGGAACTCAGACACAAACTCCAAATCTTTCTAGAATGGAGCAAGAAAACAGAGATCTTAAATTGCAATTAGAGGCAATGAGAGAAGCAAATACAACAAGAGTAGAAGTAACAGATTCTAGAGAGCAAAAAGGTAGAAAAGAAGTAGCCTTTACAGGATATAGAGATGAGAAAGGTGCAAATAAAACACTAGTTATAGAAAGCGACGGGAAAGAAGGAACACCTGATAGAGTAAGACTTGATAAAGGAAAAAGCGGTGCAATCCATTGTGATACAGATGCTCAACAATGTGCAGATGATGTTGCTAAAGAAATAAAACAAAATCCTGAATTCTTAAAGAAATTATTGGATAATGGACCATCAAAAGCATCTGGAAAAAGTACTGATAAAGATTTCTCTACATATAGATAATACAAACATAGCCTACATAATAAGTAGTGAACTAATTTGCAAACTTAGTGATATTGCAGATGTTTTTCTACGTATATTTACTTACTACATTATAAATAATACTATAAAACAATATTATATTGGGTGTTTTCGATAAGAAAACTAAGCAAAGGGTTTACTTTAATTGAGTTATCAATAGTTCTTATAATTATTTCTTTAATTGTAGGAGGAATTGTTGGCGGACGGTCTTAATTCTCAGTGCTAAAATTAATGCTACTATTGATGAAATAAATTCATATAAAATCGCAGTGAATATTTTTAGAGATTCATACGAATATTACCCCGGTGACATTCCTAACGCATATGATTATTTTGATGGATCTGGAGGAAATACAGTTTGTGGTGCCGATGGTTCGGGAGACTCTGACTGTAATGGTGATGGAAATAATATTATAGATGGTTATCCAACAGGAGAAGTAATAAAAGCATGGCAACATTTGAGCTTAGCTGACCTCATAAAAGGCTCATATGTAGGTGATGATGGAAGTACAAAGGTTGGAATAAATGTTCCTAAAGCTATTTTGAATAGTGGTTATATGGCTGAAGCAGGATATATTTTTGAAGAAAGAACCAATGGTGATAGTACTATAAAATGGGGTAGCATATCAGGCGCAACATTTAGTAATGCTGTTGTATCTCCTGTGAATGCAAAGAAAATAGATAGAAAAATGGATGATGGAGTTGCATCATCAGGAAAAGTTCTGTCTTCACGAGGGGCAAATTTAGCTAATTTTTGTCAACCATATGATCTATCAAAAACTAATCCACTATGTATTATGCTATTTATTTTAGAATAAGCTAAAAATTATAGTTAAACTTAAATTATAATTTCTTTTTCAATATTTCATTAACAATCTTAGGGTTAGCTTTCCCTCTGGATTCTTTCATAACCTGACCAACAAAAAATCCGAATAAAGCTTCTTTACCAGACTTATATTGTTCTACCTGATTAGGGTTGTTCGCTATAACAGCATCAATAATAGATTCTATAGCACCAGTATCAGTAACTTGCTTTAAGCCTTTTTCTTCAACGATTACATCAGCATCTTTTCCTGTTTCTACCATTTCATCAAGAACAGTTTTTGCTATCTTTCCTGATATAGTATTATCGCTTATTAACTTAATTAAACCACTTAATTGAATAGCCGTAACAGGTGACTCACTAATGTTTTTATCTATTTTATTTAGACGACCAAATAACTCCGCGGTCAACCATGTAACGGCGAGTTTAGGATCGCTATTTTTAACTAATTCATCAAAGAAATCTGCCGACGCTTGATCTGCTACCAATACACCTGCATCATAAGCAGAAAGACCTGCGCCATCCATATAACGCTGTTTTTTCTCATCTGGAAGCTCAGGAAGTGTAGAGCGTATCTTTTCAATCAGAGCATCATCAAATTCAAGAGGGTATAGATCTGGATCAGGGAAATAACGATAATCATGTGCATCTTCTTTCGTACGCATAACACGAGTTTCACCAGAATTAACATCGAATAACCTTGTTGCTTGTTCAATTACTCCACCTGCTTCAATTTCTTCAATTTGACGACGTGCTTCGTGGTTAATTGCATGAACAATATTACGGATAGAATTTAGATTTTTGATTTCATTACGAGTACCTGGTTCACCACCTACTTTACGAACAGAAATATTTGCATCACAACGTAAATTTCCTTTTTCCATATCTCCATCGCAAGTACCGAGATATCTAAGTATTGAGCGAAGCTTTTTCATATATTCACCAGCTTCTTCTGCACTCCGCATATCAGGCTGAGAAACGATTTCCATTAATGCTACACCAGAACGGTTAAGATCAATAAATGTTGAATCTGGCGATTGATCATGCATAGATTTTCCTGCATCTTGCTCTAAATGGATTCTCTCCACTCCAACAGAACGAGTAGAACCGTCTTTCATATCAAGAATTATAGTTCCTGTACCAACAATAGGATCTTTAAATTGTGAAATCTGATATCCTTGAGGAAGATCTGCGTAAAAATAGTTTTTTCTATCAAAAATACTTCTTTTATTTATTTTAGCCTTTAAGCCCAAACCAGTTCTAATTGCTTGTTCAACACAATATTGATTAAGAACAGGAAGCATCCCCGGCATAGCAGCATCTACAAGAGAAACCTGTGAATTTGGTTCTGCTCCAAAAGCTATGGGAGCGCCGCTAAATAATTTTGAATTTGAATTTACCTGAGCATGAACCTCAAGTCCTATCATTATTTCCCATTTGCCAGTATTACCTTTTATAAGATTTTCTTCTCTTACTGGAATATCGTTAAATACAAATTCTGTCATTAGTTTATACCTTTAATATTACTTTGTTCGTATCTATAATGCCCTGTTATTTTATAATCAAATAACATATCTTCTAATTTTGGACCACTGCCTATGTTATGTACAATTAAGGGAGTATTATTTTCATCGTTAAGTTTGTTTGTTACTATGCCTATATGCGGTAAGCTACCTTTATTCCGTAAATTCCATGTAACTAAATCTCCAGACTTATAATCTAGTGGATTTTCTGAAATTATTAGTTCAGTTCCATGTCTTTTAAAAAAAGTTCGTAAATTTGGTACTCTTCTATGGTCAATATTTTTATCTGGACTGCTTAATCCCCAAATTTGGGGATATTTATTAAAACTCTTTTTCATATCCTCATGTACAAGTTTTTGTAGATCTATACCTAATTCACGGTATGAACGAATTACAACATCGCTACAAACACCTCTATCTGATGGAACGTCACCATTTGGGTAATCAATAGAGAAATATGCAGGATCATAAGTAACATCATATTTTGTTCTACCTATCGCTGCTTCAGATAAAGAAATAGAAAAATCTGATGCAGCATATAACTGGCAAGGTATTAAAAATGTTATTAGAAATAAGAATCGCATATATTTTCTCTATTTAGGTGATAATTCGAAGCATGCAGCTTTCTCAATCGCACTACCAACATTTAAAATTGTTTGTTCGTCCCATGGCTTTCCAAGAATTTGTAACCCTAAAGGTAGCCCATCTTTATTTAATGAAGTTGGAACTGATATACCCGGAAGACCTGCAAGACTTGCTGGAACCGTAAATACATCATTCATATACATCTCTACATTGCTCATTTTCGCACCGACTTTAAATGCTGCTGATGGTGTTGTAGGAGTCAATATTGCATCCACATCTTTAAATGCATTTCTAAAGTCATTAGCAACTAATGTTCTAACTTTCTGAGCCTTGATATAATATGCATCGTAATAACCATGTGAAAGAACATATGTTCCTATCATTATTCTGCGTTTGACTTCAGTTCCAAAACCTTCTGCTCTTGTTTTTTCATACATATCATCGAGAGAAGATATATCTTCTTTGGTTCTATGACCAAAGCGCACACCATCATATCGTGATAGATTAGATGAAGCTTCTGCCGGAGCAATGATATAGTAAGCAGGAAGTGCGTATTTAGTATTAGGTAGTGAAATATCTACTATCTCGGCACCTGCATCCTTTAGCCACTCTATACCCTGTTCCCAAACTTTAATTATTTCCTCAGGAAGATCATCTCCACCATCTTTTCCTTGGCGATATTCTTTTGGAATCCCAATTTTCATTCCTTTTATATCTGAAGATAAATTAGCACACCAATCAGGAACTTCTTTATTAACAGAAGTTGAATCTTTTTCATCATATCCAGAAATAGACTGAAGCAATAAAGAAGCATCAGTGACGTTTCTAGCAAATACCCCAGCTTGATCGAGGGAGCTTGCAAATGCTACCGTTCCCCATCTTGAACATCTTCCATAAGTTGGTTTGATACCTACTGTACCAGTAAAAGCTGCTGGTTGACGTATAGAACCGCCTGTATCTGTCCCTAATGATCCTAAACTACATTTTGCAGCTACTACCGCTGCAGAACCGCCAGATGAGCCTCCAGGGACTAAATCTGCTCCTTCTTCTCCCTTCCATGGATTAATTACATTTCCATAGTGGCTTGTGATATTTGCAGAACCCATTGCAAATTCATCCAGGTTTGTTTTACCTATCATAACTGCTCCGTTAGCAAATAGCTTGCTGGTAACAGTTGATTCATATTCAGGTACGAAATTATTTAATATATTTGATGCCGCAGTTGTTAATACGCCTTTAGTGCAGAATAAATCTTTTACACCTACAGGAATTCCTTCTAATGCTCTTGCATTATTACCTTGGCCAGATTGATATTTTTTATCAGATTCTTTTGCCTGTTCTCGTGCAAGATCAAAAGTTTCAGTAATGAATATATTAAGACTCTTACTATCTTCACAATTTTTTATATAGCTATCTGTTAGCTCTAATGCAGTGAAATCTTTATTCTCTAGTCCGCTCTTTGCTTCTTTAAGACTAAGCTCTATTAAAGACGACATTTAATTCTCCAGTTATATTTATCGTAAAATTGTCTATTCAACTACTTTTGGTACAGAATAACAGCCATAGGCAACATCTGGTCCATTAGAAAGAACTTTGTCCTTGATATTTCCATCATTGATAACGTCATCTCTGGTTCTGAGAGTAGATTCTCCAACACCAGCCATTGGCTTAATATTTTCTGTATCAACTTCTTGCAGTTGTTCAATCCAATTAAATATACCGTTCAGTTCTTCAATATTTTTTGATATTTCTTCTTCATTAGTAGCTATTCTGGCAAGTTTACTAATTTTAGTTATATCATTTTTTGATAATGTCATTAGGTAAGCCTATATGTATTAACTTGTTATTTTAAAATTATTACAGTTTTTAGAATTTTTAGTAATTAAAATCAAGGAAAAGCTGTGTCTTTGAATAATTGATGGAATAGGGGATATATAAATAGATAGGAGAATCTATTTATATTCTAAGTAAAGAATATTATGTTCATTAAAAAAGGGTGACTAAATTAGCCACCCTTTTTTGTAATCTCGGTTGAGATACTTTCTTCAAATTAGAAAGAAAGTTCTGTACCTATAAGGATTACTGAACCGTCATTA
>Ga0316205_10001052_pt1 | contig 38953 bp, 37 predicted proteins | sample 3monthpyrite_MG_FD_204941 | JGI IMG/M metagenome (GOLD analysis project Ga0316205, IMG submission 204941) | Microbial mat bacterial communities from mineral coupon in-situ incubated in ocean water Damariscotta River, Maine, United States -... | ecosystem: Environmental > Aquatic > Marine >...
TGGGATTGCTCCAGATAATTTTGTGTCTTTTCTTTTTCCGGATCCTCGCTCATTTTAAAATCAGCCAACTGCTGCTCGAGGCGAGCATCTAATTGATACAAAAATATTTGTCGGTCAACCATGTAGCTAATAGTGTTATCGTTCACAAAGCTAACATTTGACTGGGCTCTCGCATCGGCGGTCAAAGGATTAATGGCCTGTGACGCAAAATCGACTAGATAAACATCTCCCTGATAGGCAAATACACCTTGAGTTTTTTTGCTATTAGATTGGGCCTTTGCGCTAGCATGAATAAGCAATTCATTTTTATCTAACAAATTGGTCTCAGAAGAGAGTAAATCTACTTTTAGAATGTCCCTGTGACGATGACCTAAAGCTTTTTGCTGAAAATAGATTGCTTCGCTATCCAATGACCAATTTGGATTTTCGGGGCTATTACCCATCCAATCTGGATCGGCCATGATTGTTTCCAAGTCAAGTTTTACCGTAGGACTTGAAGAAGACTTGCCGATCTCGGCGGCAAAAGCATTACAAATGATTACAGAAAAAAGTAATAATCCTGCTAGGGCTCTATTTTTGAGCGGCATACTGTTCCTCACTAAATGGTGCTGATTAATCTAGGTTTAAAGTTTATGGAGCAATTAAGATCCGCCCACAGGCCCCAGGAAATTGCTGATTTTTGTAATTATTCCAGATTACAATAACCAAGGGCATGAATTGGATGCTAGAATAGCATTATACCTGCACTAGCTCAAAATGTAGATTCTAGCAGGGCATAATATCCATTATCATGTTTGATTTTTGAAAGCAAAATCAACAAGCGTTATACCAAATAGAGAAGGTTGTAAATTGCAAAATCCTAACAAACCCAATGACGAGCATTCGGGTTCTGAAAAAATATCCATTCAATACCATCGGGTCAATGCAAATCACGGAGCCTTGTGGTTAAAACAGGGGTATAAATTAGTAAGATCGTCTATAGGTAGCTGGCTTGGTATCAGCACTTTGTTATTTATTTCGCTATTATTACCAGGCATTAATACAATTGCAGCATTACTAATGCCGATTGGCATAGGCGGTTTGATGATCGGCTGTCATCAAAAATCAGGCAATGGGCTTTTAAAATTTAAGCATTTATTTGCTGGCATTAAATCAGATGGCAAAGAGTTGTTAGTTTTATCGCTGATCTATGCCTTGGCCTCAATATCAATTGTAATCGCTACCCGATATCTATTACTGCTAGGCGGCATTGATGTTGCTGCAGCTTTTCCTGACAATGTCGATCAATTGACCAATGAGCAATTACTTGAATGGATGAGAAGTAAAGAATTATCCAGTTTATACCCTATTTTTATAAATAGTCTGATCTCTTTATTTTTGATGATCCCATTATTTATGGCCTATTGGTTTGCTCCCGCGTTAATTGTATTAAAAAAGATGACTGCGATAGACTCAATGAAATTAAGTTTTATTGCCTGCCGATCAAATCTAAGAACTTTTTTGATATACGGGTTACTCTTTGTCAGTTATCTGATGTTATTTTTACTATTTATTTCAATCTTAGCGGCGATCATTCCACCACTTGCGGGTATCGCAATTTTAATGGGTATTTTGCTGATCATCGCTATTTCTATCGCGACAATATATACTGCCTATATTGATATTTTTGTCTCAGATAATGCGACGTCAGATGACGGCAACCAGCATCAAGACTCCAGTATGCTTGCGTAATAACTAGAAGAACGAAAGTGACATTTATTGTGATACCTGCATTCAAGATAATAAAAATCATGAAAAAGATGTTTCCCAAAATAAAATACCCGGCCATCATAGCGACAAAATTTGTGTCGATGGTTTTTGCCCTGATAATCTCTACCAATAGTTTCGCCGCGCAACTTGTCGACAGCATTCCAACCGTTCTCCAGCACAACTGGTCCATTTGCATTCACTTCCAACAAGCAAAGACACAATGCAAAAATCAAGACTCGGCAAGCATAGAAGATTCTTTTGAAGAGACGATTTCTCGTTTCGTCTACCAAAAAGATTTTATCGTTAGTAGTGATTTGCAAACTTCAACTTTGGGGGTTTGGTTGGGTATTATCGATGATGTTGACGAAGTTAAGATTAACGGACACATTATTGGTAAGACGGGTAATTTTCCGCCACATTTTCAGAGTGGCTTTAGATATCAACGCCTTTACTTGATTCCATCAAATATTCTAAAGTTTAATCAATTTAATCAACTTGAAATCAATACCTATAGTTCTATCAACACTGCAGGAATAAAAAAGGATCCCATCATAATTGGTGAGTATTTTGAATTGGCCAATCATCAACAGGAGGCTAATTATATTTATATTGCCTCGATTTCAATATTTTTGTTACTGACGATTTTCCAGATGTTCTATTACTTTCTAGTTAAAGGCAGCAATGAAACCCTTTATTTATCGCTCTACCTGATATCTTTTGCGGTCATTGCATTTGCCCGCTCTCAAGCCCCTTTGCACTTGGGACTAGATTTAAGCTCTACCTTTAAAATGGAAATGTTCCTGATTAGTGTTGCCATCTCTTCCTTCTCGTTTTTTGTTTTTCGATTTTTTGATCTAGAGGTCCGCAAAGCTTATGTCATAGGAATATTGATTATGGCCGTTCCCGGATTGATCAGCATGATGTTTCCTGATCCCGTGCAAACGAGGATCGTTGCTGAGTATGGATATTGGGTCGTCTGCCTTGTATCCCTTTTTACAGCCGGTAGTGCGGTTGTTATTTCTCTCACTAAACGACGGAAATACAGCTGGCTTGTGGCTGTCTTTTGTTTGATAGGTTGGGGCTTTCTTAGTTACGATGCAATAAGCCAATCTAGCCTATTTGCTAGCTTCAATCTTCCTTTAAAACCCTCTTTATTATTAATCGCGACAACTCTGGTCGGGATTAGTATGTCGTTGGCTATTACCCATAAATATTGGCAAATATTTAAAGGGGCCACTTATGACTATTTAACCGGCACTCTCTTACGCCCGGCTTTTTTTCAGCGACTTTCTGAAGAAATGAATCGAAGCCAACAGGAAAAATCTTTGTTATTTGTCGCCGTAATCAACATCCCTGAAATTAAAAATATTAGCGCCAATTACGGACATGATATCAGCAATAATATACTACTAGTGGCAAGCAATATATTGACCGGACGACTCCACTCTTTTGATTTAGTTTGCCATTTTGGTGAAGATGAGTTTTGCATTGCTGCCAGAGTAAATTCCAGAACCGAGGCAAAAGATTATCTACGTCAAATTCACAATGATTTAAGCAGTACTCAACAAGTCGTCGGGGCGGAAACAGAGTTATTTATTGATGCTAAACTCGGCGGTGTTATTTATAACCCCGATCAACATTTATCTGTTTCGCAATTATTACAAGATGCCAATTACGGTTTGGCAAAAGCCCAAAACAACGATATGAAAGATTACTTTTTGTTAAATAATCCTACAGTTACTGCTTAGAGCTAGTTCTAGGTTCTAGGTTCTAGGTTCTAGGTTCTAGATAAACTAAATCCCGCTGCCCCAGATGCTCATACTTTTCTTTTTTAGCGCTTAGCGTTTAATCATCAATCCCTGAAATTATCATATTGCAAAGGCCATTCTAAAGATTCGGCTTTTATTAATGCTATTGCCTGTTGAAGGTCGTCACGTTTTTTGCCGGTGACTCGTAATTTTTCTCCCTGAATACTGGTCTGAACTTTTAACTTGGCCGCTTTGATTAATTTGATAATCTTTTTCGAAAGCGCTTGCTCTAACCCTTCTCTAATACCAATCATCAAATGAACCACTTTTCCATAGGGCTGAATTTCGCCGATATCAGCACATTTTGGGTCAATGCTTCGTTTTATCAATTTAGCAATTAAAATATCTTTAAGTTGATTGGCGTGAAACTCTGAATCAGCGGTAATTTTTACTTGTTTGTCATCTAAATCAAATTGAGCAGAGGTGCCTTTAAGATCAAAACGAGTATTTAATTCCCGGTTAGCTTGATCAACGGCATTGCGTAATTCGTGAACATCCACTTCAGATACAATATCAAATGTTGGCATGGTTTCTTATCCTTGTTGGTTCTATTAGTAAGATTATAACAACCGCTTACACTCTTGGATATAAGCAAAAGGATATATCCATTAGGCTGGAAGCCTATGCTATACTTTAACCATATCTGATTGAATATCAATCAGTTGGGATACTAATTTAGTACTTAAAAGACAACTGAACATGCCAGTTTTAGAGAACTTTGAAAAAGAACATAGTAGCGACCGATTGCATCAACTAAATGATGCGCTCGAAAGCGGTATGTTTGTGCAAGTTCGAACGATGTTAAATCAACTACCAGCTGCTGATGTTGCTCATATGCTGGAATCAACCCCTCCAAAAGAACGTAAAGTTTTATGGCGTTTGGTAGATTCAGAGCGTGAAGGCGAGGTCCTACAATTTTTAAATGAAGATCTATTGACCGGTTTTGCAGAAGAGATGGCACCAGCTGATTTAGCAGCAGCAATGTCTAATTTAGATACCGATGATCTAGCCGATATTCTTGGCGATTTGCCAGATAAGATTACCCGCGAAGTTCTCTCTTCAATGAACTTTCAGGATAGAACCCGAATTGAGCAAGCCTTAAAATATCCCGAAGACAGCGCTGGCGGCTTAATGAATACTGATACCATCGCCGTTCGTCCCGCAGTCACTATAGAAGTGGTTTTGCGTTATTTAAGGATGCAAAAAGAAATTCCCAAAAGTACCGATAGTATTTATGTTGTCGATACCCATGACGTTTTAATCGGAACCGTTTATCTTTCAACCTTGATTACCAGCCAGCCTGATCAGATGGTTGATGAGGTGGTCGATCAAGAAGTCGAAGCGATCCCTGTCGCTTTACCGGATACCGATGTAGCCAGTCTTTTTGAAAGATATGATTTAGTATCCGCACCAGTGGTAGACGATGAAGGAAGACTACTGGGCCGTATTACTATTGATGATGTATTAGACGTCATCATAGAGGATGCCGATCACTCTTTGATGAGCATGGCGGGCCTGGATGAAAATGACGATACCTTTGCGCCGGTATTTACCAGCGCCAAGAGACGTGCGTTATGGCTAGGCATAAACCTGATTACCGTCATTACAGCGGCCTCTTTTATTGGTATTTTTGAAAAAAACATTCAGGCGATTGCGACCCTGGCAGTGTTGTTGCCTATAGTCGCCAGTATGGGGGGGGTTGCTGGTACGCAATCACTCACATTGGTCATTCGAGGTATGAGTATTGGCCATATCAGCAGTAATAATTTTCGCTGGTTAGTATTTAAAGAGCTTGGGGTCAGTCTGTTAAACGGTTTGGTTTGGGCCCTCATAATCGGATTTTGTGCCTATTTTTGGTATATGAATTCGGATAGTTATTCGAGTTATGCGGTCGGTTTAGGATTGTCAGTTGGCGGTGCAATGATGATTAATCTAGTTGCAGGGACGGTTTTTGGCGCTATCTTACCGATGATCTTAACCAAAATGGACATCGACCCGGCACTTTCAGGTGGTGTGATATTAACGACAGTGACAGATTTGATCGGATTTCTTTCTGTGTTGGGTTTGGCGACTGTTTTTATTGTTTGAATAGTATTCAAACTTTATTGATCAAAACTCAACACCAAACAACTTATTATCCATCCCATAAAGCTCAACCATACTCTCATATTCAAAGCCAAGCTTTTCAAGTAAAGCAATAGAACTTTCATTGTCTGGACTGGTCACCGCTATAATTCTTTTTAAGCCATGCACCTCATTGCCATTTTTCAAAACAGCAACAGCGGCCTCTCGCGCATAGCCTTTGCCTGCATATTCAGTTAATAGCGCATAACCTATATCAACATCATTCAGTTCATCGCGTTTGATTAAACCACACATTCCAATGGGCGTTGACGAATCCTTTCGCTCAATCATACTGAGTCCAAAACCGAAATTAGCATAGCTAGCCATTGGTCCATCTTGAAGATATTTAATCGCATCTTCTGTTGTTCTTACACCTTTATCAGCGATATTTTTAGTGAAGGATGGTTCATTTAAAAGTTTGATGATGAAACTGGTATCATCCAGTGTGAAATGTTTGATCAGAAGTCTTTCAGTTTCGCATATAATCATTTATGGCCCTTTTTCGCCAAAAAACGGTCCAGTTGGTTGGCAAATGCCTGACGATCACCTTGACTAAGCGGGGGAGGTCCACCGGTATGTTCACCACTCGCGCGCATGGTATCCAAAAAATCTCGCATATTTAATCGCGCGCGAATATTGTCTGGAGTATGCAGCTCGCCTCTTGGACTTAATGCATGCCCTCCTTTTTCAATCACTTCCGCAGCTAAGGGAATATCACTGGTGATCACTAAATCATCCGGCTCTACCAGTTTAACAATTTCGTCATCCGCCACATCGAACCCGGAAGGCACTTGCAGCATTTTTATAAAAGAGGAGTTAGGTTTAGAGATAGATTGATTGGCGACTAATGTAAGAAGTGTTTGGGTTCGCTGAGCCGCCTTAAAAAGAATTTCTTTTATCACAACGGGACAAGCGTCAGCGTCAACCCAAATTTTCATGTTAATTTATTCCTGAGCGCCTTTTTGTTTTGCAGCATATTCTTCGGATTGTTTCCAAACGCGGATTAAATTACCGGATAATATTTTTCCGATCCCTTCTTCGTCAATGCCCCGATCAATCAGTCCTTGGATCAAATTAGGATATGCAGAAACATCCTTTAAGCCGATAGGCAAACTATCACCAACACCGTCATAATCTGAACCAATACCAACATAATCGATACCTACCAGATCAATAACATGGGTAAAATGATCCAGAACTTCATCAAGAGTTGCATAACGGAAAGGAATTTCTTCACGATATTTTTTAGCGAATGCTTTTACTTCCTCGCTATCTTTTTCAACACCCTGTTCTTGGATAAAATCAGTTTGTGCATCATCAAAGGTTTTGTAACTATCATATGATTCTTGAGAAATAAAGCTGGAGCCTAAATTTATTTGAATAACACCGCCATTTTTAGCTAGTCGTTTAATCATTTCATCGCTCATATTTCTTTCCCATCCGGGAGTAAAATGTCTGGCCGAAGAATGGGAAGCGATCACTGGAACTTTACTGATCTCCATCACTTGGTAAAATGCTTCATCAGAAATATGAGATACATCAATCATTACTCCCGTATTATTCATTTCAACAACCAATTTTTTGCCAAAATCCGTCAAGCCTTTAGCGGGTCTATTTTCATCGTAGGAAGAATCAGAAATATGATTCGCTTTAGAGTGAGCTAAGGTAATGTACCTGATTCCTCGTTGATAAAAATGCTGAAGGTTTTTCATATCACCTTCAATGGCTGATCCATTTTCCATTCCCATAGGCAGGGAAATGATACCCTTATCAAAATTACTCTGCATTTGTTTTGTTGAATGGCTCAGGGCAAATTTATCCGGCGACTTAGTAGCAATTGCTTCAACCATATCAATTAATTTATCGGCCAACGCTTTACTACCGCTACCTTGCTCTTCCAAACTTGCAGGAATGTAAATAGACATAAATGGTGCATCTAACCCGCCAGCTTTAGCACGCGGATAATCAAAATCACCTTTTTCGGTGGCACTACTTACATCTTCGTACAGTTCTTCCAATCGATATGGAACATCAATATGAGAATCTGTGATAATGTATTTTTTTGAAATTTGTTTAGCGGTCAAGGCGCTCGCAACAATATTTGAGTGGTTTGTTGATACAGTTGTTTTTACCGTATTTGTATCAGAATTAGCGGTTGATTTTTCTTGCTCCTGGCAAGCGGACAAACCACCTATTAATGCAACCACGAGAATTTTCTTCAGATATAAATTCGAAAAGTACTTTTTCATTATTATTTCCTTGTCTTGTTTTAGTAGTTAAATTCGAAAATATTGATGCTCAATAGATTAGCAAGCCCCTGACGTTAAAATACCGAACTCTGAGACAATTGTTAGAGATAACGTCCCGAACCAGAAAATTAATATTTCTTTCTGGTCAATTTTTTTGCTCTTGCTCTATTCCTTCTGGATTTTTCCATTAATTCTTTAGTGACTTTGAGCTTTTTACCCTCAAAAGGATTGGTACTTTCTTTTAATTCAAACTTTATTGGCGTGCCGACCACTTTAAGCGCTTCTCTAAAACTTTTTTCTAAATATCGCACGTAAGATTTTGGTAAGGATTTAGTTTGATTGCCATGAATAACAATTCTAGGAGGATTGTGGCCACCGGGATGGGCGTAACGAAGTTTTGCTTTAAAACGCCCCTTTGCAGGTGGCTGATGTTTTGATACAACTAATTCTAAAATGCGGGTTAATTTGGATGCACTCATGGTCACCCTTGCACCGGCATATGCTTCATCAACCGCCTCCCACAAATGACCTACGTTGGTCCCATGTAGTGCTGAGATAAATTTGATTCGGGCAAAATCGGCAAACTGAAGACGACGACCAATGGCTTCTTTAACATCAGTTCTTTTATCTTCAGCCATATTGTCCCACTTGTTGACTGCCAAAACCATTGAACGCCCAGCATCAATCGCAAAACCAAGTAAATTGAGATCTTGATCGGTGATCCCTTCACGAGCATCAAAAATCATGACAACGACATTAGCGTCATTAATAGCTTGTAAGGTTTTTAAAACTGAAAATTTTTCGACGGTCTCTTTCACTTTGCCACGACGCCTGACTCCTGCAGTATCGATCAAAGTATATTTTTTTTCCCGCCTTTCCATTTCGATATAGATTGAATCACGAGTGGTGCCCGGCAAATCGTAAACAACGACCCGTTCTTCACCAAGCATACGATTAACTAAAGTGGATTTTCCTACATTGGGTCGACCGATAATAGCAAGTTTAGGTCCCTGGCTTGGGTCACTTAGTTCGTCACCTTCCAGCTGTTGCTGTTCGATTCTTGTTTTAATTTTATCTTCTACTGAAGGTAAAATGATATCTTCGATCAATCGATTAACGCCGCGTCCATGGGCGGCAGCTATTGCAGAAACGGACGCAAAACCGAGCGAATAAAATTCCGTTAATACCGTGCCTTGATCAAGTCCATCAACTTTGTTAACTACCAGATGGATTTCTCGATTTTCCGAACGAAGTTGTTGAGCAAAGGCTTCATCAATACCCGTCAATCCTTCTCTGGCATTTACAATAAACAATGTAATGTCAGCTTCTCTAACGGCTTGCATTGATTGATCAGCCATTAGTCCATCTACACCAACTTCGCCACCAGTAATACCGCCGGTATCAATAATAATAAAGGGCTGATCGTTGAAAGTCGCATGACCGTATTGCCGATCACGGGTTAAACCAGGAAGATCAGCAACCAGCGCATCTCGAGTTCGCGTAAAACGATTAAATAGGGTTGATTTTCCCACATTGGGACGACCAACTAATGCGACAACAGGTAACATGATTTATTTTTCACTCAAATACATTATGATGGATGACAGGCTAAAAAACGCGCCAATCCACCTTACGAACTTAGAACCTAGAAACTAGAACCAGAACCTAGAACCTAAAATCTACTCTTTCTTAATAGCAACCAATGAGCCGTCACGGGTATACAAAATAACTTTGTCATCAATGACCAATGGATTCGCGGCAATCCCGCTAGAATCAATATGCTCACGGCTAACAATTTTTCCATCACTAGTAGAAATCCAGTGAACATATCCTTCAAAATCGCTGACGACCAGATAATCACCTACAACACCCGGTGCTGTAAGTTGTCGGCGGTTTAGATCTTTTTGGGTCCAGATAATCACGCCATTAGTACGATTAATTCCACTGATGTAGCTATTTTCGTGGGTCACAAACAGCCACAGATCACCAGCGGCCATATCTTGAAAAGTAGACAGTTCTCGTTGCCAGACAAACTCACCATTTTTAAAATTAAGGCTGGCAAGATTACCATTAAAAGATCCAATATAAATGGAACCACCAACGACTAATGGTTGTAAGTCAACATCAACCAATCTTTGAATTTCTGAACTTCCTATGGGAGTGGCAATTTTCTTTTCCCAGGCGACCTGACCGTTTTGTAGAATAAATACCACTAATTTTCCATTTGAAAATCCGGAAATAACTCCACCATTTGAAATAACTGGTGATGAATTACCGCGCAAAGTCAGTGGTGGAAGCGATTCATCATAAAACCACTTTTGCTCGCCATTGGCAACATCAAATGCGTAGATTTTACCGTCAACGGTTCTAACCACGACAAACCCATCACCAATCGCCGGACTGGAAATAATTTCACTGGTAACAAGAGCGCGCCATTTTTCTTCACCGGTTTCAGCGTCAACTACCAAAACTTCTCCTTGACTGGTTCCTACCGCTAGTACTTTGCTCGCAACGCTTGGACCGCCAGAGATAGCCATCTCATAATCCATCTCCCAAATAGTTTTGCCATTGTCAGGATCTATAGCGGCGATCACACCAGTAGTATCTGCCACAAATATTTTTTCGTAAGCATAGACTGGTGATATTTGTAAGGCCTGCTCACCTATCCCATCACCCACACTGGTGGACCAAAGAGTCTTAATATCAAATTGATTGTCGATATCGAGCAATGGATCGGGTGCATATATATCTTCATCTTCACTACATCCGGCTATCAAAAATGTCGCCAGCAAAAAAAATAGAGCATAAGAACGCATTATTCAGAAGCCTCGCTAAAATTAAGTTCGCTGGCAGTTAATTCTTCGATCATGATCTTAAGTGTTGAGTGACTGGCTGTGACTTTGCCTGCCGTATCAGCGGCCTTATAAGCTTCTAGTGCTTCAGTTTTTCTATCCAGCGCCATAAACGCATCGCCTTTGACTAAACTGGCAATCTCAAAATATCCAGAATCATTAGCAAAAGCCAACAAAGGTAGAGCCTGCTCCGCTTTTTGCTGTGCTACCAGAATTCTGGCTAAACGTATTTTTGCGATATTCACCAATTCATTTGATGAATGTTTGTCGATCACCCAGGTTAACTCAGTTACCGCTTTATCGAGCTGATTATCTTCGACGGCCAATTTAGCCAAGTGAAATGCTGAAAGGATTGCATAGCTAGAATCAGGAAAACTGGTTTTTACCTTTGTTGCATTTTCGGTTAGTTTTGCAGTATCTTCTTTACCAATCTGTTCGGAAACGGTCATATAAAGATCGGAAGCCGCTTCCTGAGTGGCGATTTGCTTTTCAGTCCAAAACTTCCAACCGAAAAAACCTGACAGGCCCAAAACCGCTCCAACTATCAATGGCGTTCCGTTATCTTTCCACCATTCTTTTAATTGTTCGACCTGTTGTTCTTCTGTTTGATATGACACTGTATAACTCCTAAATTTTGTAATTTGACTATTCGCTGAATAGTGACTTTTTTATCTAACTTAATAATTTTGGCAATTGAGTGCTCAGTTCCGACTGAGCGAATTTTTTTTGTTCCGTTTTATCGCGAAGAAACTTGAGAGTGATCTGTTGTTGTTCAACTTCATCTTCGCCTAAAATCAATGCTATTTTTGCGTCGGATTTGTCTGCTTTTTTTAATTGCTTTTTAAAATTTCCGCCACCGCAATGAAGTTGTATTTTTAATTTAGGTAACTCGTCTCTTAAGCTCTCAACAAGCTGTATTCCTGCCGTTTCAGCAATTTCTCCCAAAGTGCATAAATAGACATCAGTTTTGGCTGAAAGTTTATCCTGTAAGTCACTTTGCTGTTTTATTAATAAAATGATCCTCTCAAGGCCCATGGCAAAACCGCATCCTTGAGTCGCCTGACCGCCCAATTGTTCCACTAAACCATCATAACGCCCACCGGCACAAATGGTACCTTGAGCGCCTAAATCTTTAGTGACCCACTCAAAAACAGTTCGATTATAATAATCCAGACCTCGAACCAGTTTACTGTTAATCACGTAACTAATATCGAGTTTGTCGAGTAGCTGACAAAGCTTTTCAAAATGCTGTTTGGAATCATCATCCAAATGGTCCATCAGTTTGGGTGCATTTTCAATCAATTGCTTCATACCAGGATTTTTAGTATCTAAAATCCTTAGTGGATTGGACTTCAATCGCCGCTGACTATCACTGTCTAAATGTTCAATATTTTGGGTGAAATACTCGACCAATATTGCTTTGTAAGCTTCCCGCGCTTGATTGCTCCCCAGGGAATTTATCTGTAATTCGACCTCGTTAAGCCCTATTTTTTTCCACAATCTGGCGGTTAAAGCGATAATCTCAGCATCAATATCCGGCCCTTTAAAACCAAAGGCCTCTAATCCAAATTGATAAAACTGGCGATAACGACCTTTTTGCGGACGCTCACGCCGAAACATTGGCCCCATATACCACAAGCGTTGTTGTTGGTTATAAAGTAAACCATGTTGTATGCCGGCTCTCACGCAGGAAGCAGTACCTTCGGGGCGCAACGTGAGACTGTCTTCACCTTTGTCGACAAAGGTATACATCTCTTTTTCAACAATATCAGTCACTTCACCAATGGAGCGACAGAAAAGCTGAGTATTCTCGACCACCGGCATTCGTATTTCAGAGTAACCATAGCTCGCCGTTAGCTCACGCAAACAGGCTTCCAGATAGTGCCAAATTGGCGTCTCATCTGGCAGAACATCGTTCATACCCTTTACTGATTGAAAATTTTTACTCAAAATAGTGCGCCCAGCGGTGCTGTGGTTAAAATCGAACGCGCAATTATAGCGGAAAAGAAAGGGGAAAACAGCGATAATTCTGCTATTTTGCTTGAATAGCAGATAAACATTGATAACTCGGCGGTCGAAAAAACAGCTTTGTAGGTAATAACCTCACCGCCGCTACTTTTTCTATATTATCCCCTTTATAATCTTACCCTTCTCTTATTACTTCAAATGCATTGCATCTAAAAAAACGCCTAAAAGAAAGGTGATCTTTGACTAAAGGAAATGACTTTGTACGACTGGATTTATTTCACAATTTTAGCCGCTTTTATGCAATCGGTGCGCACTGCCGGGCAAAAACAACTCTCCAGGCACCTCAACGCAATGGCGACTACTCTGGTGCGTTTTTTGTTCGCTTTACCCTTTGTTTGGCTCTATCTGTTTCTCATCAGTCAATTTCAAAATATCGCAGTCCCCAACTTGAACGCGGATTTTGTTCAATCCTCTTTTTTGGCCGCAGTTGCGCAAATAGCTGGTACCGCTTTTGTCATTATGGCTTTTCGTTACCAAAACTTTGCCGTAGCTACCAGTTTAGTCAAAACCGAAGCTGTGCTAACCGCGATCATGGGTGTATTAGCCTTCGATGCGGTCCTCTCAGGTTTTGGTTGGATGTCAGTCGTTATTGGCGTTACTGGCGTTCTAATTTTGAGTAAAACAGATGTTGGACTAAAATCTATATTCAATAGCCCGGCGTCTGCATATGGCATAGCGGCAGGATTAGGCTTCGCTTTGGCCACACTTTGGATCCGACAAGCAAGTCTGGCTTTACAAACAGATTTGATTTTAAGTGCCGCATTTACTTTGGCATTTATGGTAACTCTTCAAACCTTTTTAGTGCTACTTTATGTGATATTTCAAGATAAAAATCAATTAAGACTGGTAATTGATAATTGGCGTATGAGCTTGTTTGTCGGGATCGCCAGTATGCTGGGATCAATTGGCTGGTTTACGGCCGCAAGTTTGCAAACTGCCGCTTACGTGAAGGCGCTAGGCCAAGTTGAGTTTTTCTTCACTTTGATTATTACCTACAAGGTATTTAGAGAACACATTAATGTGCGGGAATATATTGGCATGTTTTTAATTGTTGTCAGCGTAGTGATTTTGTTGCTGTTGGCATAGTTTACAAATTGGATAATAGCTTTTGGCTTTGTTTTGATTACGTTCGATTACTGAAGAACTGATTATATTGAACCGTGTAATGACAAAAATATTCATAAAGTGGAAAATTTCAGAATTTGACATACACTTTAAGTCATACCGATAGATTCTGAGTCACCACCTATGAAACGCTTTTCTTCCCTTCAGTTTCCAAAAATAGTTACCTCAAGCGTAATTTCGATATTTTTTCTATTTATAGTGGTTGGCTGTGGAAGCAACAGCAACGATTCGATTATAGTTGTTCCTGACCCCTTCTCCGAAAAAATATCAAATATCATCGTCACAGACTCTAATGTTTATTTTGCTGTAGAAGTTGCCGATGGTCGATTCGAATTATTTGGGGTTGATCCGGTTACCGGCGAGGGTAGTGAAATTAGCGATGTTTTTGCAGCAACCTCCAGCCTGAAACCTGTCAGTGTTAGCCCGAGTGGAAACCGTATCGCCTACCGGGCCGATAGAGATAACAATGGTGCCGATGAGTTATATTCTAATTTGATTGATGGCAGCGACGAGGTCCAGATATCCTCCATTTTAGGAAACAGCACTTTAGATACCAGTTTAGCACAAATTAATTGGCAATGGATGCCTGATAGCAGTCGAATAATATTCCGCAGCGATCCCGATTTAGATGGCATTTTTGAAGTTCAAAGCATCCTGCCCGATGGAACAGATCTGCAGATGATCAGCGCTGATTTGTCGGTAACCTGTGATGAAATGATCTGTTGGAAAATTGCTGATGATTCAAGCGTGGTTACTTTTAAAACCGAGTCACTTAATCAGAACTCTCAACTATCTCAAAATCTATTTTCTGTAGCTGCAGACGGATCCGGGTTAATCCAACTAAACCAAACCTTGAATGTTGATTCACGAATTAATAACTGGAATTTTGCACCAGATAATTCACTTATCGCCTACACAAGCCAGAATGATGGAGAAGTCAGCCAACTTTATACGGTTCAAGCTGATGCTAGCAACAGAGTTTTGCTTAATACTAATTCACTATCTATTGGAGTTGAGACTTTTGTCTGGGCGCCAGATAGTACACAAATAGCCTTCACCGACGACGTTTCTTTGGCTGGCCTGCCGAGCTTGTATGTCGATTTACCCGATGGGACCAATCGCATTCGATTAATAGATACTTTTGAAGTAGCTAATCCTGTTGTTTTTGACTGGCGATGGGCTCCCGATAGTTCACGAATTGCTTATACTGCCGATCAAGAAACTCAGGGAATATTTGAATTATTCACGGTCCAAAATGACGGCCAATGGCATCGCACCATGAATGCCCCATTGCCGGCGAATGGTGTCGTCCAAAATGAATGGCAATGGTCTCCGGCGAGCGATTTTATCGCCTTTTATGCCGAGATTAGTTTAGAGGATAATTATGATGAATTATACAGCGCGGCGGCCGATGCGAGTGCGCTAATTCAGGTCAACTTGTTACACGATAATAACCTACTAGTTACCCGGCAGCATTGGACGATTGATGGTAGTCGATTGATTTATTCAACGGTTGATACGGATGGTAATTTAATCGCTATCTATTCAGTACTGAGTGATGGTTCTGGCGTTGTTCAGTTGACCGAAGAAATACAAACTAATCAAATTATAAACAACGGCTATTCGATCTCGCCTGATAGTAGTCATATTATTTATCGAATCACTTCGGCCGATACAAACATAACAAGCTTGCACCTTGGCGCCATAAATAACTCAAATAGACTCAACCTTGCAACGCTTGGCATTGTGCAACAGGCTTTTTGGTCGAATGACAGTTCGAGAATTATTTATGTGGTTCAAACCAATGATAATATTTCTGAGCAGATGTATTCAATTTTGGCAGATGGTACTGGAAAGATTAAACTCTACTAATACGAAATAAAGAAAAATTTAGAATTGTCCAGAGAATGGACAATTCTATAGGAAAAAACTTTAAAGATCAGACGACCGCCTTTAATGCATCTGCCACATAATCCAGACAGTGAGTATTTAAACCCGCAACATTGATACGGCTGGAATCCGCCATATAAATAGAATACTCATTACGTAGACGCTGTACTTGCTCTTTAGTAATGCCGAGATAAGTAAACATCCCTTTTTGCTGAGTGATAAAACTAAAGTCCTTATCAATGCCTTTTTGTTGGATTTTTTTCAGTAGACCGCTTCTTAATGACTTAACGCGAACCGCCATAGAATTAAGCTCGTTTTCCCATTCAGCTCTAAGCGCCGTATCATGCAAAACAATATCCACTAAAAACCCGCCATAAGCTGGCGACATAGAATAATTCGCTCTAGCGACATCCTGAATTTGTGTTTCCATTGCTTTAGCCTGAGTTGCATTTTCAGTTTGCACTAATAATGTCCCGGTTCGTTCACGATATAGGCCAAAGTTTTTAGAGCAGGACGTAGCAATCAACATTTCTTCAACCTGAGAAGATAAATGACGAACACCTTGAACGTCTTCGATAATGCCATCTCCCAAACCCTGATAAGCAATATCAACAAAAGGAATAAAACCTTGTTTATTGGCTCGCTCCGCCACTCGTTGCCAATGCTCAAAGGATAAATCAGCCCCGGTCGGATTATGGCAACAACCGTGTAATAACACGATATCGTTTGGACCAAGTTCGGCCAATTTGGCATCCATCGCATCAAAATTTACTGCGCTGGTGGCCGAATCAAAATAAGGATAGGTTTTAATTTTTAATCCGGCGGCACTGATTAATGGAATGTGATTGGCCCAGGTTGGGTCGCTCACCCAAACGGTTAAATCTTCTTTCATTCGTCCTAAAAATTCCGATCCAACTCTTAGCGCGCCACAGCCGCCAGGCGTTTGTAAGCCAGTCACTCGCGAATCAGTTAATGCCGATGAATCTGAACCCAAGACTAATTGTTTAATGCCATCGACAAAACCAACTACGCCAGCGGGCCCGATGTAAGTTTTTGAGTTTTCTGTTTCCATATGCCTTACAGCGGCTTTTTGGATCGCTGTCATTATCGCTGTATGTCCGTTTTCATCTTTGTAGACACCAACCCCTAAATCAACTTTGTCAGGGTTAGAGTCTTCACGAAAAGCGCCAATCAAGCCTAACAATGGATCGGCAGGTAAAGCTTTCAGTTGGTCAAACATGGTACAACTCCGATTGTATTAATATAAAATGTTACATGTAATGTGACTAGCGAGCCAATTTATTAACTAATTATCCTATCGAAAAACAACTGTGTGCACAGAAACTTTACGACCTCTTTTAATCCCCTCTCCATATGGGAGAGGGCTAGGGAGAGGGTTCTTTTGCGTGTTAAAAAATGGCTATAAACAATTGTACTCTTGGAGCAATAAGCTCGACTAGCCAATTGATTAATGAATAGCAAAAAGTTCTAAGAGTTTTCTAACACGCCAAACTCAATCAATCAGCAGCAATTACTGTGGCTGCCACTTCACCGAAACCAATGCGTACTGCCCCATCCTTTTGACACCAACCGCGCATGATCACACAGTCGCCATCTTCTAAAAATGTACGTGTCTCGCCATTATCTAATTCGATGCTTTGTTTTCCGCCGTTACTTAATTCAAGCATCGAACCGGCCTCTTCCGCCGTTGGTCCAGACTGAGTACCACTACCGAACATATCGCCAGGTTGTAAATTACATCCGTTAACCGTGTGATGGGCTACCATTTGCGCGACTGTCCAATAAGAATGTTTAAAACTCGACAATGAAAGATGGCTAGCAGGCTGACTTTCACTGCGCATTTTTTGGGTCTCTAATTGCACTTCTAATTGAATATCGAAAGCACCTGCAGCGCGGTTATGTTTAGATTCTAAATAATCAAGTGGCTGTGGATCCTCTTCGTCACGTGTCCAGCTAGATCTGAATGGCGCCAAGGCTTCGGTAGTAATAATCCAGGGAGAGATGGTTGAGGCGAAATTTTTAGCTAAAAACGGGCCCAATGGCTGATATTCCCACGCTTGCAAATCACGCGCTGACCAATCATTAAACAAACACATTCCAAATACATGGTCTTCGGCATTATCCATACTGATGGCATCGCCTAAATCATTGCCTTTACCGATAAAGATGCCCACTTCCATTTCATAATCCATTCGTTTACAAGGCGCAAATATCGGCTCGGCGGCGTCCGGTGCCTTTAATTGACCTTTAGGTCGCTTAAATGTTTGTCCGGAAATATCAATGGATGATGAACGACCGTGATATCCGATTGGTAGCCATTTGTAATTTGGCAGCAAAGGATTATCGGGTCTAAATAGTTTACCTACTGAAGTCGCGTGATGAATGGAGGTATAAAAGTCCGTATAGTCGCCGATCCGGCACGGCATTGAATATTCAATATCATCCTGACAGATCAAACAATCAGCTAGCTGATTTTGCGAGTCAGATCCGCTGGCAAGCGAATTGGATAGTGCTAATCGCAATGAAGACCAGGTATCTTTTCCCATCGCCATAAGTCCGTTTAGTTCTGGAGAATCACAAACCGCAATTGCTGCTTGTGCCACACCGCTGAATACACCCGTTTTACGAGCCGCGACTAGATCTAATACCTGGTCGCCAATGGCAACACCAGCACGAAAATCTTCATTTGATCCAGCACGCCTAAAAATAGCGAAAGGTAAATTTTGAATAGGAAAATCGGTGTTTCCGGAATTAGCAGATTCAACCCAACTGGTTAAGTCCGGGTTATGAGTTTGGTTAAGCATCGTACGTGAGCTCCTGAATTTTTTATTAGGTTAACAATTTTGTTATAGATAGGTGGAATTAGACCGGTGTTTCTCGTTTGGCTTTAATTCTCTTTTCGACTTTCAGTCGGTTAAACATGTTAGCGGCGCCGGTACGGTTGACCACATTGAGTTTCTGCAAAATCAAGCTTACGTGGTGTTTGATAGTCGCCTCTTGTATATCGAGAGTATAGGCAATTTGTTTGTTAAGTTTGCCATCGCTAAGCATGGATAATACTTTGAACTGACGCGGACTGAGTGAAGCGATCTTCTCAGAGATGCATTCACTATCCTCAGGGTGAGTTCTGAGCGATTGATTATCCAGAGGATTTTTTAATTGAGCAGGTAACCACACATGACCGGTGATTATTGCGCTGATTGCCTCTGCAAAAATCTCAACACTATTAGATTTAGGTACAAATCCAGCGGCGCCCAATTTAACCGCACGATAAACGATCATCGGAGATTCGCTGGCAGTAACAATCACAATATTTAGATGAGGATATGAAAGCCTGAGAGTCGCTAATCCCGACAAACCGGAATTTCCCGAAATATGAACGTCCATAAATACATAATCAATATCGGGATTTAGTTGCAGCTGTTGCTCAAGACAAGTGAAATTATCAACCTCTATAATTTCAGGCCCAGAAATTTGTTGCGAAAGCACTCGGGTAAGCGCATCTCGAAATAAAGGTTGCTCGTCAGCGATGATTATTTTCACAATCTCTCCAAGCCAAATACCCAAAGATGGTATTTTATAGGGACGCAGTAATTACTTCAAACGCTGATTCGACTATATTCGAAAAAGTTGTGTTGATTGTAACTATTCAGGGTAACTAAAAGCTCCCTCTCCCCAACCCTCTCCCAGAGGGAGAGGGGGCCAAGTCCCCTCCCCTTGGAAGGGGAGGGCTAGGGAGAGGTCGAATGACTTGAATACAACAATATATTTACAGGTAGAATGGTCAACCGATTATATTTAATGAATAGTCACTCTAATTTTTTGTTGTTTTGACTTTTGCCCGTAGCCCGCAGCCATCTACTAATTAATGCCCGGCTTTTTTGATCTTATCCAAACCTTTTCTGGCAAGTTGGCCTTGAGCGCCCGTGTAGTTATCGGCCACATCGGTGTAATAACTTTTAGCATCGGCCCATTTTTCTTGTTTCAGAAAAATATCCCCTAATTTCAACTTGGCTGCAGCCGATTTGGATGAATCAGGAAATTCTGCAATTAGTTGTGCAAATTGTCTTTCAGCGTCCTTTAGATTGTTCTGAACAAGATAAACCTGTCCCATCCAATAGTGGGCATTTGCAGAATAACTGCTGGTCGGATATTGAGATAAAAACTCTGTAAAAGCTGAAATCGCAGCGGTGTAATCTTTGTTTCGCACCAAAGCAAAAGCCGCTTCAAATTTTCTACGCGCTTCACCACTGGCAGCCGTGGTAGTAGCAGGCGTTTTATTAGTTACTGGTTTAGCGGTTTGATTTTGATTGGGACTACTACTGGTCTTTTGACCCGACTGATTTTGACCAGACAGTCCGGACAAACGACTTTCAATATCACGATACAAATCTCGCTGTCGATCCTGAATTTGCTTAAGTTTAAAATTATTGTCTTCAACCTGCCCAGTCAGCGTACGAACTTCTCTTTGCAATTCGCCGAGTTGATAGCTAATTTCCGCCTGAAGTTTATTTCGGGTTTCGTTTAACTCCTCAAGATGTTGAACTCTTTGCTCTATTGACTGATTAGATTCAGCTTGCGCTGAAAAGGAAGCCATAGAAAGGCCAACAAGAGGGGCAAAAAAAACGGTGACAAAAGTCACCGTTCTAAATAAAGACTTATTATGCATATTTTTCTCTATTTTAAGTAGTTTTAAATCTTTTTAGCTAAATGACTTATTCAGCATAATCTAAAGCAGCACGACGATTTTGAGCCCAAGCTGCTTCGTCATGACCTGGATCAGCTGGTTTCTCTTCACCATAACTAACAGTTTTAATTTGTGAAGAAGATACGCCGTAAGACATCAAAATTTGAGCAACTGCTTTAGCACGACGCTCGCCTAATGCTAAGTTGTATGCAGGTGTTCCGCGCTCGTCACAATGACCTTCAACAGAAACTACTGTACCAGCATTTTCAGATTGAGATAAGAACCAAGCGTGAGCTTCCAATACTGCACGGCCTTCTGAACTAACAACCGATTCGTCTAGTTCGAAATAGACAGTTGAACCAGCGTCCGCTCTTGCAGCGTCATTTGCTTCTTTTGCAAGTTGTTCTGGAGTTTTTGCAGGTGGTAAATCAACTTTTTCTTCGACAACAGCTTCAACTACTTCTTCTTTATCACTAGTATCAGAACCAGCACAAGCAAACAATAAAGTCGCAGATGCAACAATTACCAGACTTTTCCCCATTTTTACTATAGACATTCGTTTTCTCCCATTTTTGGTTTTTTTAATACGTTTTAATTAAAATTATAACTGCTTGAATTTTCACTCTATTATCAACGAATTGTTAAGCCACAATCAAGGCTTGATTGAGTAAACTTTCGCTAAATATTGAATAAATAGGTACTTTCTCACACTTTTGAGCCATTTTGTCTGTTTTTGTTACTGATTTGATGGTCTTAATATAAGAAGACAACTGTTTTGTATCTTCTGTAGGTTGGTCTTTAGACCAACAATTTTGCTGTACAGCAAGGGTTAATTGTTGGCTTAAAAGCCAACCCACAAATTTTATCTTACAACTTCTAATTCAAATAAGGCGACCACACTGGCGCTTTTACTTCACCAGTTTTACTTGGCAATCGGGCTTTAAATCGCCCATCGGTCGAAACCACTGACAAAACCTGACGGCCTCGATAAACCGTCGCATAAATAATCATGCTGCCATTTGGCGCAAGGCTGGGTGATTCATCTAATCGGGTTTCGGTGATGGTTTGCATAGTACCCGACTCGATATCTTGTGTTGCTACATGGAAAACACCGCTGGTGCGATTGATCAAAACCATAGTTTTACCATCCGGCGTAAAAGATGAACTGGCGTTATAGTTCCCTTCATAAGTTAATCGAACGGCTTTATCGCCAAACAGGTTTTTTCTGTAGATCTGCGGGCGTCCGCCTCTGTCAGAGGTAAACGTCAAAGATTGACCATCGGGCGTCCAATTTGCCTCTGTATCGATACCATAATGATTGGTGATCCGCGAAAAACGCCGAGAGATTAAATCCAAAACATAAATTTCAGGATTGCCATCTCTCGATAAAGTCAAAGCCATTCTTCGACCGTCCGGCGAAAAAGAGGGCGCACTATTGATCCCTTCAAATGCGGCGACTAGTGTTGCTTTGGTGCTTTTGTATATATCTTTAACATACACCTCTGAGCGACCATTTTGAAAAGACACATAAGCCAATTGTTGTGCATCAGGCGACCAGGCCGGTGACATGATTGATTCACTACTGGCAAATAATTGCTGAGGCGCATAACCATCAGAATCTGCTACCATCAGTCGATGTGAGATCTTTTGACTTCTATCCACGGTGACATAAGCAATTCGAGTCGCGAAAGCGCCTTTTTCACCGGTTAGTTTTTCATAAATTCGATCGGCTATTCGGTGCGCATGAAATCTTAGATTTTTAGGTTGAATAAAGGCAGAATAACTATCTAGCTTATTTCGGCTAACATCATAAAGTTTTCCGTTTCGAACTTCCTGAGTTTTGCGATATACATCGATTAATTCGTAAGCCACTTTTAATCGACCATCTGGCACTTGGGTAATTCTACCGACAACGACCGCTTCAATGCCTTTTTCTTTCCACAAGTCCACATTGACATCTTCGTAATTATCAACATCTTGCAGCAACAAATGCCTGGCCATTGGATTAAAACGACCACTCCGGCGTAGATCAGATGCAATGACCGCCCCAACATCCTGACTGGCTTTGGAATCCAATCCTTGCCATGAAAAAGGAAGGACGGCTACAGGACGGGCACTATCGATGCCACCTGAAATAATGAAATCAAATTCCTCGGCGAAAGCAGTCGTACAAACGCTCGCGGAAATGGCAAAAAATATGAATAGTTTCTTAATTGACATTTTATTCCTTATCTTTATTTTTTAATCTGAAAAATAGCTCTTTAAGAACTTCGTATACTTCTGGATCTTTCGAAATCGGCAATGGTTCAGCTTTATTAATTGCACGGCGTCCGGTTTCACAATAAAGAGAATCACCACCTACTGTTTGTATGCCGATAATAAGTCCACCTGGAGCAATTTTTATTCTAAAGTCGCAATGTCCTTCTTGTTCAGGCTCAATGAAATTCCGATGGATTTTATTTTCAATTAGCAACTTAAATTTGTCCGCTTCTGTCATAACGTACTGCTGTTGAACTTCGCTCAAAGCCGCCGCCTCATCAGCCATTTGTTGTTCCATTTCTTTCTCTAGAGCATCCTGAGCTGCTTTTTCTTCCGCCAGTTTTTTCTTTCTGGCAGCTTCCTTACGTTTTTTTTCTGCATCTTCTTTTTGTTTACGTTTTCTATCGGCTTCCACTTTTCGTTTTTTCTCTGCGTCGGCTTTTTTCTTTTTATCTAATGCTATTTTCTTTTTACGCGCTTTATCGTCGGCTGTTTTTTTCTTTTTAGCATCATCTGCTTTTTTCTGTTTACGTTTTCGTTCCTCTTCTTTTCGACGCTGTTTAGCCTTTTTGATTTTGTCTTCTTCTTCAATTCTTTTTTTACGGCTATCATCTTCCTGCTTTTTAATTTTTCTTAATCGCTCTATTTCTTTATTTTTTTTGTCGATATCTTTTTGCTTAAGACTCTTTAAGTGTTTCCTAACATTTTCTGCATTGACAGCCGTCGCGTTCATTTGTCTGGGCGCTTTATTTTGTTTAACATCAACTTTTGAAAATTGATAGTTGAACGCCAGCAAAGCAATCATAACAATATGAGCGACTAAGGATATGATAATGGCATTGCTTAACTTCATAAATAACTTCTAAAGCCCTAAAACTCTTAAAAAACACAAGAAACAAACACTAAATCAATAAAGACTTATTCACCACGGAGGCACGGAGAAGCGGAGAAAGAACTTAAAAACTTGGGTCTGTTTTATCTTTTTACTCCGTGTCTCCGTGGTAAATTTTTTATCCCTTTACCCTTCCGGTTCAGTCATCAGCCCAACCGATTCAATCCCTGCCTGCGTTTGTAATAAATTCATTAACTGAACGACTTTGTTATATGCCACATTGCGATCACCATTGATCATTATTTGAGTTTGAGGATTTAGTTGTCTATGAGCGATAACCAATTCAATTAACTCGTGTAACTCTAGCGCTTGATCGGACGAATCACCGACCGATAAATAATAATTTCCACTCTGATCAATACTGGCAATTAATGGCGGCTCCGCATCAGCAGATACCGGGTCTGCATTAACTTGCGGCAAATCGACTTTGATCCCCGCAGTGATCAGCGGCGCAGTGATCATAAAGATAACCAGCAATACCAACATGACGTCAATGTAAGGCACAACATTGATTTCACAAACCGGTTTACGTTTGTTCTTATTGATAATTGACTGCTGACTCATAATAAATTAACCATTTATCTATTTGTTGATGAATGAGCTTTACGATGTAAAATGCCTGAAAATTCCTCAACAAAATTTTCGTACTGAGTTTCAATTTTTTGTACTTTGTGGGTAAATCGGTTGTAAGCGATAACGGCGGGGATTGCTGCAAATAATCCCATTGCTGTGGCAATCAATGCCTCTGCGATACCCGGTGCTACCATAGCAAGTGTTGCCTGTTTAACAGAACCTAATGCAATAAAAGAATTCATAATTCCCCATACCGTGCCGAAAAGTCCAACATAAGGAGTTGTTGAACCGACCGTTGCGAGAAACGAAAGATGCACTTCGATTTTGTCGATTTCCCGCGAATAGGCGACTCGCATCGCGCGGTGGGTGCCGTCCATAACGGCTTCTGCTGAAGTGCCCTCCTGCTTTCTAAGTCGTGCAAATTCTCGATAACCGGCAACAAACAATAATTCCATTCCATTGGGGATTTTGTTCCTGGCGGTTAGATCATTGTATAATTTACCTAGATCCAGACCAGACCAAAATCTTTGTTCGAACTGGTTGCCATTTTTGGTGGCATTACCAAGGGAACGGCTTCGATCGATAATCATCGCCCATGAGATAACGGACAAAAGCATCAGCGAAACCATAATGATTTGCACAATGATACTGGCGTTTAGAAATAATCCTAAAATTGACATATCAGCTGACACGCTGAAACTCCTCTTTAACATTTGCCGGGATACGACAAGGTGAAAATGAATTATGTTTTAAACAAGCCACTTTAATGCTGGCTCTATTGAGCAACACTGACTGCCTTTTTTCTTCTAATATAATCTTTTGTTCAAATTCTACGCTGGCGGCACTGATTTTAATGATTCGACTTTTGACCACTAGTTCATTATTGAATTTGGCCGGTTTCAAATAATCGATTTCTGCCTTGGTCACTACAAAAACGATATTTTGGTCTAATAATTCGACCTGATTGATCTGCATCTTATTTAGCCATTCAGTTCGAGCTCTTTCGTAAAACTTTAAGTAGTTGGCGTAATAGACAACCCCACCGGCGTCGGTATCTTCGTAGTAGACTCTTATTGGCCAGATAAATTCAGTGGTCATTGTTTGTTCAATCGGCCTACATTACAGTGCGAAAGCAGCACTATAACCAATTGAGAGGGAGAATTTAACCTCAAATATGTAAAATTGCGGTAAATTTAAGACTTTTTTGAGGAATGTGTGATAAGTGATTGAATTGCGTGTTATTTTACTAACAAATCTAATTCCCAATAAACCACTTCATTTAGCGGATTAGTATAATAAGGTTTAATCTGCTTAAAGCCGAGCTTTTCATATAAACCGATTGCTCTGTCCAACCTTTGCAGAGTGTCCAACTGCATTTTCTTGTAACCCAAATCTTTCGCTTTATTGATGATCGCCTCAGTTAGCTTTCTTCCAAGTGACAAGCCTTGAAATTCATTTTTGACGTAAAGCCGTTTCATTTCGCAGATATCATCTTTGAGTAAACGGACTGCGACGCAACCTGCAATTTCACCATTTTGCTCAGCCAATAAAATTGCACCAGTTGGATCAGCATATTTACCCGGAAGCGTGGCGAGTTCCTTTTCAAATCCTTGAAAACAGAGATCGACATTAAGAAATTGCTGGTACTCGCGGAATAATTCAGCGGCAATTTTGATTTGATGAGGCGATATGGCTTCGATTATTGGCATGACACGAAGTATGCTCCATTTGTAGGAGCGGTTTCAACCGCGATACGATGCCAAATATTAAACATCGCATCGTGAATAAATTCACTCCTACTGGATTATTACATCTAAATCCCCTGCGACACCAAATAATCTTCATAACGCCCTTCAAAATGAGTAATGCCTTCGGGCTTCATATCTAATACTCGGGTTGCCAATGATGAAACAAATTCGCGATCATGGGAAACAAAGATTAACGTTCCTTCATAATGCTCAAGAGCCAGATTTAATGCTTCAATAGATTCCATATCCATATGATTAGTTGGCTCATCCATTACCAGAATATTCGGCTTTAATTGCATTAATTTACCAAACATCATACGACCTTTCTCGCCACCAGACAATTTGCTGACTGATTTTTTGATGTCGTCTTGAGAAAATAACATACGACCCAGAACTGAACGGATGGCTTGTTCATCGTCATCTTGCCTGCGCCATTGATTCATCCATTCGTACACCGATTTGTCGTCGGCAAAATCTTCATTATGGTCTTGCGCGTAATAGCCTATTTTTGCGTTTTCTGACCATTTCACTTCGCCCGATTTAACTGGCATTTCGCCAATTAATGTTTTCAAGAAGGTTGTTTTTCCGACGCCATTGGGGCCGATCACGGCCACTTTTTGACCCACTTCTAACATCAGATTAAAATCCTTGAACAACAACTCATCATAACCGTTAGCAATGTTTTCTAATTCCAATGCCAAACGGAATAATTTTTTCTCTTGTGGAAAACGAATAAATGGGCTGACTCGGCTGGAAACTTTCACTTCAGCCAGTTCGATTTTTTCTAATCGCTTCGCTCTAGAAGTGGCTTGCTTCGCTTTAGAGGCGTTTGCAGAAAAACGACTCACAAATTGTTGCAGCTCGGCCATTTCCGTTTTCTTCTTGGCATTTTGTGATAGTAAGCGCTCGCGGGCTTGAGTGGCGGCAGTCATATATTGGTCATAATTACCGGGAAACAAGTTGATTTCACCAAAATCAAGATCGGCCATATGAGTACAAACACTGTTGAGAAAATGGCGATCATGAGAAATAATAATCATCGTACATTGGCGTTGTTTTAAGATATCTTCAAGCCAACGAATAGAGTTGATGTCCAGATTATTGGTTGGCTCGTCCAGCAACATGACTTCGGGATCAGCAAATAATACCTGGGCTAACAATACACGTAACTTCCAACCGGGCGCGACCTCGCTCATCAAGCCAAAATGTTGCTCGGTGGGAATGTCCAAGCCCAACAATAATTCACCAGCGCGAGATTCGGCGGTATATCCGTCCATTTCTGCAAACTGAGTTTCGAGCTCGGCGACTAACATCCCCTCCGCTTCACTCATTTCAGGTAATGAATAAATCCTGTCTCTTTCTAGTTTAATATCCCACAATTCTTTGTGACCCATAATCACCGTATCGACAACCGAATATTCTTCGAATGCAAACTGATCTTGCCCCAAGATACCAATCCGCTCGTTTGGATCCGTGATGACCTGGCCGGCAGACTGTTCTAGCTTATCTGACAAGATTTTCATAAAGGTAGATTTGCCACAACCATTGGCACCAATCAAACCGTAACGATTACCGTTAGCGAATTTTATTGAAATGTTTTCAAAAAGAGGTTTTACCCCAAACTGCATGGTGATATTAGCTGTTGAAATCAATTTTTTACCTATGGATCAATTAGTTGTCGATGTAAATTGCGCTTGCTCGCAGTACGCAATGACGCTTCTGGCTCAGTTATTCAAACATCTGAAGCCATTAAAAGGCGCGCATTCTATCTTACTTTGTTCAAGAAGTAATCAATCTTCGAAAAAATGCCTTACAAATAGATTAGTTCACGCCTTTCTCTATTTGCCAGCATTGGTCATACTATAAAAACCATGTACAATTCGCTTAGGGCCTGTTGATCTTTCATAACTCATCAGCCCGTAATAGCTACATTATTCTGTTTCAATATTAGGTTCGTCATGTCCACATTTGATATAAAAGCGCTGGAAAGTTGCTTCAAGCAGTCAACCATCAAAGAATCCTTCGAATCATTATATTATTCTTTGGGTTTTATTACCGCGATGGCTTCTAGCCCAGAAGAAATTCAGCCGTCAGAATGGATTGAACAACTTGTTATTACTGAAGACAAGGTTCCCCATTTTGATAACGAAGATCAAGTCAAGGTGTTTACAACCAATCTGATCACTTGGTGGAGCCAGTGTAATCAGCTTTTTGATCAAGGCGGCACGATAATCTTGCCGGCAAAAATGGGCCTCACTCCCAGTGGTAAAGCGAATAAGGCGTTGATAGAATTTGCTAACGGATATCTGGATGGTTTTGATTGGTTATTCGAAACCTGGCAAGCGGTTTTACCAGAGGACAATCCTGAAGCACAACGCACTTTATCAGTTCTCAATTTTATTTTAGCGCGATTTATTGACGAGCAACGCATGGCAAAATCGGAGCCAGAGTTATATCAACAATTACCAGACACCAAAGGCTGCTTTAAAGTGCTGCCCAATCTTCTATCCGGCGTAGGCATGCTAGGCCAGGATCTCGCTTTTTCTGATGATGAAATAGAGCAAATGTTGCTAGATCCTTCAGAGACAAACTATACCAAGTCAGATATAACGACGGAGCCTTTTAAAAATACTAATCGAAGCGTGGGTCGAAATGATGACTGCCCCTGCGGCAGTGGTAAAAAATTCAAGAAATGTTGTTTGCATTAACCATGAACTTTTGGCAATAACTGGACAATTATTAATGGAAATCAAAGGAAAGTAACATGTTTTTAAGACTTCGAATATTGGCCGTACTTATTACCGTTGTTTTTTCAGGCTGCCAGCAATCTGGTAGCGGCAACCAAGCCGATTCAAATCCCAAGACCTTTCAGACCGTGTCATCAGAAGAACCTAAACCAGTCCAAGAGAAACCTATGATTAAGCGATCAAATTACCAATACAAAGGCACAATCCACTACTTAAATCTGGAAGGCGGTTTCTACGGAATTGTCACGGACAAAGGAGAAAAACTACTGCCTATTGGACTGGAAAAAAAATACTTTGTTGACGGTACTGTCATCAGTTTTTCCGGCAATTACAAGGAAGGAATGATGACAATCCAGCAATGGGGTAAGCCCTTTAGAGTTGAAAAGGTCCAATTGATTAGTCTTGGCAAGAATACTAACAACCCTGAAGCTTGATTTTTATCCAGACTATCGGACGCTCCTATTTAAACATTCTTATTCAGACACTCCTTGCTGGGATACTTCTTTTAAACCAAAATGCCGATAGGCAGATTGGGTAGCCACCCGTCCTTGAGGGGTTCGATGAATAAATCCCTGTTGGATCAAGAAAGGTTCTAACACGTCTTCAATGGTATCCCTTTCCTCACTTATCGCGGCTGCTAAAGAATTAAGACCCACTGGACCCCCGTCGAATTTTTCGATGATGGCTAACAATAACTTTCTATCCATATTGTCGAAACCCAGATTATCCACATCGAGCAAATTTAATGCCAAATCAGATATATTTTCATTGATTGCACCATCTGCTCTCACTTCAGCATAATCTCTTACCCGACGAAGTAATCGATTGGCAATACGAGGCGTTCCGCGAGAGCGTCGAGCAATTTCCCCTGCGCCTCTATTATCGATAGGTAAGCCAACAATACCAGCGGAACGTTCAACAATGGTGGTCAATTCCTCTACATCATAAAACTCTAATCGTTGAACAATACCAAAACGGTCACGAAGTGGTGACGTTAATAAACCCGCTCGGGTCGTTGCTCCCACTAAAGTAAATGGGGGTAGATCTAACTTGATTGAGCGAGCCGCTGGACCTTCTCCAATCATAATATCTAATTGATAATCTTCCATTGCTGGATAAAGGATTTCTTCGACAACCGGGCTTAATCGATGAATTTCATCAATAAACAGCACATCATTTTCTTCCAGATTGGTGAGCATTGCAGCTAAATCACCCGCTTTTTCCAATACCGGACCAGAGGTCTGGCGAATGTTAACGCCCATTTCTGTGGCAACAATATTGGCTAACGTTGTCTTACCTAGACCGGGAGGACCAAAAATAAGCACATGGTCGAGTGCGTCCTGCCGATTTCTGGCGGCTTGAAAGGCGATATCCATTTGTTCATGAACTTTTTTCTGGCCGACATAATCAGCCAGTGTTTTTGGCCGAATAGCGCGGTCTATCTGCTCTTCGGAGCCCTGATGGGTTGCGCTTATGATACGGTCAGTTTCAATCATGTTTAGATATTATGCTGTATAGGTGTTTGTCTGAGTAGTATTTTACCCGTAAAAGAGTGATTAGTGAAAGATATTTTTAGTTTATCAATTGACCGGAACAGGTATCGGCGACTATTCAGCCACCTTCAAAAACTCCCGCACACTTTCAATATACTCGCTATGCAAGGAAATATCATTATGATCCGCACCCGGAACAATAACCTTGGTCAACAAGTTGGAATCAAACTGACTCGCTAGCACCTCACTTCTTTCTCTAACAATGATCTGATCTTTTTCAGCTATAAGAATCAATGATTTTGCGGTTATTTTAGATGCCCTTTCTGAAGATAAAAATTGGTCAGTCGCCAATAAAGACACAGGTAAAAAGGGATAATGTGTTTTCGCGACATTGACGATACTGTCAAAAGGGGTTACCAGAATTAGCTTGTTAATTTTTCGATTAGCCGCCACAAAAGTTGCTACGCCGGCCCCCAGACTGCGCCCCATTAATGTAACCTCATCGTAATTATTTACCAGATGTTCATAAATATGAAGTGCATCGGAATAAAGCGCTTCTTCTGTTGGCGTACCTTTGTTATTGCCATAACCTCTATAAGGGATCAAATAGACTGTGTGCTGAGGTGCAACCTGATTAAAAAAATCGATGCTGTTTTCAATCGCACTGGCGTTACCGCCGTAATAGAGCAATAAATTTTTTTGTCCGGGATTGAGTACCCAACCAGTCAACTTTTGGCCATTGTTGATAAAGGTAGTGGTAATCTCATTGGCGTAACCCGCAGGTTGCGGAAAATAGAGAAACGAGCGTTGAAAAAAATAAAATAGTACACAAATGGCCAAATAGCCGAAAATAACAAAACCAATAAATATTTTCATTTTTAAGTTTCTACCTACTTCATGCAATCGCTGACAAAATTTTTTGAATCCCGAGTAAAAGCCACTGTGTTTTAGTCTTTAGCTCCTAGCTCCTAGCTCCTAATTCAAAATTATTCCTTATCACATATTTTTCAATGCCAAACGGATCAAACTCGCTGGTGGTAAATTGTCATCGTCAATTTTACTAATTGCCTGACTGGCTGATTGTGGCTTGTAACCGAGGGCCACTAATCCGCTAATGGCCTCTTGTACATTTGCATTGGCTAATTGTGAAGTCGAATTTTGTGAGCTGCTACTTTGGGGCACCCCTTCAACTTCCCAATCTTTCAACTTATCTTTCATCTCAATAATTAACCGCTCTGCGGTTTTCTTACCCACACCAGGAATTTTAACTAAATTGGCTGCATCACCATTATGCACATTTTGTACAAATTCCATGGCGTTCATTGCGGACAAAATGGCGAGAGCTAACTTTGGTCCTACCCCATTGATTTTTATTAATGACCGAAAAAGCGTTCGCTCCTCCAAACTGAAAAAAGCGAATAAAGTGTGGGCATTTTCACTAACAGACAAATGGGTATGCAGCACAACTTTATTACCAAGTTCCGGCAGATGATAGATAGTATTCATGGGTGCCTGGCATTCGTAACCGACCCCATTAACATCCAGCAAAATAAAAGGTGGTTGTTTTTCTAGTAATATTCCGCTTAATCGACCAATCATGTTTTTTCTCTTCTTAATTCTTTAAAACACTAGAGCATTTTCACCACGGAGGCACGGAGTAACGGAGAAAAAATTTAAAACATTTTGATGTTGGAAACATATCACTCAAACTTGAAATTCCCATTGGCTGTCAGGTAAGGCCTTAAATACTCATCAAACAATTTTTATCTTTTAACTCCGTTACTCCGTGCCTCCGTGGTGAAAAACATTTTATCTTCTGTCTTTTGTCTTTTCTAGCGTAATCGCCCGCGTTTGACCTTTTTAGCGCCCGCCTGAAACAATGCACTTTGCATCGCATGACCATGACAAATAGCAACCGCTAAACCGTCGGCAGCATCCGCTTGCGGGATGGCACTCAACCCTAACAAACTGGTTACCATATGTTGCACCTGTGATTTATCTGCAGCGCCAGTACCGACCACGGCTTGTTTAATTTGACGGGCCGAATATTCAGCGACCACTAACGCGTGTTGTGCCATTGCTACCATGGCGGCGCCGCGCGCCTGCCCTAGTTTAAGTGCAGAATCGGCATTTTTTGACATAAAGACTTGTTCAATCGCTGCTTCATCGGGTTTGTAATGTTGAACGACTTCAGAAATACAGTCGAATATTTGATTCAGTCTATCAGAAAGGATGCCATCCTTAATACGAATACAGCCACTGGCCAGGTATTCTATTTTGCGGCCGTTCATTTTGACCACCCCAAATCCGGTGATCCGCGAGCCGGGGTCGATGCCTAAGATTATAGACATGAAAAACGGGCTACGGGATGCGAGCAAATCACATTCTCCCAGCCCCTCGCTCCCCGCTCCTGAAAGCCCATGGCTTTACAAAAGCTCATATGCTTCAGCTGGAATTTCGGCATTGCTAAACACATTTTGGGTATCATCCAAGTCATCCAATGCATCGATGAGCCTGAGTGCTTTTGCGGCGGTGTCGACATCGAGTTCGGCGTGGGTTGCTGGTAACATGGCAACTTCTCCGGCTTCAGCTTTTAGCCCTTTTTTCTCTAAAGCTTCTTTGACTAAGATGAACTCGGCAGGTGAAGTTAAAATTTCAAATGAACCATCTTCATGATTAATAATATCTTCAGCGCCGGCATCCATCGCCTCTTCCATTAAGGTATCTTCATTAATTTGATCGGAAAAAATAATTTGGCCTTTTTTCTCAAATAAATAAGCAACCGAACCAGACGTGGCAAGCTCACAACCTGCCCGGGTAAACGCGTGACGAACTTCGGCCACGGTACGATTTTTGTTGTCGGTTAAACATTCAACTAGGATCGCCACGCCGCCAGGACCATAACCTTCGTAAGTTAGTTCATCGTAGTTATCACCATCGGCATTGCCCGCACCACGAGCGACCGCCTTTTCGATGGTGTCTCGTTTCATATTTGCGCCAAGCGCTTTGTCGATCACCACACGCAAGGAGGGATTATCTTCTGGGTTAGGCCCCCCGGATTTAGCGGCAACTACCAGTTCGCGAATAATTTTGGTAAAAATCTTTCCGCGCTTAGCGTCTTGAGCCGCTTTTCGGTGTTTTATGTTGGCCCATTTACTGTGTCCTGCCATTGGTATTCTCCAATTTCTATTTATTAGATTATGGACATCTAACCGTTGTTAATTGCGCACTTCGGTAGGAGCGCGCTTCCAGCCGCGACAATGTTTAAACGGCCAGCTATCGCTAAAGATAAGACTCTCTATCTAATCCCAACCATCGTTTCGCGGCTGGAAGCCGCTCCTACCAGGATCTAACCTTATTCGCAATTGGTGTTAATCCTCTTTTTTCTTAATGACCGTCGCGATTGCCAGTTCCTGTAATTGTGCCGCTGACACTTTCGATGGTGCCGAGGTCAATGGACAACTCGCTGTGGTGGTCTTAGGAAACGCGATCACATCGCGGATTGAATCAGCACCGACCATTAACATGACCAGTCGATCTAAACCAAAAGCAATTCCACCGTGTGGTGGGCAGCCATACTTTAATGCTTCAAGCAGAAATCCAAATTTATCATCCGCCTCTTGCTCATCAATACCTAATATATCAAATATCGCTGATTGCATTTGCTGGCTATGAATACGAACCGAACCACCGCCAACCTCACAACCGTTTAAAACCATATCATAAGCACGGGACAAGGTTTGAGTGGGCGCGGCTTTTAATTTATCCACGTCATCCTGTTGAGGAGCTGTGAAGGGATGATGCAAAGCATGCATGCGGCCATCGTCTTCTTCAAACATTGGAAAATCAACTACCCAAAGTGGTTTCCAGCAATCTTCCACCAGATCGCGATCTTCGGCGACCTTCAGTCTTAATGCGCCGAGTGAATCAGTCACTACTTTATTTGAATCGGCACCAAATAACAGAATGTCTCCCGCCTTCGCATCAGTTCTTTCAATAATTTGATTAACAATCTCATCATTTAAGAATTTGCCGACTGGCGATTGTATACCTTCTATACCTTTACCGATTTCTTTAATCTTGATCCAGGCCAAACCTTTCGCACCATAACGACCGGCGTATTCACCATATTGATCGATTTGTTTACGACTCAGCTCAGCACCACCCGGGATGCAAATTGCTGCAACTCGTCCATTTGAATCATTCGCAGGACCTGAAAACACCTTAAATTCAACGTCCTTCAGTAAATCGGCCACATCAACCAACTCAATCGACACTCGCAGGTCTGGCTTGTCGCTTCCATATCGCTGCATCGCTTCTGCATAAGGCATTCTTGGGAATTCACCTAACTCAACATCCAGCGTCTTATTAAACAGTTGGCGGATCATCTTTTCCATCATCGCCATAATAGCCTCTTCATCCATAAATGAGGTTTCGATATCCAGTTGGGTAAATTCCGGCTGACGATCGGCACGCAAATCTTCATCTCGGAAACAACGAACAACCTGATAATAACGATCAAATCCACTCATCATCAACAATTGCTTAAAAAGTTGCGGCGACTGCGGTAAAGCGAAGAATGAGCCTTTGTTGGTTCTGCTTGGAACCAGATAGTCTCGTGCACCTTCTGGTGTGGCTTTGGTTAAAATAGGTGTTTCGATATCGACAAAATGTTCAGCTTCCAGAAAATCCCGTAAATTTTTGGCAACCTTATTGCGAAACAATAATTTTTCCTGCATTTCCGGACGACGTAGATCCAGATAGCGATATTTAAGTCGTAATTCTTCAGACACATCTTCATGGCCATCGATCAATATAGCCGGTGGTGCAGCTTTATTTAGGACCGTTAAGTCGCTGGCCAAAATTTCGATAGTACCGGTTTGCATCTCTTTGTTAATCATATTTTCCGGCCGATTGCGGACTTCACCGGTAATAGTAACCACAAACTCACTACGCAAGTTTTCAGCTTTGGCAAATAATTCCGGCTGGTCTGGCTCAATAACCACCTGGATAATACCGCTGCGATCGCGTATTTGCAGGAATATTAACCCACCTAAATCACGCCTTCTATGGATCCAACCGGCTACCGTAACGGATTCGCCTGTTGAAACTGTTAATAAATCACCGTTGTAATGGCTACGCATAATGAAACCTTAAAAATAGCAAATTTAACTGCCTTGAAAAACCGCGTATGTTACTGGATACAAGGGCTAAAGTCGATGCTTTTGCAAGCTTCTTCCCAGTCGCTACTCTCCTCAAATTACCGACAAATTCGATCTTATGCTAGGATTAGTAGGACTTTTGACTGAACTTGTTCTATTTATAGTCCAATTGGGGGAATAAGGCTTGTCAGTTTTTCATTAATTAGAGTTTCAAATAAGCGAATGGTGTAATTCGTAAAATATGATAAAAAAAATAAAAGCCTTGTTAACTGAAGGCTTTGATCTTAAAAATAATCCTTTTTTGTACCGCCGTTTAATTATGACTGCGGCTTTGCTTTCTATCGCATTGTTTGCCTTCACCGCGTTTATTTTTATTAATTATTCTCTAGGCAATTATACGTTAGCAATCATGGATATTATGGTTACTTTACTATCGACAATTTCGCTCTATTTGTTATTTGTCAAAAAGAAGATCGAATTCGCCGCCATAGTATCTACAACCATGTTATTTTTCTTTTTGATTTTTTTCTCTTTTATCACAAAAAATAACGGATTTGGTTTAGTTTGGACTCTTTGTTTTTCATTATTTGTCATTCCAATTTTAGGCACTCGAAAAGGCATGATAATGACTGGTGTTTTCTATTTAATCCTGGTTCCCCTGGTTTATTCCGGGATCGGAGAATGGGATAACGGTTTCTGGAGTAAAGCGGCTTTTACACGCTTTTTTATGGCTTCATTGACAGTGGTTTATACTGCTTATTTTTTTGAATCATCATCTGTCGCCGCCTATCGAACGATTCTTGAAATAAGAGAAAAAGAAAAAATTTACTTGAAAAAATTGGAAAATTTGTCGGTGACGGACCAGTTAACCAACCTGCATAACCGCCGATATTTTGATGACCATTTTGAAATCGAAAAACAAAAAGTAGAACGTTATGGAGTTCTCCTTTGTTTGATTATGGTTGATATAGACCATTTTAAATCTATCAATGATAAATACGGCCATCCCGTGGGAGACAAAGTACTTAAAGAATTCTCGTTGCTATTGAGAAACAATATTCGTGGCAGCGATATTCTTTCTCGCTGGGGAGGTGAGGAATTTATCATCATGTTGCCCGGTACTTCCATTGCTAATAGTCTTTTAATTGCTGAAAAAATTCGTAAATCTATCGCGACTCGTCAATTCGAAATAATAGGAAGTTTGACCGCTAGCTTTGGTGTTTCAGAAGTTAATGCAAGCTGCTCTACCAATCGTGAAGCTATTCACCGTGCAGACAAAGCGCTTTATAGGGCAAAAAAGCAAGGCCGCAATCGAGTGGTCGCTTATCAACAATAAGCACTTACACTAATCGTTCAATGTTTGAATAGATCACGTTAAATAGCCACAAATACAATCAGTTAAAGAAAAATAAAATATTTGCGGCGGCGATGGTCCAATTGATCAATTAAATTAACATAATTCGCTATAAAACTGGATTTTTAACAAAATCTTGCCTATCTATTAATAACACAATTGATGATCCTTAAAAATGGGGGTCCATACCTTTGGCAGGTTTTTGAATGAGTCAGGAAAATAACGCTGCAGATACTTTCATTTCGGTTGCTCAGGTCGCCTCTGAATTGTTCAAGGCCCAGTCGATCGCAGAAGAATTATCGATCACCTCTAAAAATGCTCGCGCATTAGCCGTAAGAGCGGGATCAACCGCTGCGGGATTTAATGAAATCACTCGATTTATTGAAGGCTTGTCCAAATTGACCATTGAAGCGGCACGAAGCGTTAATATCATCGCCATATCTCAAACCAAGATTGCTGCGAACCTATTTCGAACCGGCGGTTTCTTGCAAAGATTAAGTCGGGTCGACTATCATCCCGACGACGTTCAAAAAAACGAAATAAAACCAATATTTGTAAAAGTAGATACTAACCGAAAGCTACTCGAAAGACGCATCTCCTCAAGTTTACGAGAACTAATAGAACGGCTCGATGAAACAAAAATGCAGTTGCGAGCGACTCAGGTAGTCTCGGTAGTGTCACGGGTAGAAGCCTCCAGAGCCAGTGAAGATTTTCAAGACTCTTTAAATTCTGTTGCCGACAAAGTATCCAGCGCTGGCAGCCGGATCAATGCCCATCTTGAGACTGCCCGCAAGCATCTGACTCACTTACAATATTAAACACCAAATTTAGCAAAAAAGACTAACATCTATAATACGACATTATTAAAACAAGAAGGAATCAAAATGAAGGCAATTTCTCTGTATCATAAAGGAAATCATCAATGGCTTTGCTTCGGAAGAGATCCTGATAAAGATGAAAAAATTATTGATACCAATCAATATATGATCATGAATAATGGACAAAGCATCATTTTAGATCCCGGAGGTATTGAACTTTTTTCTCAAATGCTAACCTCGGTTCTAAGATATACAACGTTAGACGAAATAACTGCATTATTCGCCTCACATCAAGATCCCGATATTATTTCATCTTTGGGATTATGGGATCAATGTTTACCCAAAGCTAAATTATATTCACCTTATATCTGGGAGTCGTTTTTGACCCATTTTGGTATGAACAATATCCAGTTTCATGGCATTCCTGACGAAGGTAGCGACTATCAGTTGGGCAACGCCAAATTGCAATTTGTCCCAGCACATTATTTGCATTCGTCAGGCAATTTTAACGTATATGATAAAGAAGCGAAAATTTTGATGAGTGGTGATATTGGTGCGGCTCTCGACGAAGATGACGCGCCCTTTTTCGTAGAAGATTTTGACGCTCATATCCCAAAAATGGAATTTTTCCATCGTCGATGGATGCCGTCAAACAAAGCCAAAGATGATTGGATTGCGAGTGTACGAAAACTTGATATTGAGATTATGGCACCTCAACATGGTGGTTTATTTAAGGGAGAAATGGTAGAGAAATTTTTAAACTGGTTTGAAAGACTTGATGTGGGAATTGCTCAGAATAAATAAGAATATTGGATTGATACAGCTTCACTGGTACCGCACCCACGATGAGATAATCAAACAACAGCGTTGCCTGAAATATCGTAATAACTCGATGATCGAATAGATATTATCGAGTCAGTCAAACCCGTCATATTTTTATTTTTTCTAAAGAGAAAAGAGCAACGCACAAAAGTAGTCTATGATGGGAAAAAGTATGATTTTAAAGTGGTTGAGCTGATTTTTGGTATGATGGAAGTGACGGAAAACCGGTTAAATCATACCAAATCGTTCGACGCTTAATTCGGCAAAAAGTATGATGGAAGCGGCGACGGCTACAGTAATTTTTATGATGCAGTTTGGTCGAACGTTAGATTTCAATTTGGGAAAGTGAAAAATATTTATGATGTGAGCTTGGCAAATTCGTCATAAAATCACCAAATCGTACGACCAATAATCTGGCAAATCTTACGACAACAATTTGGTGGTTAACAACATTGTTATTTCCCAATCTACAGCCGTAAGATCGGTTATTTTTCAACCAAATTAGCATCCTAATCCTATCACATCCTTATAATGCTAATCTGGGAATGTGAA
>Ga0316205_10001053_pt1 | contig 38924 bp, 57 predicted proteins | sample 3monthpyrite_MG_FD_204941 | JGI IMG/M metagenome (GOLD analysis project Ga0316205, IMG submission 204941) | Microbial mat bacterial communities from mineral coupon in-situ incubated in ocean water Damariscotta River, Maine, United States -... | ecosystem: Environmental > Aquatic > Marine >...
AAACAGTTAGTCAATAAAATTGGCGTGCTGAATATTGAACTGAAAAAAGCCCGTGATGCATTAGGGGTTACAGGTAACGAGCCTGAATCATCAGACGGTCCATCTCGGCAAGAATCGGACGCGCAAAAAGCACTAGAGGCACAGGCACATCAAAACCGCATGGCCGAGTCATTGGCGCGGTTGCACAATGAAAACCGTTTGCAGGTTGTCAAAGAAGGTGCTGACCAGGAAGCACATATAAAGCGCCAGGGTCATGCACAAATGTTGCTGGATACAGAAGCAGCAGAGCGCACGGCAGCACAAAATTCACAGGCAGCATTGATGCAGCGTGTGGGCTATATGCAACAAATCATGGGCAACCTGTCCAGCTTGATGGGTTCCAAAAATGAACGTTTATGGCGTTTAGGAAAAGCGGCGGCGTTAAGTGGTGCCATCATCAACACGTCTTTGGCTGTCACCAAAACCATGACAACCGTGCCTTATCCCTGGAACATTCCCCTGGCCGTTGCGCAAGGCGCGGCAGGTTTGGTTCAGGTGGCAAATATTCGATCCCAACAATTTAGCGGCGCGCGTGAACACGGTGGTCCGGTCTCGGCAGGGTCGTTGTATAAAGTGAATGACGGCGCGGGCAACGACATTGAATTGTTCAGGCCAAATTCATCAGGCCGGATTCTTAACAACAAAACAGTGAACAACAATGGTGGTGAAAATAATTTCAACATGACCGTTGTGTTGGCACCTGATAGTCAGATTGAAAGCTGGTATCAACAAAACAAAGCCACGGTTTTTAATGGGTTTGTAGACATGCTGAATGAGAGCGGCAGAACCATTTAAACCGGCTGTATTTTTTTTATTTTTTTTTGAGTTTTATGAGGTGTTATGAGCGGTCAATTTCCGGTGTCTCCTGGGCCTAAAGATATTGAATGGGAATCTTTTCAGCCGGTCTTTTCAAAAACGTCCAGCAGCGGGCGACGTCATGCCAGAAAACTGGCAGGGCATTTATGGCGTCTGGTGTTGAATTTTGATTTGATGCGTCAATCTCAAGCCGCTCCCTTCATGGCATTTTATTTAAAAAATGATGCCTCTGAAAAATTTTATTATCAGTGGCCGCGTGATAATAAAGGTGTTGGCTTAACGTCAGAAACCACGGCGGCTATTGATGCGGTTGGTGGTGTGGTTGCGGGTTCCGCCTCGTTTGTCATTAAAAACTTAACGCCTAACGTTGTTGGAAAATTCAAAGCCGGTGACTGGATCAACATTGCGTCAACAGAAAAAGTTCACATGATCGTTGATGATGCTGACACGGACGCACTGGGAAAAGTCACCGTGACCGTGAAGCCTGAAACCATTGACGCGTTCACTGATAATGATTCAGTGACAGTCAACAAACCAAACTTCAGCGTGTCGTTCATTGGTCCTGTTCATAAATTCAAAACGGGTTCTGATGGCGTGTATAGAATTGAAGCTAATCTTGAGGAAAGTCTCTGATGGCGCGTGGATTTAGTTCAGAGGCTTTAACCGCACTTGCTAATGGTGCGACCACTTACCGGCTGGCGAAGTTCAATTTTTCAGTGCCGCTTTTTTTTACCACGGCGCAACGAAAAATATTATTCAATGGTGATGAATATATTCACAGCCCGATTCTGGGTGATCTGCCAACATTTACTGATTTGCTGGACATGGCACCTGGGTATATTGATATTCCTATGTCAGGCGTGTCACTGGCTGAACACGGTCTGGTTGAAACTGAAGATTATTTAAACAAAGAAGTCACGGTTTATTTGTACATTGAAGGCGTTGATGAAGCGCAGATTATTTGGGAAGGCTACATTCAAAATGCGCCGTCTAAAGAAAATTGGAAAACCGGCAAAACATCTATAAATTGGAAATGCGCCAGCCACTGGGCAAACTGGCAGCAGAAAAAAGGCCGCATATTATCACTGGAAGGTCAGCAGCAAACCAGCGGCAACCCCAATGATTTGTTTTTTGAATATATCGGTGTCACTGATGACCGGCTTGATGACTGGGAGGACGTGAATCAGGGGCTGACGGGTAACGCACTGATTGATGGTGTGGTTGATGCCGGTGTGGGTATTTTGGAAGCCGGTGTTGATCTGGTAGAAAACGTCTTTGACGGCTTAAGTAATTTATTTGGCGGCGGTGGCGGTGGCGGTCAAACGATAGCCAAAAAAGAAGCGGCTTACAACCTGATCAAATACCCGTCTGAATTTCGACGTCTGCCGGTGCTGTATGGCACCACTCGAACTAAAGGCATTCCGACGTTTCGACGTGTTGATGAAAATAACCAGGAACATTTATACGTGGTTTATTCATTGTCTGAAGGTGAATGTGATTCATTGGTGGATATTACATTTAAAAATGATGAACCCTACACCACCGGCACTTATTCAGGCATTGTGTCCGTGGTGGGTTTTTATTCAGGCGCGGCCACTCAGGTGGCTGACCCCACACTGATAGAAAAATTTCCAACGTTATGGACGGCGAATCATACTGGTGATGGTGTTTGTTATATTGTTCTAAGATATACAAAGGATGAAACATGGTCTGGTGAACCAAAGCCTGCTTTTGTTGTTAAAGGCAAAAAACTTTATGATCCCAGAACCACGTTCACACAATGGTCAGCAAATTGTGCCCTGGTGGTTTATGATCTGGCAACAAACCTGATCTATGGTAAAGGATTACCGGCCAGTAAAATTAATATCCCTGCTATCAACGCAGGGGCTGACCGCTGTGATGAACAAATCACGGACCATGACGGCACCGGCACGGGTGACAATTCTGAAACACCTGTCAGCATAAATCGTTATGAAGTGAACGGTGCTATGTCAACCGATAACGCCGTGATTGATAACATGAGAAAAGCGCTGTTCAATATGCGTGCTTATTTACCGCGTTATTCTGGCCAGCATCATTTGATTTTGCAGCAACCCAATGAACCGGTTGTTTACACGTTAGATGAAAGCAACACGGAAGGTGAATTTTCTGTCATGCCGTTGTCAGCGACCGATAAAAACAACGTCATTTATTATGAGATTATTGACCCGCGTATTAATTATAGAAAAGCTAATTTTCAAATTGATAACCCAGTTTACCTGACGCAGGACAACGGTATTGAATCAAGTAATGTTGTTAATAATATTTTTGAAAATAACCGATACAGAGCATTGCGCCACGGTGATATGATTCTGGATTCTGGCCGTACTAAAATACGTGTTGAAGATTCCTGTATAAAAGGTGATGCAGTTAATCTGACCGTTGGCAGTATTGTTGCTATTAACCGGATTCAGAAAGGCTGGATCAATAAACCGTTTCGAGTCATGAAAACGTCATTAGATAAAAATAACGTTGTGAAATTATTTTTGGAAGGTTACGTCAGCGACAATCATGACGCGACATTGCCAAAAGAAAGAGTTCCCGCGAATGATAGTATTTTATACAGCCCGCTCAATGTTGAAGCGGTCACAGATATTGCGTTTACATCAGGCACGTCAACGTTATTAAAGTTAGGTGACGGCACGATTATTTCACGCATTAAAGGTGTCATTGCCGTGCCTGCTGATGTGTATATCACTGGGTATATTGTTGAGTATAAAAAAACAAGTGAAACTAATTACAGCACCCTGACCACGTTATATGGTCGCACTAATAATGAATTCATTATTGCACCGGCTGAAGACGGGCAAAGCTATACCGTCAAGGTCACGGCGTTTAATTCATTTTCAAGAAAGTCTGCACCCTTCACAAAAGCGCATGTGGTGGTGGGTAAAACGCAAGCCCCTGGATCGCCGTCAGGTTTGTCAGCGTTGTCTGGTGTCAACGCGGTGCATCTTGACTGGATCAATCCAACTGATCTGGATTTCTCGCACGTTGAAATTCATGCGGCCAGCACTAACAATTTTACGTTGTCAGCGATTGTGGGCACGGATAAAGGCGGTGAAGAAAGCGGTGTGAAAGTGGGCGCGTTCACGCACCCCACCACGGCCAACAAATACTATTGGTTAATCGCCAGAGACACCACCGGCAACGGTTCTGATATTTTTCCCGTCAACCCGATTGGCGGTGTGCTGGGTTCACCAAATCCGGTGGCGGCGGGTGATTTGTCAGGGTCTGTTGATTACAGCACGCAAGTGGGCGGGTCAACAAAACCAGATGATAATGCCACGGTGGGTTCAATGGCTGATGTGGACATGTTTGATTCATCCGGCAATTTGATTGATACGGTGGATTATTTTTCAAACCCTGGTCTTTATTACCGGATTGATTATTTAACACTGGATGGTTTTTTATCAACCAATACAACACTGGATGAAGACGGTGTTCTGGTGTCGTCAACCAATACCAGCACCACGCAATATTTTGTCAAACCAGTTAGCGCCCGTGTGGTGCCGATTAATTTTGACAAAAAGATGGGGTTTAAAACGCGGGTAATATTTGACGGTTTAACTTCTGTTAATGATGGCTATATCGGCATAGGAAACCGCTATTCAGCGCTGGGTGGTTTCGGTATGGTGTTTGATTACGCTGGCGGGCAGTGCAGGGCGGGTGTGTGGAAAAGAACCAGCACGGCGTTATATACGTCAGCTTATTCAACCACTTTTGCAAACGGGGATGATCTGACTATTATTTGCGTGCGTGATGGCACTGTGATTACCCTGACCGTAATCAATAACACCACTGACGTGACAACCACGATTGTTTATGATCAAGCGTCAATAATTACGGGTTCAACGGACTATGAGCAGAGTGTTTACATGCCGACATATTCAGCCACTGCCGCGCTTTTATTTAATGAATGGTATGTTTTCCAGGCACCTTAAATATGATAATTAACAAAAATGCAGATATACCAGTTGACGCTGTTATTGTCAGAGAGGTTGAAAACGGCTTTGATGTGACATTAAAAACTGATGCAAAGGGTCAGCTATTTATGCTGGATGATTTGCGTGTGCAAGCGGTGATGAAAAGTGAAAAGCAATATCAAAAGTCGTTAAAAAAACCGTTTGTTTCGGGTGGCTTTGAATATTCCGCTGATCCTGAAGACATTCAAGATTTAGCAAACGCAGTGATGACCGGAACCGGTCAAGAGTTCAAAACCGTTGATGGTGTGATCAGGCAATATACAGCGCCGGAAATTAAACAAGTTTTAATTGATGCCACGGCAATCAAGCTGGCGTTGGTAAAAAAAAGGGATCAGCAAAAGGCGGCCATTGTTGCCGCCACAACTGAGGCTGAAATTAATCAGGCGTTAGCTATTTAAACACACAGCTCAAAATAAGCGGATATATGTTCAGGGGATGACCAGCCAGTGAGCTGTTTTAAGATGTGGTGAACCAGTTCATGTTTTAACGCGGTGCTGGTCAGGGTGATGTGATACGGGCTGGATTTGTCCAATAAAACAATCAAGCTGGGGTTTGAATAATGCTGGGCTTCTTTGTTGGTGTTGCCAATTTGATGCACACTGACCACCATTAAATTAATCGGAAAACTGACGTCAGCGGGATTGGCAGGGGTGGTTGATTGGCCTTTGCTTTGTATGCAGTTATAGACCTGCAAAAACATTTTATTTAAAAATTCATCGGTCAATGCGTTTTCAGCATAGCCGTCATTGCGGTATTCAATCCCTAAATCTGTGATCCGGTCATAGTCATAACCATAGCCGTGGTTGTTTGTATCTATATCACAGCCAGTGCCCATCAGGATCAGTATAACCAGCATTAAGTGTTTCATTGTTCGTGTCCATTCATTGAAGTGTTAAATCATCATAGCGCGGCCATCTGGCCGTTTGTATGAAGCACGGTCTTCAGTATAAGTACACGTTTTAGTTGAATCAATCGCTTTGGTCGAATCGGACATGATACGGACGGTCAAAGATTATTACTGTTTATTTTTTTTACACAACCAAAGGGAAAGCGGCATGAAGTTAATTTATTTAATAGGGTTAGGGGTGTTTATTTTTTATATTGCCTGGGTGCATTATCTGGCTATCATGAACCTGAAAGTCAACAAAGAGTATTTGTCAGAGCGGGTTAAAAAGCTGGCCAAGCCGGTGGTGTTTATTGGTTCGTTGTCCAATGTGCTGTTTAATTTTACAGTGGCTATTGTGTTGTTTCGTGAGCGGCCCCATGAATGGTTTTTCACACACCGTTGTCAGCGCCATCAGAGAGAATCAAGCGGCTGGCGATTGCAGCGCGCAAACTGGTGGTGTGCAAATATTTTGAACCCGTTTGATGTGAAGCGCGTGCATTGTTAGGGCTTGTCAAAAAATAAGTCACCGGTCAGCCGCAAGGTGCTGATGCGTCTTGTGGCTTCAGAACAGGGTTCAATTTTATCTGTGGGTATGTGTGACCTGACAACCGATAAATCAATGTCACCGGTTTTATATTCCATCAATCCCGCTTCAATAGAAGCTGCGGCCTGTGACAACGTTGCTGCTGTCTCTCTTAAAAGCTGTGCATAGTCCGGTTTGTTAGGCATGTTATTCACTCTATTTTTGTTGGTGTTCTATGCGCGCCGCAGCCGCGCCTTCAGCAGTCCGGTTTATTTTTCATGATGCTTTTCAGTCCGTCACGCGCCGTCACCACTCCTGCATAAATCAGCAATAAGCGCCACGCTGAATAAGGGATGGGCCGGTGTTCTTTTTCACCTTTGGCACTTTTCCATTTTCGGATTGTGCTTGATCCTTTTTTTGGGTTCCAGCTAACCCCCACCAGCTTGGCCGCGTCATTTTGTGACCAGCCTGCTAGATTGATTAATTGCCCCACCATTGCAGGTTCTGGCGGCAAATAGTTTTCATCAGTAAAAGGCAGCGCGCAACGCAGTTGTTCAAAGCCTGCCAGTGCCAGCGGCATGACTTCAGGTTTTTGATAATGGGCAGCGGTTTCATTCATGGGTGTGGCTCCTGTTGGGGGCTGGCGGTCCAGCCCCGTGTTTGTTATAAAAGCCCGCGTTCAGCAAAAGACAGGGTATCATCAATGCCAACAATCACATGATCAATCACCCGAACGTCAACCAATTCAAGTGCGTTTTTAATGCGGCTGGTGATGCGTTCATCAGCACTTGAGGGTGACACATCACCACTGGGGTGATTGTGCGTCAGGATCACAGCAGCGGCGTTTTGTTGTAGGGCTTCTTTAACGATTTCACGCGGGTAAACACTCGCGCCGTCAATGGTGCCTCTGAACATTTCTTTTAAGCTGATTAAGCGGTGGCGGTTATTTAAAAACATGATTGAAAAAACTTCATGTTCAAGCCCTGCAAATCGTGTCAGTAAATAATCTTTAACAATTGCAGGGTTTTCAAAAAATTCATTCTGGTTAAGGTGGCCTTTTAAAATGGCTTTGGCTTGGTTGATGATCTTTTTTTCTTCTTTTGTGAACATGGTGTTTGCCTGTTGTTATTGGCTGGGCGGTTTGCCTTGCCGTTATGATTAATATACGCCACAGCGGGGCGGGTGTCAACCCTGTGACACACTTTTTTTAAAGAAAAATAAACCGGTCTGCTGAAGGCGCGGCTGTGGCGCTGATATAACAGAAAATAAATTTATGATTTATGGTGAAAGTGATTATCAATGGCCGTGGCATAATCACGCGCGAGTTCTTGCGCGGCCTGATCATCACTATCAGCCACCGCTTCAAAGGCGGCGGTTAGATTCTGAAGCACGCCACGATCAGACAGGGCGGCATTGGCCAGCTGAACTGGGTCCTGCCCATAATTGCAGGGCACGTTTAGTTTTTCCAGAGCCGCCCTTGCTGCATGGCCTAGCGATTTATGCACACTGATACTTTGATCAGCGCCGTCTATAAAAAAATACATGGTGTCACCTTTGAAGGCTGGGAAAGCGGGGCCGGTTGGCCCCGCGTTTCGTTAAATGGTTTCGGTGTGGTCCTCATTAAAAACATACAGCGCTTTTAATACTTTTTTCTTTTTGTCTTCACCTGTTTTGTCGTCACTGTTTTTGTCATCTTTTTTCTTTTCGCATACCATGAAAATCTTGCAACCCTTAGCGCCTTTTTTAACTTTACGACCTTTTTCTTTCCACTGTTTGAAACCGGCCCAGGCATCTGATTCTAGGTCATAGGCTTCTTTGTGTTCTTCTAAGTGCTGTTGATTGTTAGCTGAATAAATTGCATTGGTTACAGTGTTGAAGTTGTCCATTTTTTATCACCTTTCTGATTTAGGTCAGAGCCATTCCCTAACCGTTGAAAGAATTATAACCCCCCAGTGGGGCGGCTGTCAACTAATAATAGTGATTATTTTCATTTATTTTTTTTCATCCAAACTACTGAAGGCGCGGCTGTGGCGCGCAGATTAATAATCTGAATAAATGAATATTTATTGTATTTATCTTATCTGGTGTTTGTTTGAGTACCACAGCGAGTACCCTTTAATATGATAATGATATATGCTATTGATATATATAGTTATTTGCTTATAAAGTCGAATCCCTCCCTCTCCGCCACCCACTATATTGAGGCCTTACGAGGCCTCTTTTCTTTTCCCCTAAAACCCGCATAATAGAAGCCTGACAAGGCCGTTAGTTTCCGAGCGCTTCCGATGCCTTATGTGTGAATTGCTGATCTGAATGAGTACCCATGTGAGTACCTGTCGGTCAGGGGGATGAGTACCAATGTTAAACAACACCCAGATCAAACGTCTTAAGCCTAAAGAAAAGCGTTATCGCGTGCTGGATTACGACGGGCTGTATCTTGAAATCAAACCCAGTGGCGGCAAGTTCTGGCGGCTGCGTTTTATTAAGGCTGATGGCAAACCCACCATGAAAAGCCTGGGTGAATATCCTGGTGTTTCTATAGAGCAAGCCAGAACCGAACGCGATGATCAAAAGCGCGCCCATGACTACGAATCAACCACATTCAAAGAAGCGGCAAAGGCCTGGTATTTAACGCAGACTTACACATCAGAAAAAAATAAAAAGCAGGTCTGGAACATGATTGACCGTTATCTGATTCCGTCGCTGGGTGATCTGAAAATGTCGATGATTAAAGCTGGCGATATTTTGCCCATCTTAAAAGGCATTGAGAAACGCGGAAAGCTGGAACAGTGCAAGCGGGTCAGAACAAAAGCCTCTCAAATATTCCGCTATGGTATTGCAAATTTAATGTGTGAATATGATCCGGCTTATCTGGTGCGTGATGCTACTGAAAAACCAAAGCCAAAAAGTCGGGCGGGGATTACCGATAAAAAACAATTCAAAGGTTTATTGGTTGCTATTGATCAGGCTGACACGTTAAACCTTGTCACTAAAATTGCGCTTCAATTATCGCCTTATGTATTTTTGCGTTCAGTTGAATTAAGAAGTATTACCGATGAGATGATTGATTTTAAATCAGGTCTTCTTACCTTGCCTGCAATTAATATGAAAAAGAAACGTGATCACGTTGTTCCGTTACATCCAACAGCGGCAGCCTTATTGAAACAAGCTATTGGCGTTCGTACTGAAGAAAGCAATTTAGTTTTCCCTGGGTTCCGAAAGGGTCGCTTGCTAAGTGAGAATACTTTTAACCAGGCATTAAGGGTGCTTGGCTATGATGGTGACACCCATGTGCATCATGGTTTTAGAACTTCATTCTCAACACTGGCCAGAGAGGTTCACCGGTTTGAAAATGATTTAATTGAAAGGCAGCTGGCACATGTACAAAAAGATTCTACCCGCGCCGCTTATGACCGGTCATACCGCCTTGAAGATCGTTCATCTATGATGCTGCAATGGGGTGATTATCTGGATCGGTTGCGCAAGACAAAGTGAATGCTTTTAATGCTTTCTCACTGATGTTTTGCTGGTGCTTATCAAGCTTTTTGTAAGTCTCTCTCAATTTTCGCAGCTGAACTTTTTGTTTGCAGATCGGCATTTTTTGAATAAATGATTTGGTTGTTAAGTGGTGTTGTGTTTTTGCAAACGCAACAACGGGATCAAGCAAGCTGTCTATTTTTCGATCAAATTCACGGTCATAATGATCAGTATCACTGAACAGTTTTTTGGCATGTCGAATGTTTGCCACTACTTCTGGTAATGTCATGGGGTTCTCTGTTTTAAATTTATTATTATTATTCATTTTTGCGGGCGCGATTATACAGTAGATAGCGGCTGGCTGTCTTGATCACTTGAAACTTCCGGTGAAAAAAACTGATCAATAAATTCATCAACGTCAGATTCCAACCAATAGGGTATGTGTTTTTCATAGGTTGGTGACGGAAAAGAACCGTCATTAACCCGTTCATTTAATGTTGATGGTGAGTATCCGGTTTTATCCAGAACAGTGGCTTTTCTGATTCTGCGTTTCATGACTGATGATCTCCTGCCATTTCGTTTAATGCGTCATTGATATGAATGCATTTAATGTTTTCATTTTTTAGATGATTTTCAAATGATGAAGTTCTGAAATGTGTTAGGTGTAGCGCGTAGGGTGTTATTGGGTTAACCCACGGCATCCATTCTTCAATAATTTCAGAACAGTTATAAAATACTTTTAGGTTTTCAGCGTGTAATGATTTGCCGGTGCCTTGATCGCAGTAAACAATAACGGCAACAGACTGTTCTTCGATTGGCACAGGCTCCAATTCGATTGCCACATGTGGTGACAGCCAATTTTCTGTTAAATCAATAGCGGCCATTTTAGCTGCTTCACGATCAAGCACACAGGCATATTGAATTCTGTTACCGCATGTACACGGGCAACCTTCATCAGAAAAGCGTTCAACATAATCGCGCTCACCGCGCGCGCCTATCATTACTATTCTTACTTTTTCGCTTTGATCAAGGCGGTATTGTTTTTCAATCAGTGCCCAGGCTTCATCATGAATCGACCAGTCGGCTTCAATCACAGCACATTCAAGTTTTCTTTTGCCGTCAGCTTTTCGCATGGTATTAATTTTGCTGTCTATATTGCAAAGTACCAGCAGTTCATCATCAGATAAATATTTAAGATCAGTGGCTTTTATGACGGTGTATCTTTTTTCACGTTCAAATTTATTAGCCATGCCACTGGCAGTCGGATCAACGCCCTGTGATTTTAATGCTGATCGGGTGTCATCAATGATTTTTTCTTTGTTGTTTTCAAATAGTCGGCTGGCTTCATCTTCTGGAATATTTGAAACCACCACTGGTGTTTTCAGTGATTCTTTTCTTTCAAAGGAATCACACTCATCAATAATTTGAGTGTTATTGTGTGAGTGGCTTTTTATGATAACGTTTGAGCAATGACCAAATTCACGAATACATAAATGACATATTGATGTGTTTGATAATTCTTTGGAATCACTCATGGTAGTACCTTCACTTTATAATGCATGGCCATCAGGCAAGATTTAAACGCTGATTTTATTCTGCCGTTACCATAAAGTTTCATCAGGTTGTAATTGAAGCGCAGCTTGGTGAATAAAATATTGATTTTAATTTTATCGTGCGAGGTCAAATAGCGTGTGCCTTTGTACAGGTAAAATATTGTTTTATAATTGTCATCAATAACAATTATTTTTTTGCCAAATAGCACAGCTTTCACCAGTGGCCACCATCCTGCTTTCAGTGTGTTAAACATCCCCTGAAGATTTTGGTCAAGTTGATTTTGTGTGGGTTCAGTCATGACGGTTAACCATTGTTAAAGTGGCACCGGCTGGCAAGTTGTAAATATTAAAATTCATGATGCTATTTGTTTCACTGGCTGACAGTCCGTTTGTTTTAATTTCTTTGACCTTCCAAGCGTATTTGTAAGGCTTAAAAAAATCGTTAAATCGTTTCACCAGATGTTTTCTGGTTGATCTGTTTTTGTAGTGTCTACGGTTATTTATAAATAATGGGTTGCACTCGCTTTCAATGATGATGGCTTTTTTATTATCCTTATCAATCTCAACGGGCAGTGTTAAATTGTTGGTTAAAAATAATTCTTTAATGGCTGGTTTGCAGTTTGAAAAATTGATGATGGCTTTCATGGTGTGGTTCCCCTTTTTATAATTAGTGTTGCTGGTTAATGTTAATTTTTATTACGTCACGGGCACTGGTGGGTTCACCATCAATGCCAGAACGTGTGGCAATAACAAAGCGGTCAGTGGTGGATGATACTGACCAGCTGGCGTTATTTAATTCGAACTCAAAACCGACGTTCGGACGTTGTTGAAATTCATTATTATTAGTTGTCATTTTTATGCCGGTGTAATGTTTGTGTTTAAGCGTCTGACCGTGCCGGTAAAACCAAAACGTTTGGCCACTCTTTTAAGTAGTATTTTTTCAAATTTGTACGCACTACCACTTTCAAAGGTTTCGACAATTTCAGATTCTTTGCCTTTTTGATTGCCGTGCTGCCATTCAATTTGAATTTTATGAGCCATCATTAAAAGCCTCTGATTAATCGTGTTGAAACATATCACCCTGATTTTCATCGTATATCGACAGATAGCCTTTTTTTCCAACATGCATGACGGTTTTTGTGGTTCTTTCTTTGTTGGTTTTTCCGGTGATGTCAGGCACGTTGAAAGTGAGTTTGTGTTTTATTTCAACTTGCTGGCTGGTGCCTTGTTGTTTAAAATCAAGTTTTATATTGATGCTGCCTGCCTTGTTAAAATTCACCACGGCTTGTGATACTTCAGCCAGTGCTTCACCCAGTTTTTGTTCAAAAATACTGGCTTCCAGTTCTTCAATAAATTTTTGTACATCGGTTTTCATTTTGTATTTTCCTTGTTAGTGAAACGATCTGATGAGTTTAAAATAGCGCTTGGCTTCATGACCAACCCATTCACCCACGGGAACTGAAACGCCATTGCCTATCATTGTATAAGCGGCTGTGTCCGTGCAGTTAAATTGAAATGAATCTGGCACGCCCTGAAGCCGTGCATATTCGCGCACACTGTAAGGGCGCACACCCATTGGAAAACGTTTGTCTTTAACTAAGCGCGTGCTTTTATCTTTACCGTAATGCGCCACGCAGGTTGGTGCTAAATCATTATTTTTAGGGTCTGAAATAATCGGTAAGTCACGGTATCCACCTTTCATGCGTTTCATTACATAAGGGGGAATAGTTATTTCTGGGTCACGCTCTAAAATACTTTTCAACGTTTTAGCTTTGACCTTTTTAGGTGGTCGCCAGTTGAATGGTTTTTTGCTGGCCATAATAATTAAGCGGTCACGTTTTTGTGGTAGCCATGTTTGCGACTGGATAGGGCAAAAGGTTTTTATAAAATAGTTTGGCAGCTTGGTCATGGCTTCCATCACTAACGGGAATGCGCGCATACCTGGCACGTTTTCAATCACATACATTTCAGGGCTGTGAAGTGCGATGTGTCTGAGCGCATGAAGAAATAATTCATCACCGGTGCGCGTGCCGTGAATGCTGGCAATGGTTGAATATTTAGTGCAAGGATAGGTGAACACCATCACATCAGAAGGTGAGTCATTCAGTGCCAGTTTTTCTGATATATCAATGGGCTGAATGTTGTTTTTAAAATTCTTTCGCTGAACTTTGCAGGCGGTTTTATCCAGTTCAAATGATTGTTGAATATTTAAACCGGCTTGCTGCAAACCAATATCAAAAAGTCCTGCCCCTGAAAAATAACTGTTCACATTGATCATGCTGCTTTCCCCAATTTTATTTTTTTAATTAACTCGTCTAACCAGAATAAACCGTCTGTCGTCACCATTATTTTGGTGCTGATCTGTTCACCTAAAACATCATGCTTCCAGCTGCTGTTTTTGGTGGTTAAATACCCCTGATCAACAAAGCGTGAAAAGGGCAGGTTGATATTGGTCTGTTTGTCTTTGTAAATAATTTTTTGATCTTTTAATAAGGCAATGAATTTGTTTCTGCCCATGCCCAGCCGTTTGGCGGTTTCTTGCAGGGTGAGATTTTTTTGCCCGTCCATGACTCAAGCGATTGAATCAGGGGTAAGTGAAAAGGCGGGCTGGCTTCTGTTTTTTCGTTGATTCAAATGAATAACGTCACCGTGCATTTTTTGACAGGGCGGGTGCTGGTCTGTTGCCAGCAATGTAATGTCACCGTGATTGATTTGCAGCACGCAGTTTATTTTTTTAGCAAACAGGTCTAGTTCATAAAGCGACACATTCACCGGCATTTTTACGACTCTGACGGGGTGTTGTTTAGCCATTTCCAGTCACCTATGTGGATAAAAGATAAACAATAATAAACATTAAGTTTATATACAGTCAACTAAAAAGTTTATTTATGTGTATTTATCGGGCACAAAAAGCGCTGAATGACCAGATGTTTTGATGATGGGGTGGTGTGGTTAGGGCAGGCAAAAGCCCGCATTGCGGGCTTTTGAGGGGGTTACAGCTGGGCGCGTTTGTGCGACTGGGGGTTTTTATTGAGTATTTTGGTTAGCGTGTTGATTCGTGTTTTCAGTAGCAGGATGTCATCACGGTTGCTTGTGGATTGTTTGACAGGGTGCGTGCGCCGCTGTTGTTCGGCCTGAATGTCCAGGGTTAGCTGATAGCGTTTTTCATCCAGTTTGAACTGACTAGCCTGTATGGTTTCCAGTCGGGTTTGTTGTTTTTCCAGCGCGCGCAGCTTGGCCATGACTTCGCTTTTGTGAAGCCTGCTTTCTTTTAGCATTTGGTCTTGTTTGGTGATGGTGGTGTTTAAGTCTTCAGGTATGGTTTCATATATATCCATACTGAATTCTAACTGGCTGATGCGTTGATCATTATTTTGTTCTGCTTGTAAACGGTTCAGCGTGGTGCCCAGGTAGGATGAGACCATTAATAAAATAGCGGCGGCCACTAATTTAAAGCCGGTTATTATTTGCCCCCTGGTGCTGCTGGCAATCAATGCTTTTTTTGCTTCTAGTTTAACGGTTTGAAGATAGCTTTCTGTTTCCATGAAATACCCCTAATTATTTATTTATTTTTTTTGTTTGCGCGGTGAACGTTATTTGATTAAAAGACTGGTGTGAAGCGGGGTCTCAAAATAGTCTTAAAATAATACTTTTGGGAATGCGGGCGCGGGTTGACGTGTGCGTTCTGGGAAAAAGTGAGACTGATTTAATCAATTAATGATAATTGGTTGGCATTTTTTCGGCTTCTGGTGTCGTTACTCTGTGATGAAATGCCGATGATGCGCAGGGGAATGGTGAAGTCATCAAATTCAGTGATGATGTAAGAAACGCGGAACTGATAACTGCCGTCATGTTTTAGAATTCGATAACTTAATATATGAATAGAACCTGATAAATCATGCAGGCAATCTGACAGGGTATCCAGCACATTGTCATGGTCATCTTCATGAATATAATTTAGTAAGTCATCCAGGGGCACGCTGATGAAATCATCATGACTGGCAGACGGGTCAACGGTTAATTTTTGAAATGTAAACTGGCGGCTATGCACATCAATTTCCCATTCAAAAAACTTGAACACTTCTTTTTGTAACTGCTGTTTTAATATCAAGGTATTGTTCTGTTTGAAATTGTCAGGTGACTGTTCGCGGCGATTTTCGCGCACAGAACCGGTGCCGTTGTAAATCCAGACCCAGTTAATGTGTTCATGCTCGAAAGCCAGCGCAATGCGTTTGGCGTTTTTCTCGGTGATGCGGTCAGCATTTTCCCAGCGATACAGTGACGACTTTGCCAGCCGTTTATGCTTTGGATTGCCAGCGGTTGCCGTGGCCATGTCGTCAGGCGTATTAAAACCTAAAACTTCCCTGAGTTTTCGTATCCGACGGGAGAAATCTTTCACAAGTATTTAACAGGACGGAATAATAAAGCGGTGATATTACTGGAAAAAAAGTCTTTATGTAACTTTTATCACGGGTTAAATGACAGGCGTTGAATGTTGCGGGTTTACCCTAATTCAGATTGATCATTAAGTGTTCAGAAGGGCGGCAAATCGCATGCCTTCCTTGATGGCTTTGGGGTTCAGTTCGTGGGTTTTCATCGCGTTTACATAGGCTTGTTTAGCAATTTTACCCAGCGCTTTGGCATCATAGCTTTCAGATAAAACACCTTCTTTGATCATTTCATTTTGTGTTTCAATCAAAATTTCAACGATCTGGGCAAACACGTCTTCATCACCGTCACCGCTTAATGGTGTTGGTGGTGGGTTGTTTGTTCGGGTGGCCGGTTCAATACGGCCTTCACTGAGGGCTTCAAAATCCCAGTTCATGGCTTTGGCTATTGCTGACCGTTTATTGCTGGGCACACCGCGCGTGCGCCAGTTGTTATAGGTCTGGGGTTCGGTTTGGATGCGTTCACAAAATTCACGCTTGTTCAATCCCAGGCGGTCAAGTTCGGCTTCAATGGTTTTTATTAGTGCATCAATCATAAACATTAAGTTTATATACCTTGTTTCGTTAATCAATATACAAAGTGTTTCAATTGTGTAGACTTTGAATAAACAATATGTTTATAATTGTTTATGGATCAGCTAACAGAAAAAGAAGCACTTGAAAAAGCCATTGCCTTTTTTGGTGGGCGGGGCGCAAAAAAACGCTTTGCCCTGGCAATGAATGTGTCAGACATGGTGGTGAGCAACTGGCTAAAACGCCAGCTGCCTGCTGATGAGGTGCTGACGGTTGAGCGTGTGTGCGGCTATACCGTGTCACGCCATCAATTGCGGCCTTCATTGTATCCGCTGGATTTTGATTGTCAGTGTGTGGCCTGTCAGCAAAAAAAGGCGGCGTGATCATAACCACAACGCCAGCTGACTGAAGCCGTGAAGGGCGTGGTCTTCAGAGAGTTCAAATATTTGCACCCTGTCAGCATCGGTTAATAAATGCTGGTTCAGGTGCTTAAGAATTGCGGCGGCGTGGTCATCGGTTTTAAGGCATAGGCTGATACTGCGATCTGTCACAAAGGCTGGATAAAACCGGCCTAATGGTTTGACCGCTGTTTTCAATGCATCGCCTTTACGGATTAAATGCGCGGGCGTTGGCACAGCAAAATGAATGATGAGAATAAACGTTTTATACATGATCTGGCTTTTGTTATTTAAGTTGAATTAAGTGTAAACAAACTGGGGAAAAAGAAAATGAAGACTGGTATTCATGAACCGCGCAGCATGACCATCAAACGCCATGTGAATGACTATATGCTGAACACAAATATCAGTGAACAGACGTTTGCTGAAAATGTAAAAACCATTTATCACGACAGGGTACCTGATCCTGATGACCGCGTGATTAAATTTCATGAAGGCCGTGATGCCTATGAAGACATGAAGTCAAACGGTCAGCTTTTATTTCGCATGATGAAAGCGCACGTCAAATTCCCGTCTGATATTGAAGAACCGGTTGTGCTGGCTTTGCCAGATAAAGAACAGCGTAATTTAAGAACAGCACTGGCCGCCCGTTATGATGAATTAGCGGTGCCGATTCCACACAATGAGCCAGAAGAAAATATTTATTCTTTATCGGTCTTATTAAAAACCACCGGTGCCACCATTGAAAGCCTTGCGCCTATTCTGGCAGACAACAAAATTGATGAAGCGGATATTCCGCACGCTAAAAAAGCATTGCAGGGCATTAACCAGTCAATGGCTGAATTAATACGCTGGCAAAAAGCCATCACAGATATTTTTCCAGATAAACACGACAATTAATAAGGGGGATTAATATGGCTATTTTAAAATTGTATCAAGTGAAAGAACGGATAAAAAACGCAGAACCAGAATCACCGGTAGCGGTGTTTCATGTGGAAAAAAACACTTATGAAGTGTTGTTTGCAACCACGGTGTTGACAGCAAAAAGAATTGAACTGGGTGAAGCCGATTACATGGGCAGCTTTCACGGTAAGTCAGATCCTAAATTGATTCGTCACGTATTTGGTGGGTTGTAAAATGGATGAAAAAATTATTGCTATTTTAAATATTCTGGTTGTAAAGCCTTTACGGTTTGAACCGTTGTTTGAAGAAATTAATAAAACATATTCACTGCACCGTGACGGGCTTGAAAGTATTTTGCAGGTGATGACAAAAGAAAAGTTTGTGGTGGTTAAACATGAAGTCTGGTCTGTTAATAAATGGCCAGATAAAAAAGCCGCTTAATAAACCGGTCATGGCCATGCAGATTGAATTGAATGAAATTAGTTCTGACCCTGAAGCAAATCATTTGTTTCGTGAGCGCGTCACATTGAAGCATGAAGAAGGCTGTAATGTGTGCGAGTTCCGATATAAAGAAAAAAGTTTTGCTGGGGTATCAATTTGCAGTGACAATTTTAAGAGGCCGTTAAGCGGGCAAAAATATTGTCATCACTGGCAGCTGGAAGGGTAGGGAAATAATGAATATTAAAAATATTATTGATGGGGCGGCTGAATGTGGGTCAGCTTTTATTGTGATTATTGTTTTGCTTATTAGAAGTGTTTTTGATCCGGTGGTGCTGTTTGGGATTGCTGCAATTTTCTATCTTATACATTCAACGGGCTATTAGCATGAAAGAGTTTTTTTCAATCGACCTGAACAAGGCCGCTGACGCGCTGACGTTTATTGATTCAACAGACCGTGAAACGTGGGTGGCTATGGCAGGGGCAATGAAGTCTGAATTTGGTGAAGCCGGTTTTGATACCTGGGATTACTGGTCATCAGGTGCCAGCAATTACAATAAGAAAGCAGCCTTGTCCGTCTGGAAAAGTATCAGGCCGTTTGGCAGTGATAAAACAGCCACCATTGCCAGTCTTATTTATTTAGCAAAAGAAAGCGGTTTTGAAATTGAAGCCGATGCATTGACTGATGAACAAAAAAAACAACATCAAAAAGCCCGTGAAGAAAAACAAAAGCTGCGTGAAAAAGAATGGCAGCAACAACAAATAATCATTCAACAGCAACAACGACAGACCGCGCAGCTGGCACAAACGATCTGGCGGCACCACACATCAAAAGGTGGCCAGAGTGAATACTTAGATAATAAAAAAGTCAGGCCATTTAATATTCGTTTTATTGCCAATGCATTGATTGTGGTTAACCGTGAAGATGATCAGCGATTGATTCAGGGGTCAGCCAACGTCAGTGCGTTTTATAACAGTGAAGACAAAGATGCGGGCGGGTTCCATCATTTTAAATCGGGCTGTTTAGTGGTGCCGATGTTTGATGAAACTAAAGAGATTCAGAACCTGCAAATTATTAAACCATCGGGCATAAAAACCTTTTTAAAAAATGGCCGTAAAAAAGGCTGCTTTCATGTCATCGGTGACATATCAAATTCAAAGGTTATTTTATTTGCAGAAGGCTATTCAACCGCCGCGTCATTACATCAGGCCACTGAATTGCCGGTGGTCATTGCCTTTGATTCTGGGAACCTGCCACCGGTGGCTAAATCCATTAAAAAATTATTTCCTGATAGCGGCTTTGTGGTTTGTGGTGATGATGATGTGGACAACGAAAAAAACCCAGGCAGAAAAAAAGCATTAGCCGCCGCTGAAGCCATTGGGGGCGTGGCTGTTTTTCCGTGCTTTACATCGCAAGGGGTGTGTGCTGATGAGTGATAACAAATCAACACCGACTGACTTTAATGATTTGCATTTATCGCATGGCATTGATGCGGTTCAGCAACAAATTTTTTCATCGTTAGATTCTGCACAGACCCCCGCACGGCGCGAGCCTTTTTTAGGGGGGGAAGACCTTAGTCAATACCCCCCAGAACAAGCTGCGCCGCCAGATGATAGCTGGCAGCAATTGGTTTTACGCACTAAAGACGGCGTGGTTAAAGCCTGTTCAGGCAATGTGGAATTGATCTTAAGAAATGATGAGCGCTGGAAAAATGCACTGGGCTATTGTGATTTTTCTTATCGGGTGATCAAACACCATGCCCCCATGCCAGATATGCAGGCCGGTGAATGGGAGGATGCCGACACCGCCCGCGTTATTATCTGGCTGGCTCATAATTTCCGGTTAACGGTATCAAAAAACCATGTGCAGGAAGCACTCATTGTGGTCGCACAAAAAGCCCGCTTTCATCCGGTCAGGGATTATTTGTCAGGGCTGGTTTGGGATGGCCGGTCAAGATTAAATGACTGGCTTAAAAAGGCTATGAATTCCCCAGTTGATGAAGAATATCTGGCGCTGGCTGGTAAAAAGTTTTTAATTGGCGCGGTGGCCAGAGTTATGCACCCTGGCTGCAAAATGGACAACGTGTTAATTCTTGAAGGTGAACAAGGCAAAGGAAAATCAACCATTGTAAGTATTTTATTTGGTGACTGGTATTCAGATGCACCGTTGCCGCTGGGTGATAAAGATGCCTATCAAAATATTCAGGGCGTGTGGGGTGCTGAACTGGCTGAACTCGATAGTTTCAACAAAGCCGAAAGCACCACGGCCAAAATGTTTTTCTCTCAGGTCAGGGATCGTTACCGGCCTTCTTATGGTCACACCGCACAAGACTTTCCCAGACAGTGTGTGTTTATCGGCACCACAAATCAGGAAGAATACTTAAAAGACTACACGGGCAATCGGCGTTATTGGCCGGTCACATGTTTGGCGCTAAATACTAAATGGATCAAACAGCATCATGATCAGTTGTGGGCAGAGGCTTTGCATTTTTATCAAGCCGGTGAAAAGTGGTGGCCAGATGATGATGAGGTGAAATTGTTTATAGAAGAACAAGACAAGCGATTACAAATTGACCCGTGGCAATACCCAATTGAGTTTTATTTGCGCAGTGTTGATCAATCATGGGTGACGGCTGACATGGTGCTGGTTGGTGCTATCAAAAAAGACAACGGCACGCACACGCGGGCTGATCAAAATAGACTTGCACCTATGATGAAATTAATAGGCTGGCATAAAAGACGCAAAACCGTTGTTGATATTGACGGAAGCCGTCGCCAACGGCACGTATATGTCAGACCCAATGATTGGGATATGAACAAAAAAGAAGGTCAGCAAGAACCGATGATGCCCGATGATGAATAAATCATGCGTTTATTTGCCGACCTTGCCAACCTGTTTTTTGAGGTTGTCTAAGGTTACAGGTTGCCTGATTGCGGGGTTTGCCAACGTGCCGACCTTGCCAACGGGTCATCATGTATACGCGCGCGCACTCGTTCATTTGTTAATAATATTAATTAGGTTAACTAACTTAATAAAACATTTTCAAATCAATCAGTTAAACATAGCCAACGTAAAAAAAAGGGTTGGCAAGGTTGTCTTATGAAGTGGAAGCGAATAAACAGGGTCAGAAGTTTGTCATCATGTGGGTACGTGATTGAAGCGCTGGGTGATCACCGGCCTTATGTGTACGTGATATGGCCACCAGTTAAACCAGGGGATGTGATGTTTAAATTTCCGCACAGAGTCATTCAGGTGTTCGGTGATGGTTCTGAAAAAGAAAAAGTTGAAAAAGCCAAACTGTTTTGTGAACAACATTTTATTGAAGGGGAAAAAGATGCCGCATAACACACTGAATGAAACCAGAAAACGTTTAAGACGCTGGGGGGCTTATATGGATAAGCCGTCAGGTGCTGGCGGTTGTTTGGATATTCCTAAAAAATCAGCGTTATTAAATATTAATACCACGGGCAGTAAACCGGCTTTTTATGATGACCCTGATGCATGGGAAATTGAATCGGTTCTTATCCGGTTAAAGCAAAAAAATAAACCGTGGTATCAGTCGCTGTTGTTTACTTATCAATACAATGAAACCAACACGCGTGGTGCTGAATTGCTGAAGGTGAGTTTGGCCGCTTATAAGATTATAAAAAATAACGCGGAAGCCTGGGTTGATGGCCGACTGGATGCCATGAAAGAAAAGGCGGCTTGATGCGTTTTTTGAACTTTCGTATCGGATGTTGTTTTTAGGGTTGACTGGCTAGCCGCTAACTATTATAAATAGGTTAGCTTGTTATTGTTGCCAATTGAGAAAGCCCAGCCACCCCAGCTGGGCTTTTTTATTGCCAATGGTTTTTATGGATGACGACAGATAACAAGCGTTTCATATTTTTGTGGTTAGCCTGCTGATGAAAGTCAGCGGGCTTTTTTACATCAATGAAAGGAACCTGAATCATGACTGCATTAGTAGAATTTTTCTCCTGGCTGTTTAACTGTGATTTCATTTCTGACGTTGATGATGATAATGAAACCGAAATTGAAGCCAATGCCATGATCAGCCAATCTGCTATTGCTGAAAGTTTAAAAGACCATTAATTATTTAATACGGATTTTATATGTCAAACGCCGCGAGTGTTTCACAATACACAGGGTCAACCATTGTGGTGGTTGCCGGATTCACGCAACACGAATGGTCTGTCATTGCTATCTTTTTTGGCTTTGTTTTGGGTGTCGCCGGTTTTTTAGTTAATTTTTATCATAAAAAACATATTCGTATTAATGATGAAATTCATAAAAAAGCCATGTTTGAACAGGACAGAAAACACAAAGCACAGTTGATTGAAATAGCTAAAATAAAAAATGACAGTTAGTGTTGAAAAATACGCTGATCCTTTGGCCGTTGGTGATGGTTCAGGGTTTAATTTTGCGAATGCTTACACCAGCTTAGATGCCGCATTAATTGCAGAATGCGCCAGTGGTCAGGTTTACGCGAACATTAATGAAGTCACTGTTTCTGTAACAACGGAATTTACAACACCAAATCAGACATTAAATTTTTCAGGCTCTGGCGCTACCGCAAGATTTATTTCTTTAGTCGGTACTACATTGCAATATGAAGTAACTAGCGGAACCCCTGCACAATTTGATGTAATAACGGGAGCCATTGAAGGTGAGGCTAATTTAGCAGCAATCACGGACGATACAGGCGGAACCGTTACTATTAATCATCGGGGCAATGATACAGTCATAGTGACTACAGCGGCGGCAACAACAACAGCAATTCATAAATTAATTATTCAAGGTGATTTTGCAGCAGCAAAACTTGATGCTACCAAATCACGAATTAATGTAGGTAATGCAACCGCATTAACTTTAGCGGCAAACCATATTGATATAAAAGGAATTCAAGTTTTATGGCAGCCTGCCGCTAATTCAAAACGCGGCATTACCTGGACGGGCACAGGATTATTAACAACTGATTCTGTTATTTTAAAATGTGCGGCTACTGGTGGTAATTATATTCGCGGCATTGTTGCTGATGGTGATTTAACGCTGAAGAACACTATTGCCATAGATATAAAACGCAGCTCAAATGATTACATCGCTTATTATGTTAGCGGTTCAAAAACGTTAAAAGTGTATAACAGTATTTTAGATAACTGTTATCGTGGGGTATGGAATAATTCAACCTCTCCCGCAACAGTTAAAAATAGTGTATTAAATTGCAATGTTGTCAGCGGCGGAACAGGTGCCACTAATTTAGATAATTGCGCAACCTCTGCCGGTCTTGGGGCAAATCCGGTAATAGTAACAGACTGGAATGATGCGAAATTATTTTATAATCGCTTTCTTGGGGATTATCAGACCGCATGGGATTCTGTATTATTAAATGCGGGTATTGGCTCAACGGTTGATGCAGAAGTCCCAGCTAATGATATTTTTGGTAATGCAATACCAGTAGCAGCGACAACAGATATAGGGGTGCATTATGATGTTGCACTTCATCCAGTAGCAACAGACCCGCGCATTGAATACGGTTTTTCAGAATCATCAGGGTTGGTGTGTGAAAACAATTACAACAGCCGGTTGAATGGTGTTATTGGTGAGCTGTTAACGGTTACTGATAACGGTGCGCCTATAACAGAATATCAAGGTTATAGTGCTGATGGTGTTAATCATCTTGTAACGTATGGCACGGCCTCTCCACTGATTACAAAATGGAATACTGACTATAGTGTTGTCATAGATCAAAATACAACACCCTATAGCGGTTATTCAACCACCCCCAATACATTGGGCGGCTGTCAGGTTTACAACAATAAATTATATGTAAGCGCTGAAAATATATCTAACTGTCAAAGCTATACGGCTTTTATTGGCATTTATGATTTATCAATAGCGGGCTTTCCATTAGACAGTTATATTGATTTATCAGCTGAAGGTTTTGAAGTTGGCGGTGTCGCTGTTAATGCGGGCGCTGGTTATATTTACGCCGTTTCGTTTTGTGTTTCTAATCGTGTATGGATTTATAATTTATCGTCTCCGCACAATTTTATTGGTTATATAGATTTAGATCATAGAGTTCATTGTAATGGTATTTACTATGATTCAGTTTCAGATTCATTATTTTTGGTAGCTAAAAATCAAGGGTCAAGCACCGGTTGTGAACGGATATTTAATTTTAGTTTAACCGGTCAGCTTTTGGGAAGCTGGGCACCGCCCGATATATCTGAAATTGAAGACATCGATGTGAGCACGGGTGATTTCAGATATAACTGTTACCCTAACGCAAGAATAAGAACGGCGACATATCCGACGGCACCGGTTAGAACCGTTAACAGTATTCACCTAAATAACAAATATTACATTGATGTAACTGATGACATTACTGATGAAACGACGTTTGTTTTCGGTATAAAAGCCACGTCATTTTTTTCAGGTAATACGGTTTTTGATAGCAATCTAAGCACCACGCAATGGAAAGGTGATATTGATGCGGCGGGGTTGTTTAGTTTTAATATTGATGGCGTAAACCCTGTTACTTACACGCTGCCAAGTGCCACGACTCAATATAAGGCAGCCATCACTATTGCCGGTAGTGGGGCAACCCGAACCGTTAAATTATATATTGATGATGTTTTGCAGGACACGCAAACACAGGACTGGATTGATCCACCAGAGGAGCGTTTTGCGTTAGGTGCTGGCAACACGGCAAACACGGCCAGTGATTGTGAATTTTTCTATTTTACCAAATTTGATTATGCGTTAAGTAGTACAGAGCTGACGAACTACACGCCGCCCGCGCCACTGTCAATATTATTGACAGTGCAAAATAGTTTGTCAGCGCAATCACTTGATAATGTGGTGTTAACACAAGCAAACGTTCTTTCTGTTAATGGGTCGTTGTCCACACAGACAATAGATAACCTGGCGTTAACACAAGCCAACACCATTGCGATTGATTCAATGTTATCAGCACAGGTGATTGACAATATTGACTTAACGCAGGCCAATATTTTAATAATTGATGACAGCCAGTCAGCACAGTTGCTTGATGATCTGGTTTTATCAATAGCAAGCCAGCTGACAATTCAGGAAAGTCTGTCTTCACAAACAACTGACAATATTGACTTAACACAAGCCAACACCATTGCGATTGATTCAACGTTATCAGCACAGTTGACTGACAATCTTGAATTAACGCAGGCTAACATTTTAATAATTGATGGCAGTCAGTCAGCGCAGTTGCTTGATGATCTGGTTTTATCAATAGCAAGTCAGCTGACAATTCAGGAAAGCCTGTCTTCACAAACAACTGACAATATTGACTTAACACAATCAAATACACTGGTGATTGATAACACGTTATTGATTCAGCTGTTGGATAGTTTATTTATTAATAATGGCGTGAACGTGCCCACGGGTGATCTGGTGTTGCTGATCAGTGATGAAGGGCGTTTATTGGTCGTTACTGATGAGCATAAAAAAATGACGATTCATTAAAGGGGTTAACTATGCAATTTAAAGTAATTATTGAAGGTGGTTTTCTACATGGAACCAATAAATTTGAACAGAACAACACGCATGATTCAGATAATTTTGATGACATGACGGATACTGATGTTGATGCCTATCACAAAGCAGGCTTCATCAGTCTTGATGGTCTGGATGATCAAGCGCCAGTTGTTACCAATGCCACGCTGTCAATTGACAACGTTTCACAGTCTTCAGACGCAACAATTAAATAGAAGGTTAAGTCATGGGTAAGAAAATGGACGCGCCATTAATTGATGGCGGCTTAACAGCAATATCTGGTTGTACCTTGCTTTCAATTTGTTCAGCGGAACCAGCCAACAAAGCAGCAGTTGCAGGCTTAACGCTGGCCAGTGTGGTGATTAATGGCACTGATTTTGCTATTGCTAATGGTGATACGTCAGGGCGGAAAGTAACGGTTGCCCAGCAAACGGACATGTCAATAACAGCATCAGGCACCGGCAATCATGTAGTGATTGATAACGGCACTGATCTTCATGTTACGACATGCACAAATCAAGTGCTGACATCTGGCGGCACGGTCACGGCACCTGCCTATGATCATGAAATTGCAGCCCCTGTTTAATCATGGCCTTGCCCGTTATAAGCATTGGTGATGACACCGGTAAAACTTACACGGTGTTGCGCGGTGGTGTAGCTGTACCTATTAATGCCAGTGCCACGGTGCGTGCCGCGATTGTCACCAAAGATAAAAAGCAGCGCATGTCAGTGGTAGTGGAGTTAGTGAACACTGACCCTGGTAATGACTGGGCTAATGGTGTGATCCGTGTAGTTATTCCGGCAGCATCACAAAACACAACAGAGACTGAAGGCGGTGGTGTTAAAAATATTGTGTCCGGTGCGGCCATGATAGAGATTGAAATATATGATGAATCACAGTCTCCTGGTAATAAGTTAAACAGCTGGCATGATTCAGTGTTGATTGAAGACGCGGCCATTTCTTAAATGCTGGATTTATCTATTCTGCTAGATACCAGTAGTGCGCGGCAGTATGTCAAAAAGATTCAGAAACAGGTGGTGCCCAAAGCCACGGTCCGGTCTATTAACAGGACACTTGATCAGGTGAATGTCAGGGTGGCCCGTATCATCGCCAAAGAAATGGGCATGAAGGTTGGTGCAGTTAAGAAGCGCCTAAAGAAAATAAAAGCCACTCGCGGCAGGTTTGTTGCAAAGCTTAGACCGCATCATTGGACACCAAATTTAATAGAGTTCGGCGCAAGGTCACTGAAGAATAAAGGCGTATCACATAAAGCGTGGGGCAACAGACAAAAGACGCGCGGTGCCTTTATTGGTAAAGGCAGAACATCAGGCAAGCGGCTGGTGTATGCCAGAACGACAGAGAATCGTTATCCTATTAAAGCGCTCTACGGTCCGACACTAAGAAAAACATTTATAGAAGACCGCATCATGAAGGTCATGAAGATGATGGCAAAGGGTAGGTTCCCGAAAAACTTTAACGCTGACTTCAGGTATTACTTAAGCAAGGTTAAGTAAAATTTATTTGTTTTGTTTGGGTCCTTACGGGGTAGTTGCCAACTAGAGGGGGCGCAGCACGCGGTTTTCGTTCAGATTTCCGGCTCTATAGGGGGCTATAGTTATAGTGCTAAGTGGTTGATTTATATTGTTTTTATATAATCATCAAAACCACTTTTTATATTGGCACATATCTGATTTATTTTTGGTAAAAACTGGATCGTTTTTTTAAGGTGTCTTGTGACTGGCTATGAATGAATTTGATTGTCTTAATGAAAAAGCAAACCAGTCTTCATTCGGCAGGTTAGTTGGTATCAGTCAGCCCAGTGTTAAAGAGTTTTTTGATAAAGGTGTTCTGGGTCCTGATCAAACACTTAAACAATGGCTGCTTGCATACACTAAAAGAATGCGAGACCAAGCCGCTGGCCGTGGCGGTGATGATCAATTTAATTTGTCAAAAGCACGGGCTGAAGAATCCATTTTAAAAACTGCAAAGCTGCGCCTTGAATACAATCGTGAAATTGGTGTCACGGTTGTAGCTGAAGACGCTGCTGCCGTGATCACTGACTGGTGTCGTTTTGGCAACCGCGAATATTCACAAGGGATCAATAGACTTGTGTCCGAAATTCAAAATCAATATGGCATCACGATTGATAACAAACTGGTAGAAAGCATTGCTGGACCTACAACCGAACGAATCAAAGATCATGCAGAAAAACTTGGCAGTGATCTTGTCTCGCGCGGCGAACACGTTTGAAAAACCAATTAATGAACCAACCGATGAAATAATAAAGAAAAATTTTAATTTACCTTCGGTGAGTGGCGATATAAACGGGCTGTATGATTTCTACTACACGCCGTACTTTTTAGGGGTTGCGGCGGCGTTAGATGATCCTGATGTTCAGGAAGTAGATTTGATGAAAGCCTCTCAAATAGGCTGGACCTACTTTTTAATTGCTTACATATTTACAAGGATATTAAAAGCGGCCACCGGTAAACAGTGCCCCATCATGATGCTGTTTGCTAAAGAAAAAGACGGCAAGTCTTTTCATGATGAAAAGCTGGCACCATCCGGTGAAGCTAACCGCTGGCTGAATGAGCTGGTTGACTTTTCAGCCTCAAAAAAGTCAGGCAATAGCTGGTGGTTTAAAAACTTTGTAAATGGGTTTTTAAAAATCGTGGGTGGTAATTCACCAGGTAATATTAAGTCAACGTCTTCAGTAGCGCTGGGTGTGGTTGAAGAACCGGATGACACTAGCGTTGACGTGCGTGGTCAGGGTAGCGCGATTGACAGCCTGACAGAACGTCTGAAACGATATATCGGTTCTATGTTAATTGTTGGTGGCACACCAACTGTTGATGGTGTTTCCATTATTCAGCAACGACTGAAAGTATCAGACGCCAGAGTGCTGCCGATAAAATGCCATGACTGTGGTGGTAAACATGTTTTAGATTTTAAGTATGTGGAATGGATCGGCAAACACCCTGATGAAAAACTGGATGGTCCGGTTCATGAAGTGTATGGACAAGCCAAACCAGAAAGCGCCATTTATACATGCCCTGAATGTGGTTCTGTTTGGGATGATTACCAGCGCCAGAAAAACATTCGTGAAACGTGTTATGAAGCAAAGGCCAGTGGTGATAAAAACTGTGGCTGGGTTGCCACCAAACCATTCAGTGGCAAAGCTGGTTTTCAAAACTTAGGTGAAGTGTATACCTGTATACCTGGCACCACGATGACTGAAGTGGTTCAGGAATATTTAGAAGCTGAATATTTATCTTCAATTGGTGATGAATCAAAACGCATTAAATTCATCAATCAAAAAGAAGGCAAGCCCTATCAATATAAATCTGATTCATTAAGCGCTGACGTGCTGCGTGAACGTTGTGAAGATTATCAGGAATTAATTATTCCTGATGGCGGTCTGGCTTTAACGGCTGGTGTTGATATTCAGCTGGCTGGCCGTATCGCTATAAAAATAAAAGCCTATGGTCGAGGTGAAGAAAGCTGGGTAGTGTATGCCGGTGAAATATACGGTGACGTGACTGACAAAAAAGATCCTGTCTGGAAAGAATTAGATAAATTTTTATTCACACCGATTGAACATGAAAAAGGTTTTAGATTAACCATTGAAGCCATCAGCATTGATTCATCAGATGGCCAGACGTCAGACGCGGTTTATCATTATGTAAGAACGCGCCAGCGAAAAGGCGTCAACCTGATGGCCATTAAAGGTTCATCAAATGATTACGGTAGCAAAGAAATATTCAGCCGCCCACGGTCCATTGAAACCCGTGGCCGTAACAATACCAAAGCTGCTAAAAGCGGGTTGCATGTGTTTATAGTTGGAACACACAGAGCCAAAGAATTAATTTCAAGCCGGATAAAGTTAACCGGTAAAGGCCCTGGCCGGATGCATTGGTATACCGGTATTCGTGATGATTACTTTAAGCAGATGACCGGCGAGGTTAAAGCGCCCAATAAATTAGGGCGTTTTATTTACCAACAAAAAGCAGGCGTTGCAATTGAATTTTGGGATTGTGAGGTGTATAGCCTCCATGCATGTCGCGCCAATAAACTGCATATCCGTACTGATGTTCAATGGGATGCATTAGAAGCGAAGTTAAAACAGGGTGATTTATTTCATCAACCTGCAATCAGGGCCCCAGAAAAAGCAGCTGATATAAAAATAAAAAGCAGTGATAAAAGTTCACTGGCCGAGCTGGGCAGACAGTGGGATTAATATTAATTAATCGTTTTGTTATGTTCTTAAAAGAGGTGATAAATGATCAATAGTTTATTAAAAGCTGCTGTGGGTGTTGCGGTAGATTTGCCGGTCTCAACACTTAAAGACGTGGCCACGTTGGGCGGTTCGTTGACCGATGATGAAAGCGCGGTTGCTAAAAGCCTGGGAACCATCGGTGATAACTTAGAAAAAGCGGTTGATCCTAAAACACCGTTTACTGAATAAAGGTTTTAACATGGCAACAGATTGTGCAACAAAACTGACACAAGCTAAAGACGCATTACACGCGCTGTTAATTGGTGAACAAATTGTTTCAGTAACTGTTAATGGTCGCGCGACTTCTTACGGACCATCAAACATTTCGATGTTGCGTCGATACATTGCAGAGCTTGAAACTGAATGTGGTAATACCACGAAAGGCCATGCCGGTCCCATTAGTTTTCACGGGTAAATGATGAAACCAGAAACAACACCACAAATTCTTGATCCGCGCGGAAACCCGATTTCAATGAGCGGTTTCCGTGGTGGCCAGACCACCCGTGAAATGTTGAGCTGGAACCCGCCCGTGCGTTCGGCTGATGCTGAATTGTTACCAGACATAAAAGGTTTAATGGGTCGCGCTTACGATCAACAGCGCAATTCCGCCATGATTTCTGGTGGTCTTCAGATTCATTTAGATAATGTGGTTGGTGCAGGTCTGCGGCTTTCATCCAAACCCGATTATAAAGCACTGGGGCAAGATGCAGACTGGGCAGCTGAATGGTCACGCATTGTTGAACGAAAGTTCAGATTATATGCTGATGATCCAGATTGTTATATTGACGCAGGCCGTCGCAATACATTTGGCTCGTTAATTGTGCTGGGGTATCTGCAATATAAAACAGCTGGCGCAACACTGGCCACCGCTGAATGGTTGCCGGATCGTGCGTGCAAATATTCAACCGCTATACAGATGGTAGATGCCGCGCGCCTTTCAAATCCGCACGGCATGATGGACACCGCGCGTTTGCGTGGTGGTGTTGAAATGGACCGGATGGGCGCACCTACTGCTTATCATTTCAGATCAGCTTTACAAAGTGATAGCCGCTTTGCCGGTTCTAACACTTACGACTGGAAACGTGTTGAACGTGAAACGCGCTGGGGCCGTCAAAAAGTTATTCATTTGTTTGAACAAAAGCGCCCTGGTCAAAGTGTTGGTATTTCCAGCATGGCCCCTATCATTGCCAATAGTTTCAAACGTGGCAAGTTGCAAGACGTCAGCATGGATGCCGCCATTCTCAATTCAATGTATGCGGCTATATTAAAAACTGACATGGATTATGCGCGTGCCGCTGATACGTTGGGTGCTGGTGAAGTGCCGGATTACACAGAAGCGATGCTGAAAAGCGGCAATGAATTTTATGGTGATCGTGGCGTTCAAATGAACGGCACTAAAGTCTTGCGATTGTTTCCAGGTGATGATTTTTCATTCACCACGTCTGATCACCCAGGCCCAAACTTTGTTGAATTTGAACGTTCGTTTTTACGTGATCTGGCTGCTGGCTGGAACATGACGTATGAACAACTCGCGCGTGATTACACCCAGACCAATTACAGTGGTGCGCGTGCAGGCTTGATGGAATCATGGAAACACATGATGGCGCAACGCCAGCTTTCACCGGCAAAGTTAGCGTCATCAATTTTTGCGTTGTGGTTAGAAGAAGCGATTGATAAAGGTGAAATTGAATTGCCACCTGGCGCGCCAGATTTTTATGAAGCAAAAGCGGCGTATTGCAAATGCCGCTGGATCGGTCCACCGAAAGGCCAGATTGACCCGCTTAAAGAATCCAAAGCTGATGAACTTGAAATGGACATGGGCACGTTAACGTTTGAAGATGCGTGTGCCTCTCGCGGTCTTGACTGGGAAGAACAGCTTGAACAGATTGCGCGCGAGACAAAACGTAAAAATGAACTGGGTTTAAGGCGTGCAGATAATCGCGGTTATATGGTGCCTGAAAGTGATGATTCAGATGCAGTGGATAGTCAGGTTAATGCGGTTGATGATGAGCCTGAAGATAAAACTGAAAATGAAAATAAATCAGACCCTGATACGATTAAAAAACAGGCTGATGCTTACGGCGTTAGTGTTCGCGCTGGGGCATTAACACCGCAACCGGAAGACGAAAAACAATTTAGAAAAAATGCGGGCCTGCCAGAAATGTCAACAGAAGTACAAGCGTCATGGAAGCAAGCCGGTAACACCCGTCATCCGATTACATTACAAGACGGTAAAACGGTTAAAGCAAATCAGGATATTGCTATTGATAATGCTGATGGCAATGATGAAGACAAGGAAATTGAATCATGAGTGAAAAGAAAACAAAGGTCATAAAAAATCAGGTTAAGAAACAATTAAAAATAAACCTGAAAGAAGTGGCGGTAAGTTTTCAGAATTTGATTTTAAAATTCACATTAAAGAAACGATTGAAAATTGCCTGGGCTATTGTTCAGGGTAAACCGTTTTTAGAAGGTCTGGATATACCGGAAGAAAAACAAACGTTAAACAATAAAAGCAGCTAACAGGCTGCTTTTTTATTGGGTGAAAACTTATGTATGAAATGATTTCAGGTCGTGTATTCAATACGCCGTTATTAATTGAACCGTTCAAACTGGATGCCATCGCCGCCGTTGTCATGGCACGTCAGGGTTTTGATATTGACATGTCGGCCAATGATAAAGAAATTGCGGTTTCACCAATGGCATGGAGCATGACTGACAGTGCTGTTTATAGTGACAACGGTTATCACATTGATGAAGGTGTGGCCATCATCCAGCTGAACGGTTCAATGGTTCACCGTGGCGGCTTCATGAATGCCATGTCTGGTATCACCAGTTATGACGCTATATCACGTCGTTTTGAACGCGCCATGAATGACCGAACGGTTAAATCTATTTTAATCATCAGTGATACACCAGGCGGTGAAGTGGCCGGTGCGTTTGACTTGTCCGATAAAATTTATAAGGCACGCGGCATCAAACCGATTGAAGCCATCAGTGTTGACCGCATGACGTCTGCTGGCATTTTAATTGGTTCATCAGCTGACAATGTTTACACCACCCAAACGGGCAGTGTCGGTTCAGTCGGTGTGGTCATGAAACATTTAAACATTGCAAAGTGGAATAAAGAAATTGGTCTTGAGCCCACTTATATTTTTGCAGGTGATCATAAGATTGATGGCAATCCTGATGAGCCGTTAAGCCCAGAAGTGAAGGCGCGTTTTCAGTCTGAAATAGATAATCTTTATTCAATGTTTGTGAATGTAATTGAACGCAACATGGCAATAAATTCTAAATCCATTATTGAAACGCAGGCCGGTGTTTATCTCGGTCAGGACGCGGTTGACATTGGCTTTGCAAAAGCTGTGACCACTGCTGATCAATTACTGGAAGATTTAAAAGGCAGGGCGGGTTTCCGTTCTGTTTCATCAACCGTCAATATGGAGAGTGAAACCATGACAGACGAAGTTCAAGAGCCGGAAAAATCAGCGGCTACCAAAGGGGCAGACACAGCTTCAGCTGCAAGTGAAAGCGCGGCTGTTGATGTTGATGCAAAATGTTCTGAGGCGCGCGCCGATGAACGACAACGTATTGCAACAATTATGAAAAGTGACGAAGCTGCGGCCCGTTCTTCTTCTGCGTTGCACATGGCTACTGAAACAGACATGGCGGCTGATGCTGTCATTTCAATGTTAGGTGGTCTGCCGGTGGATGCAAAAGGAACATCAAAACTTGATGCTGCAATGGACACTGAAAAGCAACCTGAAATGGGAGCTGAATCAGAAGGTGACGCTGATGTGTCAGCGGCGCAACAAATCTTAAACAATCACGCTGCTGTTACCGGCAGAAAAACAGGAGCTAAATAGTCATGACAGCTGAATCAACAACAACAGTTTATTCGCCAGACAATTTGATTGCTGGTAACAACCCTGAACCGGCAACGGACGCAGGTACTTTAATCACGGGTCAGAACTTGGCGCGTGGTGCTGTTTTGGGTCGTATCACGGCCAGTGGAAAATTCACACTGGCAGTTGATACAGCGGTTGACGGCAGTCAAACACCCGTGGCCATTCTGGTTCATGACATTGACGCAACCGCAGCTGACAAAGCTTGTCAGGTTTATATTGCGGGCGTGTTCAATAACGATGAACTAACCTGGGATGCAAGCTACACAGCAACAGAACAGCTGAGTGAATTTGACGGCACACCAATAGTCACCCGTTAATTGTTTATCACTCACTAACTTTATTTATTAATCTGGGAGTAGAAAAAAATGCCTTACGATACTGAAACGATAGTTGGTGTCATCAATGGAATGGACCCGTTTGAACCGTTCTTATTGGCGATGTTTTTTCCGTCTGTTATTACTTTTGAAACGTCTGAAATTGATATTGATGTGGTTGCACCTGACACAGGTCTGGCACCATTCGTATCACCTTATGTGGCCGGTAAAGCTGACAAAGCAAAAGGTCATTCAACCAACAAATTCAAACCGGCTTATGTCAAACCCAAAGACGTGGTTGATCCAGAGCGCGTTTTAAAGCGTCGCCCTGGTGAAAATGTTTCTGGTGGTTTAACAGCAGCCCAGCGTCATGACGCTATTGTTGCGGATATTTTTGATAATCAGCGTAAAAAAGTTTTTCGCCGTTTAGAATGGATGGCCGCACAAGCCATGCTGACCGGTAAGGTGCTGGTTTCTGGTGAAGATTATCCAACGGTTGAAGTGGATTTTCAGCGCGATGCTGGCAACACCATCACACTGGCGGGTCAGGACGTTTGGTCCGATACAGTCAACGCCACACCATTGCAGGATTTGGAAGACTGGAACGCGTTATCAGAAGCGCCTATCACTGATTATGTGATGGACTCATTGGCGTATACCAAAATGATTGCATTTCCTGAAGTCAAAGAATTGATGGATACACGCCGTGGTTCTGAATCGAATCTTGAAATGGGTCCAGACAATGCACAGTGGGTTTCCTTTAAGGGTTGGTTGGGTTCATTCCGTATCTGGGTTTATAAGGGTTACTACACTAACAGTGCAGGCGCTAAAACAAACTATATCCCAGACAACACGGTGATGGGCGCTTCAGTAGCGGTTGAAGGTGTGCGCGCCTTTGGTGCCATTCTGGATGGTGAAGCCGGTTATCAGGCAATGGAAATGTTCCCTAAAAACTGGCAGAACCAAGACCCAGCTGTTGAATATGCCATGACGCAATCTGCGCCACTGGCTGTACCTGCACGCCCCAACGCGGTGGTTTCAATTACTGTTGATTAATTTTTATTAATTAATTTCATTAACTAAATAAAATAAAAACCCGAACGTTCGGGTTTTTATTTGGGAGCAATAAAAATGGCTAAAGTATTAAAGCTGACGGGCCGCGTGAAAGTCCGTGTCAATAAAAAAGCAACTTATATTGGCGCGGGTTCTGATGTAACGGAAATAGCAAAAGCTGATATGAACAAATACGGTCTGAAAGAAAAAGACATTGATCGAATTGTAAATTCTGGCTGTGGATTTATTCACGATGATGATGCTGTTCCGATGCCACGCATCAATGTATTAGTTGAGGCAATACACGCGCTTGATCGTGAAAACGAAGATGAATTCACTGAATCTGGTGTGCCTGAAGTGGCGGTACTTAAAGAGCTTACAGAAAGTCAGGTGACTGCTGTTGAGCGTGATCAGGCATGGGAAGAATATCAGCGCCGTTATCCAGAAGCAGCTGAATAATTTTCAGTTAAATTAAGTAAAGCAAAAAAGCCCGCAGTGCGGGCTTTTTTATTGGAAAAAAATCATGCCGAAAAAAGGTGATGACCTCGATGCATTAACAGTGAAGACTGTTATTGAACATCATTCAAACACTGAAGTAATGATTAATAATATTTTAGTGGATGCGATCTTTGACCATGCAGAAATAATTGAAAATGATGTGCTGGTGGAAAGACCTGTTTTAACAATTGCAACTGATGACACGTTAGGTTTATCTAAAGATGATCCGGTGGTTGCAGGATCAAAAAAATTTACTTATTCCTATCAAAAAGATGACGGCACAGGCATGACCATGATTGTGCTGAAAGGTGCGTAATGGCTGACTTATTTTCAGAACAAATTCTGGAACGAATTGCGGTGTTATTAAAAACCACCACAACCGCAGGTGATGACGTGGAACGTGACCGTGATGTGCCGGTTGATAGTGATAACAGTTTGACTATTGAGCAAGGTGAAAACGCACCACTGGATATTCAGGGCAATGCGTTTGTTGATTCTAAAATTAGCGTGTCAATCGTGGCGGCGGTTAGAAAAAACAAAACCTACAGTTCACAAATTAATCTGATCAAAAAAGAAGTTTACGCGGTGCTGATGACTTACCCGCGAAACATTGGCCTTTCAAATATTGTTTCAAACGTGATGTGGGAAGGTGACGAAAAACCAGAAGTACATGGTGACGGTAATAAAACCGTCATGAAAATGTCCATTAATTTTGACGTTTATTATCAACATTCAATAGCTGATGCGGGTGCATAACATGCCTAAAAAAGACAAAGAAAAACCCAAAGCAAAACGCGTTACCTTAGCCAAAAGAAAAGGCGGGTCAACTGTTGTGAAGTCTGACAACAATCAGACTGAAAATTCAAAACCAGTAACCGTGGAGAAAGACAAATCATGATGACCATAAGTGAACTTATTCTGGCAAAAGTTGAAGCCACAAAGGGCGTGAATTCCACACCAACTGAAGCGGCTGATGCAGTGCTGGCGTCAGGGTTGAGCTGGAAACTTGAAGACCTGGGAATGATTGACCAGGCCGCTGAAATGGGATCTGGCACCGGTGCTGATCGTCAGTCTATTTTTGCTAACTATTTAAAAACTGTGACCTTTGATGTCAAATTGAAAGGTTCTGGTGTGGCGGGTACACCGCCAGAAGTGGCGGCGTTATTGCGCATGTGTGCAATGGCTGAAAATATTGTGCCCGCAACGTCAGTGACTTATCTGCCAGTCACTGATTTTGATACACAAGAAACTGGAACTTTGGTTTTTCAACATGAAGGTCTGCGTCACACCTTGACCGGTGCGGTGGGTACATACACGGCCAACTTTGAAACCAACAACGCCGTCATGTTGTCATTCACTATCACTGGTCACAGCACCAAACCGGTTGATAATGCGTTTACACCTGGCACCTATAACAACACGGTTCCACCTGTTGTCAGCGGTGCCGGTTTTAGTGCGGGAGGTTACGCGGCAGTGATCAGTTCACTGGCGTTTGATTACGGTGCGAACGTGGCCAAACCAAAAGACATGAATCAGGCTGATGGCTTTGGCACGTTAGGGCTTTCCAAGTTCAGCCCGAAAGGTTCGTTTGATCCGTTAATGGTCACGGTGGCGGTGAATGATTTCATGGGTGATCTTGAAGCGGGCACAAACATGGCGATGGATACCGGCCCCATTGGTGCAGACGCTGGCAACCGGATACGACTTCTTATGCCTGGTATTTATTACATGGATGCATCCCCTGGTGATCGTGAAGGTTTCAGAACCTATGAAATACCAATAGGTGCCACCGACGTGACCGGTGACGACTTCGCTTCATTTATTTTCACTTAAGGATATTTATCATGCCTGCTGCTTTACCTTCAATTGTTAAATCACCGTATGTTTCAAAACTTGAAAAAGACACACCCAAAGAAGACCAGACAACGTGGATGCTGCAACCGCTGAACGGTTTGCAGCGCATGGAAATTTCATCAATGGGGTTCACCGATTACACCGCCGCGCTGATGCTGGGTCTGGTGGGCTGGGAAAACTTTAAGGATGAAAACGGCGTTGAAATGGAATTCACCACCGAAAACATGAAAAGAGTGCCCGCGCTTTATCTTCAAGATATTGCACTGGAACTGATCAAGCGTTCTGATCTGGATGAGGAAAAAATAAAAAACTCACCATAGCAGTTGAGGTTTATAACAATGCCAAAGAGTTTGACTGCGGCTCTTGTACACACCGGCATTGTGATGAAAAAAACCCTGGTCCACCTGGCATGTTCAACATCAATGATGAGATTTTTTCTAATACCTGTTTTCTGCCAATGATCACAGCTGAATCCCATTATTACATTAAATTCCACAAGCATTATAAGAACGGAATTTTAGTGATGCCTGGTTCACTTTTGGAACAACCCAATGCATACCTTGAAGCAATGGAATTAATAGATGGCCAATGAAGCTGAATTTAAAGTTAAAGCCGATGATAAAACGCGCGCTGCTTTTGAGGCGGTTGACCGTCGATTAAAGGAAACGGAACACCGCACCAAATCTTTGCGGAAAGAAATGGCCAACACGTCTGCGCAGGGCGGCACGCTGGTTTCAAATTTTGCAAAAGTGGGCACGGCTTTGTTGGCACTCACGGCAGGTGTTGGCGGATTAACTGCCACGTTGGGCGCGACGTCTGAATATGAAAAGTTAAATGCCCAGCTGATTACGGCAACCGGATCAACTGAAAATGCCAGCACGCGTTTTGAACAGCTAAACGCACTGGCCACCACCACACCATTTGTGATCAATGAAGTGGTTGGCTCTTTTATAAAACTTAAAAATCTTGGTCTTGATCCGTCTGAACGATCATTGCGCAGCTATGGAAACACAGCGTCTGCAATGGGCAAAGATTTGGACCAGCTGATTGAAGCGGTGGCTGATGCTAGCGTGGGTGAGTTTGAACGATTAAAAGAATTTGGTATTAAAGCGCGTTCACAAGGTGAAAACGTTTCCTTTACTTTTAAAGGCATGGAAACAACTGTTGCAAAAACGTCTGAAGAAATTCAGGGGTATTTGTTGGGGCTTGGTGAAACTGATTTTGCCGGTGCAATGGCTATTCAGTCAGACCATTTGGCCACGCGTTTTTCAAATCTGGAAGCGGCCACTGATCGTTTATTAATTAAGTTTGGCGAATCATCCGGTTTAACGCTGGCAGCAAAACAGAGCGCGTCAGGTCTGACGAATTTGTTCAACACAATGGCCGGTGGTCATCGGTCCATTGAAACCATTAAAACAGACATTACTGCGTTAACGGCGCGGTTAAGTGGTGTTGGTGCCCACATTCAAA
>Ga0316205_10001054_pt1 | contig 38919 bp, 69 predicted proteins | sample 3monthpyrite_MG_FD_204941 | JGI IMG/M metagenome (GOLD analysis project Ga0316205, IMG submission 204941) | Microbial mat bacterial communities from mineral coupon in-situ incubated in ocean water Damariscotta River, Maine, United States -... | ecosystem: Environmental > Aquatic > Marine >...
TTATTAGATAGTGGTGAGCTATCAGACTTATGGTGGAAAAAGCCTGTCCCTAATGGAGCAATCAAACGTACTGCTATATGGACAATCAAACGCCAGCCCTTTTTTAAATAACCATTATAGGTGAGAGTATGATATTAACCAGAAACAAAATAAAATTAAGCGAAGGCTTTAATTGTAGCAAGAATTTCAGGAATAAGTTTAATTTATGGTCGCGTGGGGTCTTTGGTGTACATAAGCAGTTTATTGACAGTAGAAATATTGATTATATTTTTAAGGCCAGTAAATAACTATATGAGCGACTTAATACCAGAATCAGAGCTTTATCAACAATTTATCCAAGAAAATAAAGACGGGGTATTTAATACGCGAGCCGATCAGATTATAGCTTGGATTAATTTTAAAAATAAATTTGTTTCTGGATCGGAAACTAGAAACAAACAAGAACACAGAAAATAATATTGTCAAATAAATATGTTCACTTAATCGACTCGTTCACGTCACATGTACACAGTATAATCCAATGGATTACCCTTGCAGCTTCTTTCTAATATCATCATCAAGGCCAGACAATGCCCCATGAAATGAACAATAAGCCATAAATATATCGATTCGTTGTTGTTTGGTTGTGGCCTGAGCTAATAAATTATGTAGCTTCTGATTGCTGAATATTTTGTCATTAGTCGCCGCTTTTAGGTCTTGCTCTAAACTGCAGACGTTAGGCTCCATAGTCTCTCTCCAGTTTTCTTGTTGTGGTTGCTTTTAGCTGGTCATAATATCCCTCGCCGTCACAATCCAATAATTCAACGATACCCATCCACCATAAATGCTGTGTGTTCTTATTCCAGCCTTCTATCTGTTCAGGGTGTGAGAAACAACCAACGGATAAACCGAATATTTTCATACCGTCTGGCCTGGTTCGCTCTGCATGGTTAAATAGATGCGAGTGACCCTGTACCGCGCTGGCGTGTAGCTTGTTACAGAGGCTTGCGCCGATATGCTCGCCTGATATTGGCCTTCCAGATATGCCGCTTGAGAAGTAATGAGAGAAGTTAATGCCTGCTATTTCTATAGATGTATGAAAGGGGATAACCTCCCAACCGAATTCCTCATATTTTAGATCAAATAGCCCGATAGTGCCGTCTAACTCAGAGCTATGATTGACAACCCTGTTTATCCTGTCCTCATGATTGCCGACACACATCACTAGTCTGGGCTTGTATTGTTTGCCCTTATGCTTTATCTGCCGTTTATTATATTTATTGATTACCTCAAATAGCTTTTCCTGTGCGTCAATAACTGATTCTATATCACGCTTATACCTGCGGCCCTCAAAGCCCTTGGTCCCTTTATCGTAGCTTGATAGGCTAGGCATGTCGGCAAGGTCTCCGATACAGACAACCACATCGGGGCGCGTTTTATGGATATACTTACCGAGAGCGGTAAAGCGATTGTTATCAAAGTCAGGGTGCGCATGGCCGTCCGGTATTACCAGTATATTCAAAACTTTATAACCTCGATAACTCGCATGTTTAATATGCAGCCTTTAGGGTATTTGTGGACACCTGAAAAATTTGTCGTTTCAGGGTCATAGCAGTTTGCAATAGTAATATGCCAGCGTGTTTTGCTGACTAGTAAACCGTAAGATTTTAAAATAACAAGCGGCCTTTGGTCTACTTCCTGCCAACCTGCATGTTCCTCTATATCTTGCCATTCAATCTCGACCAATTTTAATTTACGCACAAGACCCCTTAATAGCGTCATCTGCATCAACCCTATAAAATAAAGGCTCGCCGTTTACTTTGGGCTGCTTGTCTATCATAGCCTCTATTTTTTCAGGGGTTAATTGATATAAATGATACTTGCTGCCCTCCAGGTCGTGATATTGATACACCATAACGGGATCGCCGCATAAAAATAAAACGATTAATGCCTCCATAAATACACCTCAATGGGTTGATTTAATGATCGCTTCTAACTGCTGAATGTAAATCTTTCGTAAACTTTCGCGCTTTAGTATCTTTTTATAAGTATTTAGATTGAACTTTTTGAAATCCAGGTTTTCTTGATTGGTTAATATTGGGAGGGCTGGTCGGTTTGGAAGGGGTAAGGGCGGTTGTTTTACAATGACTTTTGAAGTGCAACCGCTACCAATCAGAGCTGAAAGGATTAATATCTTTATCGAGTGCATCTTTCTCCCTCCTGTCTGCGGCTTTCTTAGCCTCTGTGAAGGCGTCCGAGCTTGCTTGGTTAGCTTTGACTATCTGATCCTTTTGGGCTGTGGCTGCTGTCTCATTGAGTTCTGAGAGGTTCTTTTCAGCTTTGTGCGCTTTGCCTTTATAAAAGAAAACGGCCAGTAATAAGCTGCCGACAGTTGCTAGAAATGCCATTATCCTATTCATCTGATTTTGGCCTCAGTCTGGCTAGTGCTGTGAGTATGCCGATAATCATTAACGCCTTACCCTGATCGGAAGGCGATAGCTCAAACGCCATAATATTAGTTTGGATTACACCTAACACCGCGATAATTGCCGCGCTGTAAACTGTCCATGATTTTTTCGCTTTTTGCCAAAGATTCATGATGTTAACCTGCATATTAAATAGCTAATGGGTATCCAGGCTAGTACACCAACTAATACACCCACGTTAAACGCCTTAGATCGATCTGATAGATTTATATACCAATGTTTTAATGATTTCAAATACTTCATTTTAAGAGCCTCGATTATTCGTCTTTCTTAGCCAATTTATAATGCAAATGTTTATATATCAGATTAACCGTAAACGTCCCTAGAGCCGTGACAATACCTATAATTAACGCCCATTCATTAAGCGTTAACATTCCCGCCGCCGCTGTGCTACCGCCTGTTATATACGCCGTGGTTGTTGCTATGTGCTGGATTCTTTCTGACATTAAAATAACCCTAATATAATTAAAATTAATAAACCGCCTGATACTGTGGCAATAAAATCAAAGAAATCTAAAAATCCTTTATTCATAAAATAATCATGAATAATCTCTTTACCGGCTCCAGCAATAGCGACCCATAACAAGGCGTAAGATGAAACTCCGAATAAAATAAAAGCCGCGATAAAAACAGCGGATCCGGCTATGAAATGACCTTGTTTATCTTTATCAAGCATCTGCGGTTAACCTTATTACGTTTGTTCCGTCAAAATACAATATCGCTGTCTTACCCGTTGCGACTGTGATGCCAGTTACTGGGCTTGCCGCTGGCGATGCAAGCACCAATGATTGAGCGGTGTCGTTCTTTAAAACATAAACTTTCTTTTTACTTGGAACAATGATATTTCTTGTCGCTGTTAGCGTCTGCGGGCTGGTCGTGTCAGTGATATTAATTACCATATTATGCCATTCATAAGGAGGTGTCCCCGTTGTGGCTAACGTGTAATCGGCATCACTCGCCATGTTATGAACGAGAACGCCACCGACTGCGGCACATAAAATGTCATGTGCATCATTGACTGTTACCTCTGGCGTGTTCTGATTACTCTCTAGGTCTGTAATATCCAGGTAAGTCGTTAAACTCATATTATTTGCTCTCTTGTGTATCCGCGTCCAACGGTTGCAGATAGTTGATAGACTCTAACTGTTACCGCGTCGCCTGGTGTAATTCCGTCGGTCGTTTGTTGTGCTGCGGTATAACTTGCAGTCTCAGCCGTTACCGCAATTGTTCTAACTATCTGCGGCGATCCGGCGACTATAATATCGACTTCATAACTTTCTGAGTCCTCGTATAATAAAGGACTATTTAATGTTTTTGTCGTTACCCTCGAACGCCTTAACCAAGTTATTGTCAAATTATTTGAACCGTCTCGCGATCCTTTTACTGAAACAGGCGACCAGGGTTTCAATGCGTTTCCTGTATTCGCGAATTGAGTGCTGCTTGAATTCTGTAGAAACGACCCGCCCGTAACACCTTTATAATAGCGAGATACATCGAGCTGGCTTAGTTCTTGGTCTACTCGATAAATTGTTGTATCGCTCAATAATATAAATTTATCACCTGCCGCGTGAGTGCCAAACTCAGAGCCGCGCCTTGCTCTTAATAGGTTAGATAAGGTGTATGTACCATCTGCTTCTAATGTAGCGGTCTGAAACTTGATAATCTCATCACCTAAAACAGCCGCATTACCTAGGTTTAATAATTGCGCCTCTGTAATACTTGATAGCGAGGCATTATAACTATACAGAGATACATTAACCGTATTAGCTCGGTCTATTCTGTTTTTTGTTCCATCTGCGAGAGCGTCGGTTGCCGCCCCCATGACCGCGCCATTGTTAACCGTCAATAAATTATTGTATAGGTCATCATCGGCAGAGCTAAAAATAGTCGCGTTCGGCCATTTAGAAAAATATCCATTTGCCGCTATATAAAATCCCAATGAATTATCGGCATCCCTGACCATGTTAATATCAAGTAACTCATAGATAGTTGGCCCCGCTATGCCTGGGACTTGTGCGCCCGTTCCTGACGTTCCACCGCCCTCAATTGTAGAGGTGTAATCTGTTATATCTTGAACGCCGGAACACTGCAAAAATGCGCCATTATTATCGATACTTGTTATTCTTATTAAATAAGTAACGCCATCGGCTGTAACGCTAATTATGCTTGATGGTATTAAATCTATGTAATCTAATGGCAAGGTGAAATCGAATTGTTCTCGCTCGCTCCAGGCATTAAACAATAATATTTCAACTATTTGCGCGGCTTCATCGTCTGTTAAAACTATCGGAACCTGAATCGATGCCTCGTTAACCGATGACGTTATTAACCTCGCAGAATATTGGCTGTTTATTTGATAGTCGTCTGATCTATTTAGATATGAAACCGTGACTCGTTTGGGTAGTTCAGTTTCCTGTACCCGTTTTAACATTATCTTATCGGGAGTCGTTTTTGCTGTGTGTACGGCGAGAAAATTATCTGTTATGGCATATTCAGTAGCGCCGCCACGTTTAACGGCTTTGAGTTTTCCGTCTACTTCGATAAAGTCGAAAAAATACGCCTGTCTTAATGCGTCAATAGCGCCCCTGGCCGTCATTGTTCGGTCAATAACAAACCCGTCAATGGTATCCGTTAACGCCGTTACATCGATTTGACCAGCCGTTAATCCGGCATCGATCGATAAATCACTAACAACATTATCAAGCGTCTGAGCCGTTATAACAACTGTCGGCATAATAGTAAATATAGTTATTTTTGATTCGTATATTTTCCATGCTAAATAGTTATTTCCAATTATCCGAACAAAGTTACCGCCCGATATTGAGTAGGATTCTATTAGCTCATAATTGCCCGTTGTGGCGTTGTATCTATATGCTGAATTCGTTGTGTCATTCGCTATTGTTACCCATATCACGGAGAGGTCATCGCTAACCGAAAAAGCTGACGAGGCTATTGTCGGGTTAATATTTAACCCTGTTATAGAGCCTGACCTTATTTCGTCCAATGATTTATTATATATTTTATATGCGACGACATTTTCTGAGGTGTCTCTAACAGTTAACAATAAATAATCTTGACTAGATGTGGGCCATGCGCCTATTCCAGATCCAGCATTATCAGATATGTCCGTGGTTCTAATAACTATATATTGATTGCCCCCGCCATCGTATACCCTTATGCTCCCGATTGTAGTACCATCGCCTTCAATCTGATACAGACCGACAAAGCCTAGCAAGTAACTGGCTTCCTGCATGAATATATTTAATGTATATTTATCTTGAGATAAATCGTCATCATGTCTTAAATAGTTTCCAGCAATATCATAGTAATAATATCGCGGGTGAGCGGTTGGTCTATACCATGCACCAGCCTGCGTATAATCTCCAGGGGTTGTATCTGCGACCCATGTTTTAATAACGCCGTCATTTAGATATATTTGCTCGACTGAATTAAAGTAATCGATATCAGCCCCGACAATATCCTTAACGACAGACATTGAGGTTAATGTTCCATTTTCGACTACTTCGGCAGTGATAACCGGCACTCTATTCCCAAATTTTTCGAGCAACATTTTATCAAATACAATATAACATTGACCCCGAAATGCTGGAACATTCCCGATACCTTTATAACTTTCAATTGTTGGGTCTGGGTTTTGTGTTTCTGTTCCGGTATAGACAGTTATATTTTTGGAAATTTCAGAACTCATGTATAAGGCTTCGACATTTGACTTGTCGCTAACGTCATAGATCAAAATTCCGTCTGCCCATATTTTAGAAACGCCAACGACCGGCCCTTCACAAAGATGAACCGCGTAATAGCCATAATATGAATAGGTTGTTACCGCTTGAGATGGGCCACCCTTTCCGCCTGTCGTTTGAGTGTTTGATATTTCTTCTAAATCTTCTTGCCAAATAACCGAACCACCGACGCGAACCGATCCATATACTTTTTTTATCGGCGTACCATATTGAGAGTCAGTCGCTTTGAGTGAATCTAATCGCGGCCCCTGAACGCCTGGCAATGTTTCTAGTGATTGCCCTAAAAGTGAGCCAGCCGCATAACCCACGGCAGAGCCTATCGCGGCCGATCCTAAATAGCCACCAATAGACCCACCTAAATATGAACCGATTGCGCTTAGTGCTAAAGTAGCCATTAAAATCTATACCTATATAGACCTGCTATGCGGTCTGTCCATTGTGAATTTATGCCGTGTTCTACGACTTTTTTGGGGCCAAAATTAACGGCGTGAATTATTCCCGAACCGGTATAGATTGCTACATGTTGAGGGTGTTTAACGACTGTAAACCAAATCACACAACCTTTTTCTAATTTTCTAATAGGGTCGAGTCTTGATTCGAGCTGCTCTTTCATCTTTAGAGGTAAAGGCTCGCGCCCATAAGAGATATAATCATCGTCTGGATCAATCAAACCGAGCTTAACGGCTGGATAGCGTACAAGTCCGGCGCAGTCTAACCCTTGTCCTGGCCGTCTGCCTTGGTGTAAAAATGGTGTTCCTTTACATTCTCTGGCCGCTTCGATTATTAGGTCAATCATTGCCCACCAAATTTAGAGATTTTATCATTACCTGGTAAAAATGGCTCACCTCTAAAATTATAAATATTGCCTTGTACGCCGTTTTCTGTAGCGAATGACTGACAAGTCGCTGTCTGTTTATCGCATCCTAGCGTTACTTTATACGTGTCTGACGTTTGGATTGTATTAGGCATGGCTTGAAATAATTTAAACGTGTTGGTCGATAGCGTCCAGTCTTTTATCTCCATTAAATAACCAGCATTATCGCCAGTTAACCAGGTTAAAAGACCGCCGTTGAAAACATCGTCAGCGTTAGTTATTGAGGTGTCGATAAATGTTCTGGTATCAGTGACAGTGGTTGGCGAGCCTTCAAACGTATAAGCGTTATAAGCTACCCATTGAACGGCAGGACTGGTCGCCTCGGTTGTTGTATTCCCGATCGTTGTATCCCAGGTTGGCTCGCTACCGGCGCTCGTTCCTGACACGGTGCAAATATATCGGCGAGCATCGTATGTCGTCGCCTTTACGATATCGCCGATACTGTACGCTGTTGACGCCTGCCAGTCATCCGGCGATAGAACAATCCCGCATCTTGTGTCGCCGAAATCTGCGCGGCATGTCGGCATAATAACCTCGCCGATATTTTGTTGAAGCAACTGAGATAATGATCGCATCTCAGCAATAAAAATATTGTCTTTTATGGTTATTTCGCCTAGCTTCCCTGTCTGTAAAACGAGGTTTCCTTGCGTTAAATCTTCATAGTTTAATTGGAATATTTCAATATCGGCATAATCATATAATCCAGCGCGAAGGTCTGCGGGTGAGATATCATCTGAATCTAGCAAACCATAAATATCAAGGTTATCGACTGATAGGTCGGCATTACTGTGAATATTGCTGGCGGTGTAGCCGGTCGCGGCCTTGTACGTTACAGACTGATAAATAATATTTTCGACGTGATTGGTAAACCCTTCGACCGTGGCATCTGCTCGCGTTACTTTCCAGCATGTAACTAGAGTTGTGACTTCACCCTGATAGTGAGTTTTTAAACTTGCGCTAATCGTTCTCATCTTAATTCAATTAAATTTATGTCAGAACTCATTAATTGGATATCATCCCATCTCGCCGATATTGTGTCTGACTCAAATCTGACAGGGACGTCAAACTCATAACCCGCTTTGATAACGACGTTATTCAATGGGGCGGTTGAAAATGTGATAATGCCAGTAGTTGAGTCAACCGCCCACCCCAAAGGCGAGGCCGTCTGAGAAACGTCATCGAGTGAGATAACGACCGTCCCGATAACCGGCTTTGTTATGTTTCTCGTCCTGGAGTTTGCGCCTTGAGTGTAGGTTTTTATTAATTGAAATGCAGTTGTAACCCCGTCGCCGGTTGCGATAGTCTGATCGGTATCAGCGATAGTATCGGCCAATAAACAAGATTTAAAATCTTGGTGGTCTTTAAATCTGAACCCATAAGCCCGCCCTGATACAGAATGGAAAAACTGTAATAAATTTTCTAGTTTGGCTTCTGTTCTTATCCCATAAACTACATTATATTTATATCTAGCTAACGACCAGTTTATATTTCGTTTCTCATGGCCTGCGGCTTGCATTGCCACTGTAGTATTATACGACGGGCCGCCCTGAGAGCCGTAACTAAGGTCTGTCGGAAATCGTGGTGTTTCTAAAAAGCTCATAAATTCCGCTGACCTCTACGCATTTCACTCGATACCGCTGCGGCAATTTGACCGGCTGATTGTCTTAGCCCGCCTTCATCATTAATCCCTGATACATTCACGTTTATTGTCGTTGTTCCGGCTGTTTTATTATTTGGGATAATGTTCCCTGATACATTAGGGATAAACATTTCCGGCCCCTGTTCGCCTACCAGGTAAGGCGTCCCGCCTGAAACTGGCCCACCGAGAGCCTTTCCACCGCCAAAAATAGAACCGAAAATAGAACTTAAAAAGTTTCCTCCACCACTGCCGCCGCCGCTATTACTAAGTAATCCCGTTATTGATTGAGCTAGAGGCTCGGTAACTATTTTCCGCGCTAATATTCGACTAATATCTTTTTCTAATCCCTTTAATATATCGGATAGTTTTCCCCCATCGACGATAGCATCCTCGAACGCGCTTGAGAAAGTTAGCCCCAGTTCTGCCGAAACATCGGTTAATTCTTTTGTTTTTTCTTTTATTTTATCTTGAGTGTCATCGAATTCCTTATCCGCCTTAAATACTGCTCTGGCATAGGTATCCCAGTCAATCGCGCCAGCTTTTAATAAAATATTTAATTTCTCAGTTTCCTTCTGTAAATTCTCGATTGGTGTTCTTGTATCTTCAAAAACATCCTGGCCTTGTCTGAGTAAATCAAGGTATTTTTTCATGCCTTCATCTGAGCCGCCTAATTTCGCGCCGGTTAGGATTAAGTCATTAATTAATTTTTTTGCTTTTTTAGTGTCTTTTTCTATCGCTGCAACTGGAACCAATGTCTTAACTGATAGTTTTTTCTCTACCTTTTCCGGTTTAGTAAATGAGTTTAGAAAATCCTGAGATTTTTTCTGCTTTATTAGCAGAGAGTCATATTCTGCCTGCAATGCTTTTAAAGCACTAGGGTCGACCGGTCTACCTCTACCCGATCCAGCCTCATTTAATTCATTTATTTGTTTCTTAAGCTGTCTTAATCTATCTTCTGTATTCGGGTTAAATAATTGAGCCGTTAAAACCCCTATTCCTCGGCCTAAATCAGCGAATTTAGACGTGGCGCTAACAAGTAAAGTGGTTACCTTTATTAAAGCTGTGGCGAGTGTTTTTAATCCGTTAGCAATGGCGGGGTCTTGCAGATTCTTCCTGAAATCGTCAAGAGCCTTGACCATATCCGTATTATCAAGAGAGCCGGTTGTTTGTAACCAGACATTCTCAATTTGTTGCATGGCTTGAGCGATGGTTTTAGATGTTCGGTTAAATTCAGACCGTAACGCGCCAGCTTGATTTTCAAGCGCCCTGATTACTTCTGCGGCTGAAATCTTGCCAGCCTTGCCAAGCTCTCTCAGTTCGCCAATCGTTACGCCAAGGCCGTCAGACAAAGCCTGAGCGAGCCTTGGAGTCTGCTCCATGACAGAATTAAGCTCTTGACCACGTAATGCGCCCGCAGCCAAACCCTGACCGAGCTGGATTATTGCCGCGTTAGATGCTTGGGTATCACTTCCTGATATCGCTATGGCTTGGTTTATTGACTCAGTAACACCGAGTAACCTTTCCTGTGAAATACCGAGGACTTTTGTCGATCTAGCTAAACGGGTATACAGATCAATTGAACTTTCTAGTGATCCTCGTGTATCCTGAGCAACATCAAACAATGCTTTTTGTATGTCAGCCAGGTTTTTACTATCAGTCGTAACAAGTTTTAATCTGTTTGATAGTTGGGAATATACATTTATATTGTTTATTATTTTTTTAGTTAATATTCCAATACCAGCCGCCGCCGCTAAACCACCAAAGGCACGTTTTAACCCGTCAAGATTTTTCCTTGATTTTTTGGAAAACTTCTCTATACGTTTTTGTGAAGCCCTTAAATCGGTTCGGAGTTTTGAACTCTCAGCCTCCATTTTAACGACGAGTTTTGCTAAATCAGCCATCTTTTGGTTCTGCCCTTGCGTTTAATTTTGCTAAGAATTGACGATGCCGCTCGTCTCTTTGTGTTGTTTGATCTTTATACATAAAATCATTAACAGAATATGATCTGCCGTTTTTACCACGATTGACGTTTGCTAATATAGCGGCAATAGTTCCGGTGTGAAAATTATCCCGATAAGCGCCGAATGGCTCAATCTCAAAATACTTTATCCATTGTGAGAATTCACCACTCGACATTGTTCTATCGAGTTCTGAGATAGTGCGACCGAGAGCCAGCGCTAAACGATGCTTAAATTTCAGCTCTGGCCGCTCTCTCAGTTTTTTTCGTCGTCGTCCCCATCATTTAAACCGCTTAACCCTAGCGCAGCCGTAGCAATTGACGATATTAAGTCGCCTGGCATACCTAACAGCTTGTCTACGTCGTCGGCCGTAAATAATGGGCATGACATTGTTACGATAACCGCTTGCGCCCTGGCTGAATCATCAGTAACTAACGATTGCAGCTCTCCACGCTGGCCTAGTGACAATTCAACCAGTCGGATTTTATTCCCGTCTGGCATTTCAAAGTCAACCGATTTGGGCTTATATTGATTAAAAAAATCATTTTTATTCATATTAAGATACCGTAATGGCTCCGGTTATTTTAAGCGTGAAATTAATCATATTTTTATCTTCGGAATTGGGGTTTATTTTCCATGACAATGCAATTGCCGCGAATGCGTATGTTTTTGGTGTAGTACCGTCTGTAATTAACACCTGTATATTTACATTCGTTCCGTTATCAACATGCGTGACTAATGCTTGTTGCTGAGTGTTTGCCGGTAGATAGATACACTCGACCGTAATCTCGTCACCATCTGCAAGGCCAGCTATATATTCCTTGGCTGTTGAATCGAAGCTAGTTACATCAACGAGCGGATTCGTCTTTCCTAACCCGTCAAGCTCAACCATCTCGCCAATAGTGGTAAATACTTCAGGGCTGGCCGCGTCGCCTACCTTAAAAGTCGTTCCGTTTATAAATGCTGCCGTCATTTTATTACCCTCAATAAAAAACCCGCTGCATGCGGGTTTGTTTGTTACAAATTAAAAAAGTTTATTATGTTTCAGTATGCCAAACGATAAACGACATAGAATGTCGATATAGTTTTGGCTCATCTTCATATTGGTCTAAATCAGCGATCATTCTTATATTATTTATCGCAACACTCGCCACGGTTCCGCTGTAGTTCATTAACGCTGATCGTATTGCATCCCCTAACGTTCTGGCTGCGGAGTAAGACTCGCCCCAGGCGTCTATCTGAAATGTAGCACCGACAAAATCAATCTGGCCTGAGTTGAATGTCGAGCTTCTTTCGCTTCCATCTCTTTGATAGGTAATACATGGTTGTGTAGCGTTCTGAGGTAAAATAACAGGGTAAATTCGATTACCTGCTAAAGCCCCTATCCCCGCGTCATTTTCCATTAACGTATTAATTGCTTTTTCGATCATCTTTTTTTAGCGGCTCGGTTAATGTTAGTTTTTAGTATTTGCTTGAATCCTCGGTTTATACTTGGTATCCCTGCCCGAAATTCTCTTGCAAATATATGTTTTCCTGAATAGCTTTTAAAGCCTAACTCAAGGAATTGTGAGCCGTAAAACGCCTCCGCTCTCGGGCCTACCATGACTTGAGCCGCGCCACGTTTTTTATCGATACGGCTGAATAGTCTGATACTGCGCCTTAAAAACCCAGGTGAAACCAGCGTACCTAAATAGGTTCGATGTGGTTTACTCCCGACTGGTACAGACATTTGAATACGCTTAAATGTTGGCACGACTGATTTTCTGGCAGCCTTTCTTATTTCTGAGGCTTGTACCTTCTTATCAATACGTTCTAATGCTCTATTTAACTCTTTCAAGCCTTCTATTTTAAATGTCATGCTAGACATATTCGACGGCCATTAAAATAATCTCTCTGTTTCGCTCGTAAACATTAACAACCGATTGGATATCAAATGTTCGGCTATCCCAACTTATTCGCATTTTTGGAGTGATTGTTTCGGCTGTCTTGCTGTGCCTTATTCTGAATCTGACGTTTTTTTCTGCATTATGCTGTTGAGATTCCCAGAATTCACGACCCATTAATGGTTCGATAGCGGCTCTAGTGTTTAATAGCGTTGTCCATGTCTTTATTGGCTCGCCGTAAGCGTCGCGGGTTTCGGTTATTTGCTGGATTGTTATTTTACGTCTTAACCTACCAATGAAAGGAATCTTTCGGGACACAGTATCAACCTCGCGCTTTTTTCGAGTTCGCAGTCGCGGTCATATAAGGCCGCCGTATAAACTTTTATACCTTCCTTTATAATATCGGGTATATCGTCTTTGACATAGCCTACGGTCATTCTAATCCTGACAGCGTTCGGCTTTACTGCTACCGAAGGCCAACCAGAAATTGATTTAACGCGACCGCCGATTGTAGTTTTATCGGCATAATAATCTGTATTAGCGACCAGTGTTTGTTCTGCTACTGGCGAGGCTGTATCGTCATACTTAACCGAATCAATTGATATGATAGGCCAAACACCGAGATATATTTCACTTGACGGAAATCGGTCATAAGACAATTCGACAACCTGGGAGGCAATGCGCTTATTAAGATAAGCCTCGGCCCACATTCTCGCCGCTCTCATTAATCCAATAATGAGCGAATCGTCGTCGGTATGATCCACCCTTAAAGCCTCTTTCATTTCTTCGAGGGTAACTGGTTCCGCTGTCGGTGCGGTTATTGTCGTAAGTGTTCCCATAAATCCCCGTTTTCAATTTCTTCGTGTGACCAATCGGCGTATGGAAGTAATTCCAACCAATCAGGACGTGACATGATATTTCTCTCGTCCTTACAGACGATTTCTAGGCCTTCTAGAGCCGCTGTACAAAGAGCTGTGGTTCTGTAACCAATGGCCACTGAATGTCGATGTAGTGCTTCGATAAGCCCGTCTTTGTGTCTTTCTCTGTTTGGATGTAAACGGATCGTATTAGCCGCTTCAATCGGCCCCTCGTAATCTGCGAGGAAGATACTGCCGCCTGAATTTCTTTTATCTTTGGGAGTAGGCGGGAGGCGTCCAGTTCCAATTTTAAAGTCTCGACCGCCATTTTTATTCAACCACCCGACCGAAACGTGTTCCGGGTTGCCTCGGTAATAGCATCGATCCAGCCAGATAACCCGAGGATGATCACGCCAACGATCAAGAGCATACCAAGGGCCAATAACCACATGGATATCTGAATCGCAATGAATATTATCTGTAATATTTGCATTCAGTCCGTGCCTGTCGAATCCAGCTCGCAAGTGTTCGGCGTACCGGACTTGATGCCCGAGACGAGGGTTTGTGTGTATTGCGATATGCAATTATCTGTTACCTCATGCGGATCTGGTTTTCCGTGAAACGTGCAAACCTTCATATCATCTGGTACCACGCCAAAAGGCCGGACATGATATTTATATGATCCGATACCAGGTAACTTTTCGAAGTTATCACCGAGTAATTCGGTTAAATACTCCTGATCACCCCAAAGACGCCCCATAATCTCTGCTGATTTTGGCTTGAACTGTCGAAAAGGCTCAAACCAATTACCCGACCAGGCCATAACAGAGGATTGAATTCCACCATGGCCTGATTGAGCCCAATTTGCAGGGGCCGCGAGTTGGTTTTTTGTGTAATCGACTAAATAGTCAATATTGCCGGTAATAACGACATCAAGATCAAAATACAGGCTCGGGCCTGTCGCGATGCCTGGTGAAAACAGACCTATTTTTTGCCACCAACCGCGATAAGGGACAAATGGCTTAACCGTATTAATGCCGGGTAAGTTTGTTTTCGTAATACACTTGAATCTGTGTTCAACGGTAAGATTCTTTTCGACCATTTCCTTTAAGGCGTAAACATACGACTTATCGTATTTATCACCCCAAAAGACACAGAATACGTTTAGCATCCGAAAATAACATCCTTATGCACCCGGTCAATTTCCTTATATCCAAGCGATTCAAGATAATATCGAGGCGCTTTGTGATCCCTGCTTAACTGAGGGAGTGGTTTTTCCTCAAGAACGACAACCGGCTTACATTTTACGATCGTTTCGACCGCGCCTTGTAATGCCTCCAGTTCATAACCTTCAATATCAAGCTGAATCAGGTCACAGACATCGAGCTCGAGACTGTCAATCGTCATGGTCTTAACGTCACCGGAACCGGGTTTGAAATACACCGCGCCATAGTTATTATGTTCTGAGCGGTCAAAAACCATGTCGCCAGATTCGTTTTTATCTGATAATCCGAACGGGTGAACAATTATATTGTCATAACCTTTGACGTTAACGTTCAAACATTGCCTATTCAGGGCCATAGGCTCGAACGTGTGGACAGTTTCGAATAACTGGGCATAACGTAAGGGCCAGACACCACACGCGCCGCCTGCCTGCACGCACACTCTGGGATTGTCGATATATTTCATCGTTAGATCGATATCAACGACGTGATCAAATACCTGAACGAGCTTTTCGTCTTCGTCAGGCCAGCTCCATTCCGTTTTATCAGTAAAAGGTAATGTTCTATTTATAATCTTCATATATCGAAACGGCCTCGGCGTTCGGGTGGTCGTAAAACCACGGCTGAGTTTTTAAGTCAGTAAAATGCAATAGTTTGATATTTTCAGGTAGTGAACCGTTATGATATTTATAATCTTCGACGTTCCACTCGTCTGGAATACTACAGTCTTTCGGCAAAAGGTGTTGTTCGCGTTTATTGCGGCATTTATGAACGCAATCAATCACGGCGACCTCTGTGCTACCGTCTTGCATACAAACAAACTTTTCAGGCTTGTGATATGACCAGAGTTCGGCAATATCACCGAGAACAATCATGTCAACATCGAGATAAATACCTTTTCCTATCTGATAACGTACATCACTAAACCCCGTGCAGCCTGATTCGGCGCTTGGGTAGAGATGAGCGATATCGACGGGGTGTTTTGTGTTTCTAAGGATTGATCGCTCTGTCATTCCTTCGAGAAACCGGAATCTTTCAGATATTCCGATAAAGATTTTAATGGGTAACATTTCAGCGCACTGTCAGGGGAACAATTAACGATTTCAATTCCGTAATCATTCGCCTTTATGGTTTCCATTTCTTTGATTAAGCCGGTAAACTCGCTGTTTTGCCCTGTCTTTGGCCAGTGCTGCAATGGCTTGGGGTATTCGCCGAAGTAGTGACGCTTTTCTCTGTAACACATATCCCAACCGATCAGGATCATGGTTTTAACGCCGTAATGATACGCCAGGTTGACTATCTGCGGCCCTGATCCGTGGTGATAGTGGATGAACTCAGGGTCAGTACTTAAACCGTCACCCCATCGGCCTTTTATATAATTAATCTTATGCTTTTCAGCCGTTGCTTTGTCCCAAGTCCACTTATGACCTGTAAACTCTGTCCCGTAATGATCCCACCATTCGGGATTGCATGCCAAATGAACATCAAGACCGAATTCAAACGCATTATTGACGCCGAATTTTCTTAAATGTGATACTTGATCGAGTTGTTCTGTCGTCAGGCTTGGGCCGGTTCCGATGATAACGCCGACTCTAGGCTCATCTTTGGAAAACAAGTTAAAGCGGTCGACCTTGTACAATTTATTATCTCTATTCCGTGTTTTTCTGTATCAATTAACTCAAAAGAGTGCATAAAACTCTTAAAAGGCGATGATACGTCTAAATTCCCTGGATGCTTACCAAAATAATGAGTCCCGAACATATCAAAACCGAGTAAAATGATAGTTTTAGCACCTAGTAAATAGGCTAAGTTAACCGCCTGAAATCCTGAGTTCCCGCCACCGGCTGCGCCATAATGCAGGCTTTTTTCGCCTAAACCGTCGCCATAAGTCGAATTGTATCGATTTAACTCGTATTCAGACTTCGGATTGCGCTCTGGGTGTTCCAGATCGTTTATCGTGTATGATTGGCCGCTAAATCCGGCCTTTACTGCTTTATAATGGTGATCCCACCATTTACCATCACATGCGTAATGATAGGGTGCGTCTGGCAACATGCGCCAGGCGTCGTTAACTGTAATAACTATTGTTTGGTCTTGCGCTTGCTCGCAATCTTCTTTCGTGAGGCTCGCGCCGGTTGCGACGACTGTGTAGATCGGGGCTTTTTTACAGGCTCGTAGTCCTCGTCTATTTTTGTTTCATAATCTAACCTTTCAGCCGCTCCAGCGTCATCAACTAAATGATTTAAAAACGCTACGGGGTATTGTTCATCGGTTAGTATTTGGCCCTTGGTGAAATCTCCATAAGGCGTGATCGGATTTGATGTAATTTTAATCTTCATAAGAAAAAGGGAGGCCGAAGCCTCCCCTATACTCCTTAGATAGTCGCTTTAATGAAGGCTTCGGTGCGATACACACATAATGCGATACGTTCCTCAGCTAACACAGTGACCATATTCTTAACGAAGTTATCGCTATTCTCGCGAGATACTTCAACGGTCGCAGACATGCGATCCTTGATCTCTGCACCCATCGCGAAGTTACCGACAACACACTGACCAGCAGTCAGGGCGTTAGTAACGACAACAGGCAGACCCCATAAGCGAGGCGCTGACATTTCACGAGGATTACCAACCACGTAACGATCATCCGAAGTACCGACCTTTTTAGTGTCAATCTCAAACCATTCCTGCGGATTCAACAGAATTGCATCAGGTTTGTAATTGCCAACATGCGCCTGCTTAACCATTTCACGAATGATATCAAGCTGGTTAGTCAGCTGAGGAGATTGAACCGTGTACGCGGTAGCCTGGGTATGAATACCGTTCAACTGGCCGTTAGCATTAGATCCTAACAAAAGTTGATTTTCTTCGTACAGTTTCAGGCCATACATTAAGCGGCCATTAATGAAGCTCTGCAGCTGCTGAGAGTCCTCAATAACCTGCTTAGATGCTGGTATCCAATGTGCTAAAGTCTGAACGGCTTGATTTACCAGTGTAAAGGTAATGCCGGATTCAGGCTTAGTTACATTTTCAAACGCTTCAGGAGATCCGCCTACCTGTGGGCCTGCGCTATTCGTAAATGTATTTTCACGAACGAACTCGATCAGGTTTGAAGTAGTACCACTTGAAGGCAGAATATCCCTAATCATCAGATCACGATTAGGAACTGTATTAATACCACCCAAACGATCAGACTGTACTAGTGGCTGATTCTGACCTGTGGCATTGATAATCGCTGTTTTCAATTCCATACGTGCGCGACCTGACCGGCCTTCCTGTAAGTCCTTGAACTGCTCAGACTTGATAAAGTCAGCGCCGATATCCATTTGTGAGATATCTTCTTGCATGGCTACGCCTTTCTGTTCGATACCCTGAACGCGGTCGTAAAGATCATTGTAATCAGTCGCCAGCTTTTCGATTTCCTGCTTGGTTTCAGTTGCGACCTTGCCGCTTTCCTGAATCTGACCGTTTGATTTCTCAACGGCTCCCTTAATTTCTTCAAACTTCGTGAGAATCGATGCTTCAACCTGCTTAAGATTGACCAGGTTCTCAGCCTGTTCGGTCGTCATATTACTTTCATAATCAGCCATGTGATAAATACCTCTATAGTTTCAAAGATTGAATAAGGTTAGACAATGAGTCTGTCGTACCTTGGATTTTACGTTTTGCTTCTAGCCTTGTGATTTCATCTTTGAAATGTATCTCGGTATCACACCGGATTATTTCTTTGATGCGGCTCACAAAGGTCGTGGCCGCTGACTTTGAATAGCCTGAATCTCTCAGGAATGATTCACAGTCTTTTAAACTTGTCATTGTTAATAGGTCAGATTTAACAACGGATATCCTCGCGCTGTCATCTGCTGGAAAATTAACAATACTGATTTCTTTTAAGTCGATTTTTTTGATAATTCTCGACCCGTCTTCTTTTTCTTCTGCCCCACCGGCAGGGATTCTGAACCCAATGCTCATAGCGTCCATTGCTTTCCTGAGCAATGCAGAATAAACCGTTGGCCCGTCTTTGTGATTAAGATCAATACGGCCTTTTACGTGTAGACCTGTACTGTCTTCTGACAATCCTATCCAATCCCCTACCGGGACTTGATAACTGTCGTGATTAACAAACATAGAAGGAGCGCGACCCTTAATCGATTCAGAAAAAGCGCCCTCTAATATCGTATCCTTAACCGCATCAACGCCGTTGAATACTGAGGCGTAACCCTCAAACTCGCCTTTATCTTTACTGGCGAACTTGAGCTGACATGCTTCCAGCGGATTGTCTATCTTGATTATCATTTGCTATTTTCTCCAATTGCTCAACGGGTGTTAGGTTTACTTGTACCGTTAAGTCGTCGCCACCGTCTTTGGGTGGATCATTATTAATTTTTCTGATTTCGTTTCTAGTTTTAAGTCCGTTCTGCACCCAAGTTGATTGGATATTTGCTTTCGCTTGCGAATCCATTTTGATAAAACCTGTGACGTCATGATCGACGAAGATCGTTTCTTTATCTCGGTCAATAACCAGGCTGTCATAAATCGCATGTTCCCACTCGTCGATGTAATCTTGTAAGGTGAATGTCAGGAAAGAGAGTAATTGTTGCTCGAACGATGCAGGCCAGGCACTAGTTGCACCGCCGCCGCCAATCATGATTTCAGGCACACCATAAAAACGTGCTATTTCTGACACTTGCATTTTTCTGGTTTCTATCATCTGCATGGTGTCAGGGTTTAATGCGTCTGTTTCGTATTTAACGCCGCCCTCAAGTATCCAAAGCTTCCCTTTATTAAAGGCTGTTTCACTCATGCCCGCGTATAAGTCTTTCGCTTGCTTGCGCTGCTCTGGTGTTAGGAAGTCATCAAACATTAGATAGCCACCGCCAGACCTGCCGCCGTTCGCGAATTGCCTTGAGGCGTATACATCAGCCGAAACCGATATACCTAATGTATTCCGCGCGTAGTTATTCCGTTCAACGCCGATAATCCCATCGGGGCCAAAACCTTTGAGATGCAACATAGACCTGCGTGACAATATTCTGACACCCTGCTCCATTTGGTAGTGGTAAACAACCTCGCCGCCGACTAGATAAGGCGTAACGCGTCCAGGCTTTAACGGCACGACCGCTATAGGTATGTCACCATTCCAGAATATCTCCGCGTAGGCATTTGACCACATGACTAGTTGCATGGTCATGGCCTTACGAAAATCTCTAGGCTTCATTAATGAGTTAGGGCGCTTTAATAAAAGGTCGCGTAAATAATGTCGCCTTGTTATTTGTTCTCGCCCGCCTGACGTGCTTCTATAAACACCGAGAGGCAAAGAGCAAACAGAGTTCGTTATGTATTGAACACAAGCCCAAACCGCCGAAACCTGCAACGCTCTTTCGTCAGTTACATTTATGCCCGCGTCGGTACTTGCGCCGGAACTTGAGCCGTATTGAGCGCCGGTATCTTTATTTGATAACGCGCCGATTCCGAAATAGCGTAATATTGGAGAAAATAAATTCATACATTAACAACGCTATTAAGAAACTCGTCGAGCGAGCCTGTTTCTTGTCCATTCATCATTCGATTAACCGCCATTATTAATGCGACAACGCCATCTATCTTATTTTCGGGCCGCTCTTTGTTCGGGAATATATTGTCTTTTTGATCTAATTTTGCGACTACGTTACCAAACATCCATAAGAGAACTGGATCAAAACTAAAAACAATCTCTTTACTTAAAATCAGTTTCTCGACTTCCTTCATCGGCTCACTGAGGTTTTTAACCGTGGCTCCTACTTCAACCATCGGCAGACCTTCGGCCATCATTCGAGTCGAGAACTGGGTAGCTTGGAAAGGGTCAAAAGGTACTTCTAGAACTTGGTGATCTCGCGCGAGGTCTTTTAAATCGTTTTCGATGTATTCAAAATCGATTACATTGCCAGGCGTCGAAGATAGCCAGCCGTCTTTGTGCCAGGCCAAATAACGTTGATTCTCGTTAATAATGTCCTCGGGTAAATAGTGCCGACAAAATACCGCTGCCGGTTTCCCATTCTGAGGTGGAAACAATACCGCGCATGATGCAATATCGATCTTGCTTGCAAGGTCAAAGGCCGCGTAACATTTCAGCCCCTTATAATCTTCGATGTTTAAATCTTTTTTACGCACCGCTTGAAACGCGAGCATATTCATCCAGGCCGCTTTCGCGCCGACCCACTGGTTTAAGTGCTTGGTTCTATATGCGACCTGCTTTAATGCTGATCGACGCGCCTGGTTGAGCTGACCTTCTAAAAAGTCACCTGATACAGATACGTCGTAATTTGGGTTTGCTTTTATCTGAGCTTCTACTGTGTCCCATTCGTCACCGTCATCGAGCGTGTAAATAATCCCGAAAATAGAGTCATCAACAACAGAACCGGCTAGAATGTTTTTTACGTCGTCGCGTTTAGCGTAACAAGGGCCGCCCATATCCGTCCCTGCGGTTGTGATATACAACATGAGTGGATTATCACGAGCGCCCATTCCTGTGACGATTGTATCTACCTGGTTTGAGTTCTTGTGTTCGTGGAACTCGTCAGCAATACCACATGAGGGACTGGCACCATCCCCAGGATCGCCGATTATCGGTTCAAACTTGCCGCCGGTCTGCGGTATGGTTAGGGTCTTTGCGTTAACCTCTAAACCGTAAAACTCTCGTAGCTCTGGAAGTCTTGAGCATATCTGTTTTGCAGGGGTGAAAACTTCAAACGCTTGTTTTTCATTCGTCGCACCGCAATAGACCTCTGCCCCGAATTCGCCGTCCTCGGTCAACATAAGTAAACCAATGCCAGCAATCCAGAAGGTCTTTCCGTTTTTGCGAGGGACTTCGATATAAGCCTCACGATACATTCTAAACTTAGTTCGTTCGCCGTCCTTTACTTTCTTGAATCCAAATATATTGACAGTGCAGAATACTTGCCAAGGCGACATATCCAGGGTTTCACCCTTTGCCGCCCATTTACCCTTAACGTGAGGATATAACTCTAACTTTTCGCAGCGCCTTTCTACATCGTCCGAGTCGTACCAAATCCCATCCTCGATCGTGGCTCTCTTTACATGTTCAACGAATCGGCTACACGCCTGCTTTACTTGTTCACACGCTGGTATCTCGCCGCTTAATACATCGGCTGCATATTGGACAGCGGTATCGTAATACATTACTCAAAGTCATTTTTTTTCTTGGGCTTAACGACAATCAAGCTCGCGCGTCCAGAAGGGTCGAGGCCAAACTTGCCCATTAAGGTACACATACGGGTCATATTGGCGGCGAGCATGTCAGCGCCCTTTACCCTGAACTCTACGGCCAGGGTAACAAACACTTCAAACCCAAACATATCGGCAGAGGTTAAAACTCCGGCAGGCGCTTGCTTGATAAGCTCATTCCACATTGCGATTTCTTCATCGCTAAAATGTTCAGGCGGTTCGGTTTTAAATTCGCCCTCTGGGATTGGCTCGTCGGGCCTTTTCCGCTGCGGGTCTTTCTTAAATGCGCCCTTTAAGTCGAGGACGTTTGTCGCTTTTCTTGGTCGTCCCATTGTAAGTCCTTGATAATCGTTTTGCGGGTGTAAAAAAAGAGGGAGGCAGCGGTTTTCGCTAAGCCATTGATTTAACTTTTTATCCCCCCCTCCCCATATGTTTCACGTGGAACATTGTCTATGTCTGTCTGTTCTTCTGAATCTACTAATCTGTATCGTTTGATCTCAGTCGTAAGGCTATCTTGATCAATATCAGGATAATACACACACTTAATTGATACTATGCGGTCGACGTGTGCCTCCATAGTGAATGATACTGTGTTTTCAGGCAGTCTCAGCGCCTTGATTAATTCAGCTGTTAAATTCTGGCCTGCTATCATAGTCGCTCTCTCGCTGTCTTCGCCTTATGACATGGATCACAGGTTGCTTCCAGGTTGCTTGGATCATCAGTGCCACCGTGAGCCTTGGCCTTGATATGGTCAACGATGTTAGCCGCTGTAATGGCTCCCTTGCGCTTGCATGGTTGGCATAGATAGTTATCTCTAACCAGTATGTTAGCCCTGATCACTCGCCACTTGGCACCGTATCCGCGCTGTGTGCTGGTCTTGCCGTTCTGGTATTGCGCCCAATTAGTGCGCTCTTGTGGATGTTTTTCGCATCGTGATCCCTTATAGGCCAGGTCATTACAACCTGCTTTAGTGCATACCTTTGGGGCTGATACTGGCATTTATATTATTCTGATAGTGGCCGTTACTTCTTTAGTCTGGCCGTCGCTATCTACTATCTCGCACTCTATATCGTATACCTGTCCAGGTGTACCGCCTGACAGCTTAACCGTGACAGTGGTTGAATTGTCTGTGATGCTATCGCTAACCTTTGTTATACCGGCCTCTACTGTAACAGTGGCGCTTGAAATGGTTACCGCTGGAGATGATATTCTATCTAACCAATTAAAATCGCCTGAGCCATTCTCTAGGGCTGCGAAATCAAACACATAGTTGAGAGAGTCATCAACCTTTTTTCTCCATCTATTAGACATTAGATTGAATTAGCCGCTGCCATCATTGAAACGCCTGGGACTATAACGCTAACATCAGTACGCTTATGCACTATATGGTGGTCTACCGTTGCCGCTAATACAACAACGTGTCCACAAGTACAATGAATCTCAAGCTCTAAACCGTTTCTGACAACATGGTCAATCGTTCGGCCTGTTAGCTCTGTTGTGATCTTTGCGTTTGATTCGTCGAATGTCATTTATGCGAGCCTCAATATTGCTGTGCCTGCTGCTGCGGCTGGGAACTGAATCACGAAATTACCGCCGGACGCTGTTTTCGTTCCACTAAAGTCATGAACTGAACAAGCCGCGTTGCCATTGGTTGTGTTGTAAATCATGCAGCCATCAGCCGAGATAGTTACTGCTGTAAATGTCAGGTCAGCAAAATCGACGTATGCCGTTGTACCTGATACGACTTTACCCGCATTTGTTAGCGTTCCGCCGCCTGTGACATAGCCTGCCGGACTCGCTCCGCCTGTCTCGATCGCTTCCTCAATAGGCGAACTGTCGTTCAGTTCTGAGAAATTTGTCGATGCTGCGCCGTAAGTTCCCGCAGCTCCGGCCGCGATTAATGCCAGCTTAAATACATCACCACCGATCGGAGATGCGCCAGCGTTACCGAAATCATGTAGACCGCTAAATAGCTCCGATTTCAATGAAGTACAAAAAGCCGTTGTAATTGCCATTTTCTAACCCTCTAATTAATCGGATATGTCCGATCTTCTGCAAAAATTAAATACGTTCGATCTTCTTTAGTTATTGAATATGTCCTGATACCAGGGACAACGACATCGCCGGCCGTGTTGACCGATATTGTACCCACCTGGCCGCTTGAAAATACGCCGTTGACCGCGACCGATGCGCCCGTCGTAACGTTTAAAACACCAATAATGCTCGATGCTGAAACACCCGTTAAGCTGATAACCATATCAACGACTGCGGATAATGTTCCGGCGCTTACGTTAGATTGAACGCCTGTGATAGCGGCTAATGCGCCACCCGTTACATTGAGAGAGCCAACGCCACCGGCTGAACTAACGCCACTTAAATTGACTGTTGCGTCCCCTGCAACGTTTATTATTAAAACACCTACGGCACTATTTGAGTTTACACCGGTAATTGAAATAGAAGCGCCGCCCGTAACGGATAACGACCCGATGCCTGTATTTGAATTAACACCGTTTAGCGATGCAACCGCGCCGCCGTATGCTGTTATATTGCCGACGCTGCTCGTTGCCGCAGCGCCCGTTATAATTGCGTTAGCATGACCCAGGGCCGTTATTGTTCCCGCGCCACTTGTAGACTGAACACCAGTTAAGGCCGCGATAGCTCCCGCCATCGTTGAGATGGTCAGTGTGCCGATGCCTGTGGTTGATGAAACACCAGTTAAGGCATGAATTGCAGATCCTATCGATGTAATATCGCCGACTTGAGGGGTTGAAGAAACACCCGTTAATGACTGTAAAGCCGCACCGGTTGTTGTTAATGCGCCTATTCCACTAGTAGCTGATACACCCGATGGGGTTACGTTTACACCGCTCGCCGCGTCTGGGTCAGAATCATAAATTGCAAAGTCGTACCAGCGACCATTCGCCGAACTTCTTAAATTCTGGAATATACTGGAGTAGTTGCCTGTAGTTATTACCGAATCAGTCATTGAAACACGACTAACTCCATCAACCTTAAAATCTAAAGCTGTGCCATTTATTTCAGGTTCTACAGAATAAGTAGTGCTATTACTCCAAGACGACCCAGTGCCGGACGCTATTAACGTTGATCCACCCGAAACATGTCTATAAATTTGTGTTGGGTTGGTACCATCACCAGTACGAAAATTGAAACCATAATCATTTTTACTAGCAGCGGCGTTATTATCACGGCGAAGCAGTATAGAAAAACGGTTGTCAGCTCCACCCGCGTTCCAGTTTGACACACACCATTGATCTGCTGTCCCTGTATCAATACGACTTTCATTATTTGCGGCTGCTGATTTACAGGCCCCTGAGCCGTCAAGCTCTAAATCGTTTGCACTGGAATCAGTAAAACCCCCACCAACCACGTCTACATCAAGAGTAGAGGCACCAAGATCGGTTCCAGTAGCGCCAGTAAAGGTTGTTGAAACTTTAACCGTCATAATGAGTCCTTATTGGCTGACTCACAAAGTGTTTTATAACGTCACGCGCTACAGTGCTGCTTGTAGGGGTGAAGCCTGACGCTTGCAATTTTGTGTTTATAATTAAGTTTGAAATGGTAGCATCAAGTCCATCAGGAATATCATCTGTCGTTAGTAGCTGTCTTAATACCAGTCTCTTCACAACTCTTTTTACCAAGTCCCTCACGGTCATTGAGCTGCCAAAGTCATCCGTTGGAACTTCCAAAGACTCAAGTAATGATAGCATCGGCGTTAAATCTCTAACATTCACCAGCATGTCGTCAAGGTCAATATTCGACCCTGCAAATCCCTCTATTGGAATATAGGTTATCTTTGGATCTTTAACGGCCAGTTGATGATCTATTTCACTTAGGTCTGCTTCCACAAAAACCTCTCCAGAAATGCTATTTACATCAATCCTGGCATCGTATCCTTTAAATACTTTCGTATAATTATAAATTGCTGGCCTATATGGCCCGTAGATATCTGTCCAATTTACCTCATCGTCTTCACTTTGACGATCCCCGTCTCCTAGTACCTGACACATATAATATCTTGTTACTTTGCCAGCTGGTACACCAGTGATGAAGTGAACTTTATAAGTTGATCCTGTCTCATGCGCTAAGAATGCCAGCGCTCCATTATTAAACGCAATGCCCTCGTACTCTACGAAGTTATCATTGCGGTTCTCATGCCAAATAACAGCGCCGGTATCCCTAACAATCTGGAATAAATCACCGTCAGTCTCCATCGCATAAAGAAACCCGTTTTTATATGCTAGTCCCTGAATGTTTGTTAATGATGTGCTTAATGTAATAGCGTTCTTATAAGCCATTGTAGTTAAGTCATGAACCTGTATCTCTGACCCATCACAATATGAAGCTATATATATTTCGCCTGCCTTTGGATCAACGGCGACCGCAGCCGCAGCCGTATGGTCAGTAATGGGGGTTGTCGATATTAGACTTAAATCGCTAGCATCCCATACAACGAGTTGATGATCTGAGTTAATAGAGCAACTTGTATAATTATTAACCGCGCCGTAAATCTTGCCATTGACTACAGCAATGTCTCCAATATGGTTCGGTGTTCCTGTAAGCCCTGTCAATGCGCTGCTATTAATTACCGCTATTGACCAGGTAGCATCATCATTGTGCTTTTTTATTTTATCGTTATCACTGGTGTAGTGAAAAGTCCCATCCGTTGCATATCCCTGCCTTGTTGTTGCTCCAAGATTAGGACTAACGTTTGTTTCGGTAGTGATAACAGGTGAATTGGGTGAACCCGATCTTGTAAGATTATAACCGCCTGTACTATCAACCTCAGTCGCAGTGCCACCTATCAGTCGATAGTGAGAAACCCGATTTAGGGTATCAATCTGCGATATATCAACATCGTTAAAATAATCTGTTACATCATTGTCACTGATCATATCAGACCAGATGCCTATCTCGCTTGACTCATTATGCGCGTACTGTGTTGCATTGGTTCCGTTTGCATATGCCGCTCCAATTCGTAGTCGTGTATTTCCACCGCCAGCTGGGTTTGTTGTATAAGAGAAAGCCCCTCTGTCAACATTATTCACAATAAACTGATACGTTTTTGCTGTTATGTTTCTACGAATTAATATCTTTAAATCATCATTGGCACTTACTGCTATATTAGTGTCTACCCTATGATTTGATCCATTTCCGCTCTCATGAAAAGCGGATAAGACAATAGTGCCGCCGTTGTTTCTATAGCCAAACCCATACAGTGCATTAGTTGCAGAAGATTCCCCGCCTATTGACTGAAACACAACCCATTCAGCCGCATTATTTCCAGGCAGGCTTAACGGCTTTGTATTTATGGCAATCGTTAGATTACCAGCTATCTGTTGAGCGGCATTTACTCCGGCAGTATAGTATTGATTGCTGCCATTGGTAACAACGGGCATTAGTCAATCCTGCGTTAGTTTCACATTAATAGGCGTACTTGGTCTTCGAATATCGGCAGGTGGTATCGGTACGGTTTTATCTTTAACAGTTACATAGCTTGATCGACTATAACTAGATTCAACACGGTCAACTGTGCCATCTGGCTTTGTATCGCCATCAGCAACAATACTGCCTTTACAGGTCAACCGTTGTCCGACCTGAATTGCAAGCACTTCAAACTTAACAGGACGAACTTTTGATACATTGATAATATCATAGGCACCACTATCAATCTTACAAGTAGCCTTATACTCGATATTTGTAAATTCAACCCACGGATACCCGTCTGTCGATGCTGGTTGTTCATCGAATCGCCAAGTGAACGATGCCGCGCTAACCAGTCCAGGCAGTAAAGCCAGTATAAATATTAAATATTTCATGACGTTTTTCTCTTTTTGGTCTTTGTGCCGTAACACAGTGATTTTTTTACAAGGTCATACAAAGGGCATGATTTAAACGGCGCTATCTCTTTAATCGGATACTTTTCGTTTTTCATGAGTACACCCGCACCCGCCCGTTAAGCCTTCTCAGACTATGGTTTTTTTAATTACTAGAAGGTGGAACGGGTGAAGGTGTTATTTTAATTTATGCGTAAAAAAACCGCATTTAAGCGGCTTATTTTATTCAGGGCGCAAGAGTCCCTATTGAGTTCTGATTATAGCGCATTACAGCGAGCTTTACCATAGTCTAGTTAGGTACATAATTAAAACCTTATGTTCTCGCCTAGTCTGCCGGTCAAAAATGCGTAGATATTCGCGAAGTCATTAGCGACCGATTTTTGTGACCTATGCAATATCGCTTGTAGTTCTCTGTCAGTCGCTTTATAAGCATGGCGAAACTCAATCAATTTTATCCATCGTGGTTCGCCTAAATCATTTATCGCCCTATCGGTTTCTGAGTTTCGAGGGCTAATAATTACATTAGGCGTTTTAATATGCGTGGTTCTGGTTTCAGTAGCGTTAGACCATGCAGGGCTATTGCCTTTTAGCTTTACCTTTTTCCCGTCCTTGCAGCTATTCATTTCAATCATACGTGCCAGGGTTGTAGTTGAAGGGAGGCTCAAACCGTCTACGCTCTTATGAACCCAATCTCCCCAATCATCACAACGATATTTTATGTTGTCCCATCTACCCTTTCTCATGGTTGCCCCTCATTAATTCAATGGCCGTTATATCTATCACCGTTTTTTCCTCTTGGCTAAGGACGCTTTTGAACGTGATGCTGTTGACTTCTTTGCAGCTATCATCTTGTAGTAGTCCTGCTCGTACAATTCCATCCAGGACGGCTTTACACGATACACCGTCAGGGTCGTGTTTCCGTTTTCGATAACTTGTAACTGTGATATTGACTGGTGTATCCAGTCTCTTATCTGTTTTCTTTTCCACTGGTGCGCCCCTAGTAAAATATTCCACGTTGGCAGTCTGTAAGGCAGTATTATCCTAATATTCAAAAGTTACGCCACTTAAAACAGACCCGCCCTTGCATCGTTCTAAAGGCATCCCCGCCCCTTTTTGGGTCGCATGTGTACTGATCTAGGGCCAGTAGCGTCGAGTGATGACAGTTACTACAATTTGCCTTCGGGTCTTGCCGCATTTCAGCTATTTGCATATCGTAAGCGCCTTTTCCTGTCGGGGTTAAAGCCATAGCGACACAATAAACTTTAGCGTCATTAAAACGGCGATACCCAAAACAGATACCGCGAGGAATATGCCTATTCGTGTTTGTATGTTCATTCTGTTATATCTTGAACGCCGGAACACTGCAAAAATGCGCCATTATTATCGATACTTGTTATTCTTATTAAATAAGTAACGCCATCGGCTGTCACACTAATTATGCTCGATGGTATTAAGTCTATGTAATCCAATGGTAAGGTGAAATCGAAACGTTTTATTGTATGTACTTCACAATCTTCTTTGCATATCATATTTGCCAGCCTCCGATTAAGGTTACTGTTTCCTGTTCTGCTCTAGTTTTTACTTTTGCCGGTTTAGGTCGGCTTGCTGCAATGACTCTCGCCCGCTCCATTGCATTTTCTCGTTGACATATCACGCATCGTTTATTAGCGGTGTAATGTTCAGTTTTTCCGTGCTCAAGACAGTCCCATTTAAAATATTTTTCTTTCGCTTCCTTTGCTATTTTTCGCGCCCTGCCTTTTGGTGACAATTTCTGCTTTCTTGTTTGCTGGATAAATTCCATTACTTTTCTAACCTCCCGATAGTGTCTGCCAGTAATTCAAGCTCACTACCATAAATGTTTTTAAATTCTCTCGGGGAATTATGGATACTAAACTCCCCTTGATGGTGTTCACGGCATAATGGGATAACAAGGTAATGACTTGACCTCATGCTCGCCCCCATGTCCTCGCGTATGTGGTGAACGTTTGCTGGGCTGCCACATATTAAACAACCCAATGCCGCTACCTTGTCGTGGTATCGTTTCTCTGCGGCTGTTTTAGATTTCTTCATTTAATTAACTTTAAATCTGGTTTCTTTTTACCGAATAACTTTTCGGCCTCGATATTCGCCTGCCTGCTTGCGGATTGCATTATCGATAGGTATTTATTAATAATCGCTAAACCTTCATTTATTTCCTTCGGTGTTTTACCGTTGATTTTCATATATTGCCCCTTCTCATATTTGCGTTTTGAGATCGCCATACCTCGACTTTTAACTCAGCAGCTTTGCGCTGGTTAATTAATAACTGTTCGTCATATACTGCGGTTTTATAATCGTCTAATAATTGTTTATATTCATCTGCGGTGTACGCCTCTGCCTCTCTTGCTTGTATGGTTCCAGTAGCATCAATGAAGTGTATCGCCTTTACTGTCTTACGCTTTTGCTCTAGGTACTTAACGAGTGCTTTTGCGTTTGCGTGTGCTTCGCTGGTGTCACGTAGAAAATCAAGGGCTTTCTCTATATTGATTTCTTTAATCATCTATTCCACCACCCGCCTACTGTCCAGGGCATATGCGTTTTAATAAATACTTTCTTGTTTGTATCTGGCTCGTCTATAACTGGAATACCAGGATTTAACCCCGCCGCTTTAATTTCCATATACATTTTATCGGCTCCTATTGATTTCATTTTTTCCCACGTTTCGCGTTTATTCATAATATGGCCTTTTTAATATCCGCGTTATGTGCGGAAATAACTATAGCTATTCTCATTATTTAGACATAATGTATTTTCTTTCTGTTCATTGGCGTAAATTGGCCTGATTTATCAATGCGTAAATAAATAGTTTTCTCCCAGGGGTGATGCCTTTGCTTCGCCACCTCAAAATAAACGTCTGGTTTTTCATCTGCCACCTTTAAACCCTCAACGTCATTAGTCGCCAATAATTGCTTTACGGCTTGCTCTTTCTTGATGTTCTTTGAAACCAGTACAATATTATCGGGAAGGTTTGATATATCCGCGCTGCCAGATATTCCGTATTTTGTCGGGCTGTCGCTTTCGTCATGAGGTTTTTTTGCATGGGCTACTAGGTGAATGTGTAGGCCGGTCTGTTTGGCTATGTTCTGTAAGCTATTCACAAAAGCCTTTTCCAGATCATTGTCACGGTTAACTCCGCATTTCATGAGTGAGTCGATAACCACATGATTAACGCCTTGAGCATGACAATAACGACATAAAGCCTTGACCCTTTGCGATTCCATATCCCCCACTTCCGAGTAAAGCGTTAAACCGCCAAGGCTATCAATAAAACTATGCAATGATTTTTCGGTTAATTCGTCCCATGTTATCCCGTGAGCTTGTGATGCCATGCGCTTGAGTGTTTGAATTGGGGATAACTCAAGGGATGCTATCGTGCATTTCTGGCCCTGTCTAAGCAGATACAAAATAACTTGATTCAGTATCAGAGATTTAAAATGCCCGTTATAGCCAGACCATACCGTAAGCTCTCCAGGTCTTAACCTGAACTCATTAGCCGCCGGCCAAGGTATTTTTGCACCCGTTAACTGCTCGCCGTTCTGTGCTAGGTGTATTAAATCATCACGCCAAGTCTGAGCCGATAGAACCTGATCGCCGAACTGGTCTTGCTCATACTGGTCGATTGCTTCGCTAGGAATAAATGTTTTATCTATCTTTTCCAGTAGTGCGGCATCGTGCATTATTTGGTAAGTGTTTTGCACTAAATAGCCTCCATTGCTTTTATCCGATGCAACGCCAGCTCTGCCCGTTCTCGGTTACTGTCGTTAATCCCGTCCTCTCGAATAAATGCAAGGGTTAACCTTTCATGTTCGATCTGGTCTGAATAATCCCGCTTGTATGGTTGGCCGTCGTCAACAAAAAGGTCGTTAAAGTTGAGTCCAAGCGACATCAAGACCTCATCAGTCGGGCAACCTGACCAGCATTTCATAATTACTTTACCGTCGGGCAATTCCTCAACTGATAGCGAGGGGTCTTGCCTGTGTTCTTTACATGGGCAATTAGCTCGGTATTTTGAGCCGCGCTGTTTAACGTTACTGAGGTTAGGGATTATTTTATCTATTGGGTTCATTGGGCTGGATAATTCCGTGAGTCGAATGATTGACTGGGAGTTTTCTTATCTTTACGTTTCAGGATTAATTTATCCCATTGTTTGCGTAGTGTTGCAGGGCATAAAATATTGCTCTGCCAAAAACTATCGTTATTTGCCCAGTCAAATAATGACCGTATTTCTGACACTTCTCTGCCATCACGTTCCCGCATTAATCGAATATCATTACCCCACTTTTTTAAATTTGGCTCTTTATGATCTAGATTAAGGTCACGAATTTTCCTAAAAATATAAACGGCGGTAGCCGTGTCCTCGTCCGTAAATTTTAATTTGCGTGACGTAGAGTCTTTTGTATCTGTATCTGTATCTGTATCTGTATATGCTGACATCGCTGACTTATGCTGACCATTGCTGACACCTGCTGACTTTTCTTTCTTTCTTTGTCTTTGTTTTGATGCTCTATTCTGATCTTTTCTGTCTTCTCTGCTTGCTAACGCCTTGTATTTACACTTATTTACTACCCACCACCCTCGATTGTTCTCTCCATTAGTCAATTCTGATATAGGAATGATTCTACGTCCGTCATGGTCAGGCGTTCCACTTTCTGGGTCTGGTGCGGTTAAGTTTTTTATGGCCTCCTCTATAATGGATATGTCTTTTCGTAAGGTTCTTGCCAGCGCCGTTACTGAATAATTTATGTAGCCATCATCATCCGATAGCGTAATCATTGCCATAAATGTGTAGATGGTATCGCCATTAAAATCAGCTACGGTACTATGGAAAATCTCCTGAAATATTTTGCCGTACATCAAGAAGCCTTGATTTTAATAGGGCTTAGATCATCGGCTTTTAACTTCCCCTTAGTCACCCTCTCTATTTCAAAGGCTCTCAATCTGGGTATTTTACCATCCCATTGATAGATCGCTTGAGGCTTAATGCCTAACGCCCGAGCCATTTTTGACGCGGTTCCGAAGTGCTTAATAGCTTTGTCTAATTTTGTCATAGATTAGATTGTAAGCCTAATTTAAAATAAACGCAAGTTTTTTGTAAGTAGCTTGACATGCCAGTAAAGATAGCTTACAGTTAGTACATGGTCACACAAAACAACATCACCAACTTATAGGAATAAACATTATGGTCTATAAACTAACAGCATTACGTAACGGCTACACCTTAATTTTCAAAAATCGCAGCTTGGAACTATTGATCCGTCAGGCTGGTGAATTTCAACGCGCCAGAATTACAGATATTGACGGCGCTCTTAAATATGAGTATAGGGAGTTAGCAGCATGAACCACGGAAATAATAACATTGGCTACTGGAACACTGGCAAAATGAACATTGGCCACTGGAACACTGGCAACATGAACATTGGCAACATGAACGTTGGCGACTGGAACGCTGGCGACAGGAACGCTGGCTACATGAACACAACAGAGCCACCAGTTAGATTATTTAATAGGGATACAGACGCCCTAATAAGTGAAATTGATTTTCCCGATTTCTTTTATTTTGAATTAACAGAGTGGATTTCCGCGGCCGACATGACGACCGAAGAAAAAACCGATCATCCATTACATGAGATTACAGGCGGGTATTTAAAAGTTTACGAATATCAGGAAGCATTTAAAGCATCATACGCAAAAGCCAGCGAAGAAGATAAAGCCAAACTGTTTAAACTGCCGAATTTTGACGCTGAGATATTCAAAGAGATTTCGGGCATTGATGTAAACGAAAAAGCAACGATTAATATCGGTGGTAAAAACTATCGTGTATCTGATATTGAACGAGCTTTGAATAATATTAGTGAGGTTTAGCATGATAGACAGACTCGAACTAATCAAGCGAATTTGTGAAAAATTAAAGCGCGAAAAAGAAGAGGCTCAAGAATTAGACTTTGAGGAGAAAGGTTAAATGAATGAATATCAAATGGCTCTTATTATTGGCGGCTGTCTGTCTGCTGCTTGGGTGGCTATATATATTTTTAGCTGGCTTGTTATGTGGGCTTGGGCTTGGGTGGATGATAAGAAAGCTGATAATGCCAATGTAATTTTAAGTTTTATTATGATTCGTCTTTTTAACTTTGACAAAGCTGAATATGGGTATTTTATTTATCAAAAGGGGGCTGAAAGATCGGATGGGGTTATAGCGTTTAATGTATCGCTACTTTGCTTTTTTCTTGCGCCTATCTTAATAACAGCATTAATTGATTTCAATCAAGTAACTTTATTTATTGTTGCCACTGTGCTATTGGCATTTTTAGCAAGATACACACGCAGACATAAAAAGCTATTTGACTTGCATATAAAGGATAAAGCCGCTCACTCACAGGACAATCAATCATGAAGCCAGTCAGAGACTACGCCGAAGAACAATATCAGAAAATGATTCAGGACGTAAGAGACAACGCGGCCACTGAAACGCTACAGGATAAATTATTACTCTCAACCATGATTGGCGATCTACCAGCCTCAGAAGATGGCGACGACATTATAAGCGCCCATCTAAGGGCATTGCTTGACGACAATATGACAGAGCCTAGACGCCGCGCACTCAGGCTGTCAATGGCTATTGAGCTTGAAGCTATGACCGAGCGTTATATCGAACGCATGGAAAATCACGCTTTAAAAATAAGGGGACTGGATGAATGATTTTAAAATACTCAACTAAATACTTTTACCCTCAGCTATTAAAACGAAACTGGCTTGCAAAGTTACGCAAGGCATTAACAGAAAGAGACCCCCGAATATGACTGAATTAGCAAAAATTGAAAATAACGTGATAACTCAAGAGTCTGCCATGTTACAGGTTATTGAGCGAGCCTCAACTAATCCAGAAGTGGACATTGATAAAATGGAGCGCTTGTTACAGATGCAAATAACTATGTGCGACCGTCAGGCGGTTCAGGCATGGTCAACTGCAATGGTCGCTACTCAGTCACAGATACCACCTATTAAGGCGACTAAAAAAAACCCGCAGACTAATAGCATGTTTGCAGACCTAAAACATATATTAGCCGTTATAACACCTATCTACACGGCTAACGGCTTTTCAATGTCTTTCGGTGAGGGTGAAGCAAACGAAAACGGCATGATACCTATTCAATGTGATGTTAGTCATATCGGCGGGTATTCAAAGCAATATAAATATGACTCTCCTATAGACGATGAAGGTATCAAGGGAAACAAAAACAAAACCGCTACTCATGGCAAAGCCTCTGCCGTTTCATACGGCCGCCGGTATCTCACTTTAATGATTTTTAACCTGACAATCATAGGTGAGGACGACGACGGTAACCTGGGAGACACCAGATCGGCCAAAGATATCGACGAGGGATGGATAGCTCATAATATCGCGGTTCGTGATTTATTCCCGTCTATCGAAGCAATGAAACACGCGATAGCTATGGAAGATTATGACGTATTAGCAGAGGTTTGGTTCGAGTTAACCGATGCAGAAAAAGACGTTGTTTGTAATCCCGCACCAACTAAAGGCGGGATATTAACAACAATCGAACGCGCAGCTTTAAAGTGTGATGAGTTCGCAATAGCGCGTGGTGATTACTACAAGGCAAAAAAGGACTCTGAATGAAATACTGGAGTTTTGAGATACCGCCATGGGAAATAGAGGATTATGACTGCGGTGAGTAAAGATTATGGCCTAAATAAATCATGGCAACGGATCAGGCATTAGCCGCCGTGGAGAAATAACCCCGTACTAAGCAGGGTGATGATTAATAGCTTAGTAGGCCGCCTTATTATGGCGTGATTCAGGTAATAAGCGTCGTCGGGTTTGGGTGGTATAGCATTCAGCTCAGTCGCTAACGGACACATACAGTTAGGGGCTATACCTGCCTGATGATCGCCACCCTATTAACAGAGAAGGAATAGAAGATGTTATTTTTACTGGATTTAAGTAATACAAAAAATGAAGAATATCCTGACTTGATCCCATGCGAAACTGGTCAATATGAAAAAGATATTGATGTTATTGAGTCAATGTTATCTGATAGAACTAGCCTAGATAAGCGTTCAAAAGAATTATCCAAAACAGGCCAAAAATTTAATAATGAATGGCCTATTGGGTTCAACCTCGTATCACTTCCGATAGGCGCAACTTTAACTGCTGTCGATAATTTTGACGGGTTTAATTTTTAGCCATGGATTAACAGAGAAGGAAAGAGAAATGAAAATAGAAATTAAGAGCCGGTGGAACGATTCAATACTTTTTTCGACAGACGCAGAAAATATTAAAGACGCAGTTGTTGAAGCGGTAAAAAGTGGCGCATATCTTCGTGGCGCATATCTTGTTGGCGCATATCTTGTTGACGCAAATCTTGGTGGCGCAGATCTTGGTGGCGCAGATCTTGTTGACGCAAAATACGGTAATATGCCTATGACAGTTGAGCCTATCCAAATTTCAGGTCTGCACTGGCATGTAATGATGTTCGACCATCATATAAAAATAGGATGTGAAGAACATTCGATTGATGAATGGGGTAATTTTTCGGATGGAGAAATTAACAATATGGATGGCAGCGCTCTTGCATTTTGGAGTGAATGGAAAGACGTAATTATTAAAACTGCTAGAAATCATGAGCCAGTTGAAAGACTGGAAGAAACGGCATGAACGCTGAGGACAAAATAGCCGCTACATTATTAACTATGTGGATAATCATAGCGGCGTTAGTTGTTTTGGGTTTGTGGGCATTGTGGGAGGTTTTGGTGTGACAATTAAGGAGAATGTAAAATGATAATTATACTGAATGAAATGAAAAACGATATAGAAATTAAACTTAATAAAATAAATAGATTGATTAACGATATATCTGATTTAAAAAAAGCAAAAGAAGATATTAAGTATCTACAAAAGCACGCTGGAGAAATGTTTTTCACAGGGAACAGCGGAAAGATAGGAGAAAGAGAGATTTATTTAAAGAAAATAAAAATAAATACTCTCGCTGGATGCAAAGATGTTCCAGAGCTTTTAATTGTCTTGGCTGATAAGAGGCTTGAAGAAATAGAAAAAGAAATATCTCTTTTAAAAGACTAGCCAACCAATAAGGAGCAAGACAATGACTAAACACATAGACCCCAAACACATAAACGCGACAAACTTTGATAATGTTGGGAGTGAGGATAAGCCTAGGATTACTGATAAAGAGATATTTGACGGGAGGGAAATCGAAGAAGTAAAACTCAGGTTAAAAGCACAACGGCAACCACTTAATGATTATGCTGCGAAGGTAATTGAACACCTCCAAGCACGTAACCGCGAACTGGTGGAAAATAAGCGGGTCTGGTACGCAGATCATGGACGGTGGTACATACGCAATAATAATCTTAGAAAGAGAGCAAGCCCTAGACGGCGCGGGGGAATAATTATGGATAGCGAAATGATTAAATGGCAGCTAGAAGAGCTTTCTGCTTTTGATTCCGATGATATTGAATCAAATGAATTTGATATATATGGAGAAGATGAACATGGATATGAAGGTAGCTTCTCAGTAAAAATTACTGAGATTGCAAGTAAAGCACTTAGTCGAATAGATGCGCTAGAAAAGGCGTTAAAAGATATTGCTATAGTGTACACGCCTAATGGGAATCTTGGTAAAGATATAAAGAAAGCCCTAGACGGGGCGGGAGAGTGAATAGTGGAATTAATTGAATTCAAAGAGCAGACAATAATTATTGCAAAAGATCAGTCGCAATACAGGTCATTACCAGCACACCAATTTAATGATGAAGGAGGTCGCATTGCGTTTTGTTGGAAAATGACATGGCGTGAACGAATTAAGGTTTTATTCACAGGTACGTTATGGCAACAGGTTTTAACTTTTAATTTGGCTTTGCAACCTCAGCTACTTGAAGTGGATAAGCCTGATATGACACAACAGCAAGCGGAGGGGTGAGGGATGGAACTAAGTTACTTATTAAGCGAAATGGTTAAGTATGTCGATGGTGAAGTTAAAATTGAAATATTAGAGCGTGATAAATATGATTGCGTAATAAGGAAAAAGACAATTCCTTTTGCTTTTGTTTCTCCTAATCATTCAGGTGAAGGCGTAAAGATAAAAATAGAACAGTCGGATATTGACGATGCTAAGTGGGTTAAATTCTAATGACTAACAAAGACAGCATAGACAGGCAGGTGTGTCGTGAGTATAGAAAAGAAATAACAAGGCTAAGGCGAATAGTCGCAGAGTATAATGGTGCTTCTTTTATCAAGCGTCTGCGGTTTTTGTTTACTGGAATATTGCCCGAATAAAACAAGGGGAATGATAATGAGTGATGATAAAGAGCTAAAGGCTTGTCCCTGCTGTGGTGGCGAGGATATAGCAAATGTATTTATTCGTGATGGTAGAAAAATTGCCTGCACTAATAGTGATTGTTTTTGTTCTGTATCTGCATATCAACCAAATGCGACAGAGAAAGCAATAGCCGCATGGAACCAGCGACAAGGCTCTGAGCCGCAATTAATAAGCTATCATCCTGACTTGTATACTTGCACATTAAAACACAAAGGACGTGAATATTATTTTGATTTGCATCATGCGAAGAAAACACCAGCACCCGATACACAGGATGGGGGATGATATGGGGATTATAACTCATAAAATTACTGTGCCGGATTTATATAATTATGAACCAGAATATAACGCCGATGGTACTGAGAAACATATCGTTTTACATGGAGCAAGATTTCATGTTGTTTCATGGGATAGTAACGGCCAATCTTGCTCTGAACCTAATTGTGAAATAAACCGTAAACTAACAAGGTGATAATATGAATAAAGAAAATGATTTTATTATAGTAATGTTAATAGTTGTTTCGGCAATTATAGGATTTACTGGAGGGTTTTTTTCTGGCGCAGAGCATATTCAACGTGAAGCCGTTAAAACCTCATGCGCTCAGTATAATAAATATACTGGTGACTTTGAGTGGATTAAACTAACAGACTAACAGGGCGATTTATGAGAGCACGACTTTCCGCAAGAGGTAGAAGATTATTAGATAGTGGTGAGCTATCAGACTTATGGTGGAAAAAGCCTGTCCCTAATGGAGCAATCAAACGTACTGCTATATGGACAATCAAACGC
>Ga0316205_10001055_pt1 | contig 38911 bp, 40 predicted proteins | sample 3monthpyrite_MG_FD_204941 | JGI IMG/M metagenome (GOLD analysis project Ga0316205, IMG submission 204941) | Microbial mat bacterial communities from mineral coupon in-situ incubated in ocean water Damariscotta River, Maine, United States -... | ecosystem: Environmental > Aquatic > Marine >...
CGATCTATCGCCATGACCAACGTGAATGTGTCGAATGCGACCTGCGCGACGTGCCCGATGGCGCGGGCCCGCTGATCGAGACCCGCCGCCAACGCATCATGAACCAGGTCACCGCCTATCAATTGACTTCGATGATGCAAGGCGTCGTGCAGCGCGGCACTGCAGCGGGCCGGATCACCCTGGATGTGCCGGTGGCGGGCAAGACCGGCACGACCAATGATGCCAAGGATGTCTGGTTCGTCGGCTTTACCTCGAATATTGTGGCAGGCTGCTATATCGGGTTTGACACGCCGCGCAGTTTGGGGCGCGGGGCTGGTGGCGGCAGTTTTTGCGCCCCGGTGTTCAATCAGTTCATGCAAAAAGCGACCGAGAAATACGGCGGCGGCCCGTTCGAGGTGCCCCCGGGCGGGCGGTTTATCAAGATTGACCGGTTCTCGGGCGCGCGCCTGCCGGACGATGCCACGGGCGAATCTGTGGTTGCCGAATATTTCCGCGACGGCGAAGAGCCGGTCTTTGGCCTGATGTATGATGGTGGCTTTGCCATGGGATCGGACTTGCCACTGCTGCAGGCCGGAGAGGAAATATTTGAAGAAAGCACCACCGTCCAGACCTCGACCGGCAATGTGGTGATCGTGCCCAAGAAGGCGGATTTCGGCTCGCTGAGTTCGGGTGGCCTCTACTAGCCCATGGGTCGTCATCGCGATATGCCTGACGGCTTGTCGCCACTCCGAGGCGTTGCTATGACAGCCTCACATCTTTGAATTGGCAGGATAGCCCCCCGTGCGCGCAGAAATCAGCAACACCGTCGAAGCGATTGAAAAATCCATAGATTTGCTGAAACAGCGGATGGATTGGGAAACGGCGGCGCACCGGTTGGAAGAGGCCAATGCGATGATCGAAGATCCCAATTTGTGGGATGATCAGGACAAGGCGCAGAAATTGATGCGCGACCGTCAGGCGCTGGTTGATGGCATTGCCACTGTCACCGGGTTGATGACCGATCTTTCCGACAATATCGAGTTGATCGAATTGGGAGAGATGGAAGACGATGCCGAGGTCGTGTCCGAGGCCGAAGCGGCGCTGAAAACGCTCGCGGAAAACGCCGCCAAGAAAGAGCTGGAAGCCCTGCTCAACGGTGAGGCCGACGCCAATGATACATTTCTGGAAATCAACTCCGGCGCAGGCGGCACCGAAAGCTGTGACTGGGCGTCGATGTTGGCGCGCATGTATGTGCGCTGGGCCGAAAGCAAGGGCTACAAGGTCGAGCTTTTGTCGGAAAGCGCCGGCGATCAGGCGGGGATCAAATCCGCCGCCTACAAGATCAGTGGTCACAATGCCTATGGCTGGCTCAAATCCGAAAGCGGCGTTCACCGCCTGGTGCGCATCTCGCCCTTTGACAGTGCCGCCAAGCGCCATACGTCCTTTTCATCTGTCTGGGTCTACCCGGTGGTAGATGACAACATCGAAGTCGAGGTCAACCCGGCTGATATTCGTATCGACACCTATCGTTCTTCGGGGGCGGGTGGTCAGCATGTCAACACCACCGATTCCGCTGTGCGGATCACCCATATTCCCACCGGAATCGTGGTGACATCCTCTGAGAAGTCGCAGCACCAGAACCGCGACATCGCCATGAAAGCGTTGAAGTCGCGGCTCTATCAGCAAGAGCTGGACCGGCGCAATGCGGCCATCAACGAAGCTCATGACGCCAAGGGCGATGCCGGCTGGGGCAACCAGATCCGGTCGTATGTGTTGCAGCCCTATCAGATGGTCAAGGATTTGCGCACCAATTACGAGACATCCGATACCTCTGGTGTGTTGGATGGCGATCTCGATGGATTGATGGCCGCGACGCTGGCCATGGACGTTTCGGGCAAAAGCCGCTCTGAAGCGCAGGCAGACGGCTAGGGCGCGGATGGCAGCGCGATCATTGCACGACTTTCAGGGAAAGTGGCAAATTGACCGCCGGATTGATGATCTGGCGGCCGGCAAGGTTGCGGTGCTGAAGGGCCAGGCCAGTTTCACCCCCAGTGCCGGCGGGCTGGATTATCTGGAGACCGGCAAGCTGGTGCTGGAAGATGCGGCGCCCATCCATGCCGAACGGCGCTATAGCTGGCAATTGTCTGGCGGTCAGATTGCCGTTTTTTTTAAAGATGGCCGCCCCTTTCACAGCTTTGATCCGAAGCTGGAACGCGCCTCGGCCCGGCATTTGTGCGACCCCGATGATTACCGTGTCATCTATTCCTTCGGGCGCTGGCCTGTGTGGCGGACGGAATGGCGCGTGCAGGGGCCGCGCAAACATTACAGAATGACGACAGAATACCACAGATAGCGCTGACATCCTTGCCATTGCAGCATTGCTCAGGCAAAAACGCCCCAAAGCAGTCATAAGGGGTGAAAACCATGACCACACTCGCGAATAAATCCGTTTTGGCCGAGGTATTCGGCGCACAAGAGGGCACGGCGCTGCGCGTCAAGCAAGCCGCGCTTGTTGTGGCTGGCATTCTGGCGCTGGCCATTGCCGCCAAGATCAAGGTGCCGATGTGGCCTGTTCCGATCACCATGGGCACCTTTGCCGTCCTGACCATCGGGGCGGCCTATGGCCCACGGTTGGGTCTGGCAACCATTCTGGGTTACATGATCGTGGGCGCCGTGGGTTTCGACGTTTTCGCTGGCAGCTCGGCCGAGAAATTCGGCCTGGAATACATGATGGGCGGCACTGGCGGCTATCTTGTGGGCTATGTGCTGGCGACCTTTGCGTTGGGCGCGCTGGCGCGCCGCGGCTGGGACAAATCGGTTGGACTGATGGCGGCCTCGATGCTGATCGGCACGGTCTTGATCTACATTCCCGGTCTGTTGTGGCTGGGTGCCCTGTATGGCTGGGATCAGCCAATTCTGGCCTGGGGGCTGACACCGTTTCTGGTTGGTGACGCGCTCAAGCTGGTGCTGGCCGCTTTGCTGGTGCCCGCCATCTGGAAAGCAATCGGCGCCGCGCGCGGTTAAGCCGGGCCAACCCGAAAAGCGAAAAACCAAAGAATGGCGGGTCCCGGACCCGCCATTTTCATGCGATCAAAATAGTCTTTACGACCGAGCTTTGTTCAAGCGTCTTGTGAACCGGGCATTTGTCGGCAATCTCCAACAGCTTTTCGCGTTGTTCGACGCTCAGATCGCCTTCCAGGTGGATCTCGCGTGAAAACTCATCCACTTTTGGGTTGGCGGTTTCCGCCTCCTGGGCATGCACCTTGTTGTGGGTCACATCCACATAGACATGGGCGAGCGGCCATTTCTTGCGGCGCGCGTACATGCGGATAGTCATCGAGGTGCAGGCCCCCAGACCGGCAGAAAGAAAGCCATAGGGCGTCATGCCCTTGTCCGTGCCGCCATAGGTCGCCGGTTCGTCAGCGACGGCCTGATGGCGGGGCCCGGCGGCGATGTGCTGCAAGAACCCTTTTGGGTCCGCTTCGGCCACGCGAACGATGCCTTCCGGCGCGCCAATCGGGGCGGCGGGTTCGGGCAGATCCAGATAACGGGCGGCCCAGGCCGCGATGACATCGGCGGCATATTCGGCGTCTTCGACCCGGCTGATCAGATGATCGGCCTCATCCAGGGTCACAAAGCTTTTGGGGTGTTTGGCGGCCAGAAAGATCTGGCTGGCGTTTTCGACGCCGACGATCTGGTCCTTGGGCGCATGCATGACCAAAAGCGCACGGTGCAGATTTGCGATGTGGTCTTTCAGGTTTTCGGCGCGGATGTCGTCGATGAACCCCTGGCCGATGCGTATCGGTCGGCCGCCCAGGTTCACTTCGGCAGCGCCATCTTGTTCGATGCGGTTCAATGCGTCGCCGAAATTGTGGCTGACATGTTCCGGGTCATAGGGCGCGCCAATGGTGACGACCGCGCGCGCGGCGGGAATGTCGGCGGCCGCGCGCAGGACAGCGGCGCCCCCGAGGGAATGGCCAATCAACATATCCACCTTCATGCCGCGTTGTTGCAACGCCTTTGACGCCTCGACCAGATCCTGGGCGTTGGAAGTGAAAGTAGTGTTGGAAAACTCGCCCTCGGAATGACCCAGGCCGGTAAAATCAAACCGCAGGACATTGAACCCCATGGTCGTCAATCGCCCCGATATGCGCCGGGCCGCGGCAATGTCCTTGCCGCAGGTGAAGCAATGGGCAAACAGGGCGGTCGCGATGGCCGCGCCGTCGGCCAGATCCAATCTTGCCGCAAGGGCGTTGCCGTCATGGCCGGGGAATGTCATGCGCTCGGTTGCCATGGGAATTACCTTTTTGCTCGGGTGGTTTCGCCAAGGTGGTCTGCCCCGGGCCGGCGCGCAAGGCATTGGTAACCAAAGTAATGTCATTGTGAGCTTCCGCGCGCCTTGACAGGTCACGTTTGCGGGGCCAAATGGCACTTTGCAGCAGCAGACAGAACAAGAAAATCTTGAGACGGGTTTCGATCATTGCCTTTGCCCTGACCGCCGGGCTTTTTGCGGCGTCTTTCGCGGGGGCGCTGCATCCGTTGGGCGATTCAATTGCCGTGTTCCGTTTCTGGATCGCCCTTGGTGTCATGGGCTCTGCCGCGCTGGTCGTGCAGGGCTGGTTGCGATGGGCGGCGGTCGCCCTGTTGGCAGCAACCCCGTTTGTCCAACCCCTGGCCACACAGGTCGCTTTGGACAACGCCAGGGGTCCTTACAGCTATTCGCTGTATCAAAAGAACATGCAGTTCCAAAATGACCAGCTAGAGGCGCTGGAACAGGATATTCGGGACATCTCGCCTGATGTCGTCTTGTTTCAAGAGGTCTCAAGGGCCAATCTGGCGCTGTTTGAACGGTTGAAACCAGCTTATGTGACCGCCGCGCAATGCGCGCGCAGGCGCACAAGTTCGTTGACCCTGTTGTCCAGGTTTCCCCGCACCGATGCGCCCATTCTATGCCCGGATGTGAATGGGCTGCTGGCGGTGCAGGTCATGAGCCCGGATGGGCCATTGTGGCTGGCGAACATTCACCTGCGCTGGCCATGGCCCTATGATCAACCGCAGAACCTGGCAGAAATTGCACCGATTCTCGAAGGGTTGAGCGGCCCGATCGTGGCGGGCGGTGACTTCAACTCGGTGGCCTGGTCCAACACGTTGCGCCGTGTCGCACAGGCGACCCGAACCCGGCGGATGGGGCCGGTGTACAAGACCTATCTGGGCCGCAGCCCATATCTGGATGTGCCGATCGACCATGTTCTGGTGCCGGGCGGGGCGGGGCGGCTGACAACCAGACCCTTGCTGGGCTCTGACCATCTGGGGCTATTGGCCGAGTTCAACCTGGACCGCTAGGCACCCATCAAGGCTGGATCAAACGGGTATCTTGTCAGATTCTCATGGCCGTCTTCGGTGATCAGTACCTGGTCTTCCAGCTTGATGGTGAAGTCGCCGCCCACTTCGCCCACCGCGGCCTCGACGCATAGAACCATGCCGGGTTCGAGCGCATAGTCAAACGCGCCGGGCACGGCCTTGTCGGGATAGGCCACCAGCGGCCATTCATCGCATAGCCCCACACCATGCATCAGGCAGCCATATTTTTGCGCCTGGAATTTGTCATCCAACCGATGGGCATTTGCTGTCAGTTCAGGGATGGTCACGCCGGGTTTGAGCATCTGCATGTTGGTCATGATATGTTCGTGGGCGTGCTGCATTGCATAGATCATATCGGCGCGCGGCTTGCGGTCGCCGATCCACCACGACCGGGATATGTCGACGCAAATGCCATAGCTGCCAACCAGGTCGGTGTCGAATGAGATGATTTCATTGCTCTGGCAGATACGCGGGCCACATTCCTGAAACCAGGGATTGGTGCGCGGGCCCGAGGCCAGCAACCGGGTTTCGATCCATTCGCCGCCGCGCCGGATGTTTTCGGCATGCAAGACGGCCCAGACGTCATCTTCGCTGGTCTTTGCGTCGCCCACATTGGCACGGGCGAAATCCTCCATGGCGCGCATTGCGGATTCGCAGGCATGGCTGGCGCAGCGCATCGCCAGGATTTCATCGGGGCCTTTGACGGCGCGCGACTTCTCGGTCACCTCCTCACCATCCATGATGGTGAAACCTTGCGCTTCCAATGCGCGCAGCCCGTGCAACATGATCTTGTCCACCGCCAATCGGGTGTGGCCCGGGGCGTGTTCTTCCAGCAGCACCCGAACCTCATTGGCAAAGACGTCGGCCTGAACATCAATCTTGTCACCGCGGTCGAAATAGAACAGGTCCGCGCCAGAGCGCTGCTCTCGTACCAAGGGGTTGAAAGTGGATAGAAAAGGGGAGTTCTTGTAGTCCCAGATCACCATATAGCCATCGGCGCACAGCAACACGGCACGAAACGGGTTGTGGGTGTTCCAAAGCTGCATGTTGGTGCTGTCGGTGGCATAGCGGATGTTCAGCGGGTCGAACATCAACAAGCCGGCATAGCCGCGATCGGCTATGTGGCGTGTCAGCCGTTTCCAGCGGTATTCGCGCAGATCGGCCATATTGGGCAGTGTCAAACCGGCGGCCTGCCATTCGGAAAAGGCAAGCTGGGTTGGTCCGATCTCAATGCGGTCAGCGTCATTGGGGGTGCCATCGCCAAGCGTGGCGCCTTTGCTCGGGTCGATCTTGCGTTGCTCGCGATAGGGGCTGTTCACGGTGTTCTCTCCTACGACTTCCTGTCATTTTGGGCAGGTCGATCGTTGATTCCCTTCTGAATGCGACGATTGTCGGTGTCGTTTTTCAGCCCGGAGCTTGCCCCGTGATCGCTTTCCAACCGGTCTTGCAAGATCGTCTGCCGCATGTTCCGAACCCGTTGGACCTGCCTGGCACCCGACCCATTCCAGCCGATGACTGGCTGCGCATGGACCAGGCCTATGCAGGCCAAATGGCGATCCGCGATGTGTTGATTGCCCAAAATCGCGCCGCGGTTTTTGGCGCCATCCCCAATGCAGCGGCGCCGCAAGAAGAGGTGTTGGAGCGCGTGTTGGGCCAGGTCACGCAATGGCCCGGCTTCGAAACTCACGCCGATCATGTGCGGCGCCCGGATGGTGTGGAGGTTGGTCTGGATGGCGACGCGTCGCCATTGATCACAGCGGGGCGGTTGGTGCAGCAAGATCTCTGTATCATGCAGGATCTGGGTGGTGGTGAGTATGGGTTGGCGGCCGCGCTCTTGTGTTTTCCGGCCGGCTGGACATTGGCGGAAAAGCTGGGGCGGCCACTGGGGTCAATCCATGACCCGGTTACGGAATACACGGAAAACATGGCCAAGCGGGTGGAACGTTTGTTCCGCGCCGTGCGCGTGGGGCAGCCATTGTGCCGCAGCAATCTCCTGGCCTATGACAGCCCGGATTTGTTCGCGCCGATGCGTGAAGCCGCTGCGCGCGCCGCACCAAAGGTTGCGAAATATCTGCGATCCGAGCGCCAAACCATATTGCGCCTGCCAAAGACCGGGGCCGCGCTGTTTTCCATCCATACCGTCATGGTGGCGACAGAGCGGTTGGATGCTGAGCAATACGCACAGGCGCGCCAAGCGGTCAGTTCAGAGATTGGATTTCCAGCACGGCAGGTGCCGGGTTGGTCCAGGCCGTAAGGCGGGCATTGCCCGAGATCGACAGACCGCTGATGACAAGCATGGCCAGGGCCAATGAGCCCAGGGTCATCAGCCCGGACCGGAAAAGGCTTGGACCCAGCAAAGTGTTGGAGACCACCAACGCCAATCCCAGCGGCGGCATCAAGAGCAACATCAGGTAGCTTAGCCATTTCGCGTCATATTTCGGGTCCTGGGCGCGGGCCGGTTCGACGTCGCCCAAAGCGGATTTGAGCCGACCAAGCCCCTGCGCCGCGGCCGCATTTTCCACTGACCGGGCATCATGGGGCGCCGCGGGATCCTGGTTCGTGCGCCAGGGCACAAGGCGCAGTGCGGGCGGGGTGGCGCCATTGGCCACGACGTGGTGGACCAGGATGACATCCCCGGCGCTGGTTTGAAAGCTCTTGGTTGTGGCCGCATCGCCGTCAATGGTCAATTGGCGCAGATAGGCCAGGGAAATCGCATGGGCCTGCTCTACCGATATTGTCGTTTGGTCGATGTGAATGCGCGCACCCCCAGTCAGATTGGCGATGCCGGTCAACCCCAGGGATTGCGTCGTGTCATCCAGGCAGGCACGTGCGAACAGGGCCCAGGGCGTCTGATCGGAAGCCAGCGTCAGATATTGGCTGCCGGTCAGCAATTGATTGGAACTGCGCCAATGAACCGCGACCGGGTGATGCCATTCGGCCAGCAGCGTGGTGACACAATGCAACAATTCCAACGCGGCGAGGCTGTGTTTGGGGCTATCGGGTGCAGCGCTGCGGCCCAATTGGCTGACGGAAACGACCATGAAATGCGCGTGGTCAAATACCTTTTCGGCCAGGGTTTCGCGAAACGGCTCGGACAGCAGGTTGTCCATCGCGCCGTCAAAGGCGCTGGCGGGCAAGGGCTGGTGGCCCCAGCAAACCGACACGCGCCGCTGTTGAGAGATCAGGCGCATCTCGTCCGAAAGCTGCGAGACTTCACGCTCGAAGGTTTCACCCAGAAAGCCGACACGCCGGTTCAACGTCTCAAGAAACGTTTCCAGCGCAAAGGCCGGCTTGTTGACAAAAATCAATGCGGTTTGAACTGGCGACATGAAAAAGCCCCGAAGAATACACCGCAAACGTGGTGTAGAATTGCGGCCTAATTGGGCAAGAACCGTGCCGAACTCGGAGCATTTTGCCCCGCGACCGCCGGTTTTTTGGCGGTCAGATGTGAAAAGGGGCGCCGTTGGCGCCCCTTTTTGCTGGATAGGTGTGCCGGATCAGCAGCTGTAATACATTTTGAACTCAATCGGGTGTGGGGTATGCTCATAGGCATAAACCTCTTCCCATTTCAGTTCGGTATAGCCTTCGATCTGGCTTTTGGTAAAGACATCACCGGCCAGTAGGAATTCATGATCGGCTTCCAGGGCGTCCAGGGCTTCGCGCAGGCTGGCGCAGACAGTCGGAATGCCTGCCAGCTCTTCGGGGGGCAGATCATACAGGTCTTTGTCCGACGAGGGGCCTGGGTCGATCTTGTTCTTGATGCCGTCAAGGCCTGCCATCAGCAAGGCTGCAAAGCACAGGTAAGGGTTGGCGGCCGGATCTGGGAAACGGGCTTCCACACGCTTGGCTTTGGGGCTTTCGGCCCATGGGATGCGCACGCAGCCTGACCGGTTGCGCGCGGAATAGGCGCGCAGAACAGGCGCTTCAAAACCCGGGATCAAACGCTTGTAGCTGTTTGTCGATGGGTTGGTGAAGGCGTTCAGCGCCTTGGCATGCTTGAGGATGCCACCGATGAAATACAGCGCTTCCTGGCTCAGGTCGGCATATTTGTCACCGGCAAACAGGGGCTTGCCGTCTTTCCAGACCGACATATTCACGTGCATGCCGGTGCCGTTGTCGCCCGCGATGGGCTTGGGCATGAAGGTAGCCGACTTGCCGTAGGCATGTGCCACGTTGTGGATCACATATTTGTACTTTTGCAGCTCATCTGCCTGGTGAACCAGCGATCCAAAGATCAGGCCCAGCTCATGCTGGCACGAGGCCACTTCGTGGTGGTGCTTGTCCACTTTCATGCCCATGCGCTTCATCGTGGACAGCATTTCCGAGCGAATGTCCTGGGCGTCATCAATCGGGTTGACCGGAAAATAGCCGCCCTTGACGCCCGGACGGTGACCCGAGTTGCCCATTTCATATTCGGTGTCGGAATTCCACGAGCCGTCCTGTGCATCAACCTGATAGCTGACCTTGTTCATTTCAACCGAGAAACGCACGTCGTCAAACAGGAAGAACTCGGCTTCCGGACCCCAATAGGATGTGTCGCCAATGCCCGAAGACTTCAGATATGCTTCGGCCTTTTCCGCGGTGCCGCGGGGGTCGCGGTCATAGGCTTCGCCAGTGTCCGGTTCAACGATCGAGCAGTGGATGGCCAATGTCTTTTCCGCATAGAAAGGGTCCAGGTAGGCGCTTTTCGCATCCGGCATCAGTTTCATGTCGGATTGGTCGATGGATTTCCAACCAGCAATGGACGAGCCGTCAAACATGAAGCCTTCTTCAAGGAAGTCTTCGTCAACCTGGTCGGCCATGACGGTCACGTGCTGCAATTTTCCACGTGGGTCGGTAAAACGGATGTCCACGTATTCCACGTCTTCATCCGCGATCGTCTTGAGAACGTCTTTGTTGCTCATCTCGCACTCTCTCTTGGTTGGTATCTTGAACTATTCGGGGTTACAGGGCGTCTTCACCGGTTTCACCGGTGCGGATGCGCACGGCTTGTTCGATGGAGGACACAAAGATCTTGCCGTCGCCGATCTTGTCGGTCTTGGCGGCGGCAACTATGGCATCGATGGCGGCCTCGACCTGATCATCAGCCAAGACGACCTCGATTTTCACCTTGGGCAGGAAATCAACGACATATTCAGCGCCGCGATAAAGCTCGGTATGGCCTTTCTGGCGGCCAAAACCCTTGACCTCGATGACGCTCAGGCCTTGAACACCCACATCTTGCAACGCTTCCTTAACTTCGTCGAGTTTGAAAGGTTTGATGATTGCTTCGATCTTTTTCATGCGCTCCGACTCCTGTCTTTTGCTTTCCTGCGCTCAGACCACTTCCCTTGTGGATAGGCAATTGGATAGGCTGGATGGAAATGACGTGACCCGCTTGCGCCGCAGCATTTGCCTAAAAATTAGGCAAGTTGCCCGCGACATGGGCGAAAATGAATCCGAAGAGGGTATGTGATGGCAGAGCTTCTGAGCGCGGCCCAGATGCGGGCGATAGAACAAGCGGCAATTGACAGCGGCAAAGTCACCGGGCTGGAACTGATGGAGCGCGCCGGGCGCGGCGTGGTTGAGGCGGTGTTTGAGCAATGGCCTGCCTTGGCGCAGACGCCACACCGCGCCGTGGTGCTATGCGGGCCAGGCAACAATGGCGGTGACGGGTTTGTTGTGGCGCGGCTTTTGAAAGACTGGGGCTGGAAGGTCCAGGTGTTTTTGTATGGCGATCCCGAGAAACTGCCGCCGGATGCGAAAGCAAATTGCGACAGGTGGCGGGAAATCGGCGCGGTGAGTGGCTGGAATGACAGCGTCATCGAGGATTGCCTGGATGAAAGCGGTCATGATCTGGTCGTGGACGCGCTGTTTGGGACGGGCCTCACACGCCCGATGCCCGCCGATACCGAACGCAGCTGGCACGGGTTCATGCCGAGGGTCTTTGCCGAAGCGCCGCATGATCGACCCAAATATGTCGCGGTGGATATCCCGAGCGGTCTGTGCAGTGATTCCGGCCGCAACCTGGAAGGCGCATTCCCGACCGATCTGACCGTGACCTTTCATCGCGCAAAACTTGGCCACCATCTCTGTCCGGAGGGGCCGCCCCAAGGCGGTGTGCCCTGGTGCGGAAAACTGGTGATCAAGGATATCGGTCTGGGAACTGGCACTGATGTCCAGGCTGTTCGTCTCGCAGCTCCGGCGACTTCGTGGGTGCGAAAAACCGGTGGCCGGCACAAATATACGCACGGCCATGCCCTGATCCTGGCAGGCGGCCCGGGCAAGGGCGGTGCGGCGCGGCTTGCCGCCCGCGGGGCGCTGCGGATCGGGGCGGGTCTGGTGACGATTGCCTGCCCGTTGCGTGCCGCCGCCGAACATGCCGCTCAATTGAACGCCATCATGCTGGCCCCGATCGATGGACCGCCTGGGTTGGTCGAAATGCTGGAAGATAGGCGGATCAACGCGCTGTGTCTTGGGCCTGGCCTGGGGCTGGGCAAACAGACCCATGACTTTGTCATGGCGGCGCTGGCGTCTGAGGCAAAGCTGGTGTTGGACGCCGACGCCTTGTCGCGTTTCGAGGCCAGGCCAGAAGTGCTGTTGGACGCCTTGCATGATCGCGTCGTGCTGACGCCGCACCACGGCGAATTTGCCCGGCTGTTTCCCGATATTGCCGAAAAACTGGCAGCCCCAGCCGTGTCAGGCCCGGCCTATTCCAAGGTCGATGCCACACGAGAGGCAGCCAGGCGCGCGGGATGTGTGGTGATGTTCAAGGGCCCCGATACCGTGATTGCAGATCCATCTGGCCGCTGCGCCCTCAATTGTGCCAGCTACGACCGCGCCGCGCCCTGGTTGGCCACGGCAGGATCGGGCGATGTATTGGCCGGCTTTGTCACCGGATTGCTGGCGCGTGGCATTGAGCCGATGGCGGCCGCGGAAACGGCGGCCTGGCTGCACGTGGAATGCGCGCGGCAGTTTGGTCCGGGTTTGATCGCCGAGGACATACCCGAGGTCTTGCCGCAGGTCTTGCGCGACTGTTTGCGTCAGTCGGATTGAGCCGGGCAGGGGATTTCCATGCCTTCGGCAAAGATGGTCTCATCCTCATCGAAAGCCAAGATGAACGACACCAGATGACCGGGGTGCTCGCCCCATTGAATGCGCCGTTGATCCACAAGCCGCGAAATGGCGACCAACGACAGATCCGAGCCCCACAAGGCGCCGTTGTTCCAATCTTTCAGGTGCACAAGCTGCTCGGGCCCGAGGTGCAGATCGCGTTCCGGCCGCGCCGATCCGAACGCGCCTTTTGATACCTCGATGGGGCAATCACCGAGGGCATGCGGCGTGATGCGGCGCAAGGTGCGCGCGCCGTTCCGGGTGATGATGCGGTCGCCCTCGCTGAGATATTCCACCGGCAAGTGACCCGCCAGGGTGGCGATATGGGTGCCCTCACACAGGCCGGATTTCGTGGGTATCAGTGCCGGGCGCAATGCCGCGCGCGCCAGCACTTGTGCTGCTTGATGTGTCATTTCTGCCTCGCATGACCTCTGATGGGTCTTATTGCGTATCATCCTAAGCTGAAAATACCCTTTCGCCAAGAGGGTTTGGAGAGTGATTTTTGCCCTCGCCAAGACGAAACGACTTTGCTAGAGAATGCCGGCCGGGGCGGGTGCGTCCCGCCCGGTGAACATGCGGGTGTGGCGGAATTGGTAGACGCACCAGATTTAGGTTCTGGCGCCGCAAGGCGTGGGGGTTCAAGTCCCTTCACCCGCACCAATCTTGTCCCCATCCAAGAGCCATATAGCCGTAGCACCGGTTTTGGTGCGCAGGTGAGCAGGGTTTGACCGGTTCAAGCCCCTGTGCGGCAGGGGTGTGGGCGTCATTTCGCCTTGCACCCAAGCGCCTTGGGCCCTAGAAGGGCCGCTGAATTTGCCCGAGGCTGCGAGTGCGGCCTCTTGATGTTATGAAAAAGGACGACCCATGCAGGTTAAAGAGACCCTAAACGAAGGTCTGAAGCGCGCTTATCAGATTTCTCTGAGCGCCGATGAGCTGGATGCCAAAGTCAATGAAAAGTTGGTAGAAGCGCAGCCCGAAATACAGATGAAGGGTTTTCGCAAGGGCAAGGTCCCGATGGCATTGCTGAAAAAGCAATACGGCGGTCAGGTGCTGGGTGAGGCGCTGCAAGAGACCATCGATGGCGCGATGTCCGCACATTTCGAGGAATCAGGCGATCGTCCGGCGATGCAGCCAGAGGTCAAGATGACCAATGAAGACTGGAAAGAGGGCGATGACGTCGAAGTGGCGATGAGCTATGAAGCGCTGCCCGAAATCCCTGATGTCGCTCTTGACAAGGTCAAGCTGGAACGGCTGGTGGTTGAGGCCGAAGACAGCGCCGTGGAAGAGGCGTTGAAAAACCTCGCCGACAGCGCGCCGGATTTCAAGGACCGCAAGAAGGGCAGCAAAGCCAAGGATGGCGATCAGATCACGTTTGATTTTCTGGGCAAGGTTGAAGGCGAAGCGTTTGACGGCGGTGCGGCGGAAGATTACCCGCTGGTTCTGGGGTCGAATTCCTTTATCCCCGGATTTGAGGACCAATTGGTTGGTGCCAAGGTGGACCAGGAGCTGGACGTGACCGTCACCTTCCCGGACAATTACGGTGCCGAGAACCTTGCCGGCAAGGAAGCGGTTTTCGCGTGCAAGATCAAAGCGGTAAAAGAGCCTAAGCCCGCCGAACTGGATGATGAGCTGGGCAAGAAATACGGGGCCGAAGATCTGGCCGGGCTGAAGGCGCAGATCAAGGAACGGCTGGAGGCAGAATATTCCGGTGCCTCACGGGCGGTGATGAAGCGTGGCCTTTTGGACGTGTTGGACAAACAGGTCAGTTTCGAACTGCCGCCCAGCCTGGTGGATGCCGAAGCTGGCCAGATTGCCCATCAGCTGTGGCATGAGGAAAACCCCGATGTGCAAGGCCATGACCACCCGGAGATCGAGCCTTCGGACGAACACAAGCGTCTGGCCGAACGCCGGGTGCGTTTGGGATTGTTGCTGGCGGAATTGGGCAAACGTCAAGAGATTGAGGTTTCCGATGCCGAGATGACCCAAGCGGTCATGAACCAGGCACGTCAATATCCCGGCCAAGAACGGCAATTCTTTGAATTTGTTCAGCAAAACCCGCAAATGCGCCAGCAGATCCAGGCCCCCCTGTTCGAGGACAAGGTCATTGACTGGGTGTTTGAAAACGTCGAGATCAAGGACAAAAAGGTCAAGAAAGACAAGCTGGAGAAAGCTGTCGAGGCACTGGACGAAGAATAGCGTCTAGCATCGTATGTGAATTGGTTGAGGCCGCCCTGTCTGGGCGGCCTTATTCGTTTCTGGGATGCACATTGAGCATTACTTCGGGGTCGGGGCGGATGGTCATGTGCATCACGGGCCGGGGCGCTGGCCCGGCCGGTGTGAATTTGAACCGCGCCAGCAAGGTCGCCAGGATGATGGACGCCTGCATGATGGCGAAGTTGGCGCCGACGCAAATTCTGGGGCCTGCCCCGAACGGTAAATGCAGAAATTTGTCAATTTTCGCAGCGGGTTCCGGCAAGAAGCGGTCGTGTTGGAAATGGTTGGGGCTGTGCCAATACAGCTCATGGCGATGCAGGGCGTAAATGCTTAGAAAAACGGCATCTTTGGGTGCGATGGCGCGGTCGTACAGATGATCGGCCTCGCGGGCCTCGCGTGCCAGAAAGCCCACGGGCGGAAAAAGGCGCATGGATTCCTGCAATACAGATTGCACCAGGGGCATTTGGGCCAGATCCTGCGCCCTGGCCGGGTTGCTGCCCAGTTGCGCACGCGCCTCGCGGGCCGTCGCCTCTTGTGCCTGCGGGTCATTGGCCAGCATCAACAGCGCCCAGGAAATTGCGAGAGCCGTGGTTTCATGACCGGCGACGATGAAAAACTGCATGTTATGAAGCACATCGCGGGCCGACATTTTCTGACCGCTCTGCGGGTCCTGGGCCGCCATGACATGATCCAGCAAGTCGAACTGGGGCTTCGGGCCGGTGGCCTGACGGTCCGAGATGGCTTTGGCCACCATCTTGTGCATCCGGCGCACAGCGCCCGCACCCAGCAATTCTGCGGGGCGCGGAAACCAGGGTGGGACGCGCGCAAAATCCAGCAATGAAGCGCGCCCGATGGTCAGGAAATAGCGGGTGATTGCGGCGCTGTAGGCCTGCACATCGAAATGATCGCGGCCCGAAAGCGCAACATCGCAAATGACATCAAATGTAGCTTCCATCATATTGGAAACAATGGGTTTTGGGCCGGTTTCCAAGGTCAGTTTGGTCGCAGTTCGTTCGGCCGTGGCCGTCATGATCGGCGCCAACGCATCCACATTCCGGGCCGCGAACACCGGGGCAATGGCCCGTCGTTGCCAGCGCCAATCCGCACCCTCGGCGGTGAACAAAGAGGCGCCAACCGCCGGACGCAACATACGGATCATCACTTCGGCTTTTGGGTAATTCTCGACATTTTCCAGGAAAACCCGACGCATGCCTTCGGGTCCCTGGACCATGTGCCAGCGCGCAGGCCCGGTTTTACCGCTGACGATCGGCTGGCGATAAGAGATTGCGGGGATGATATCCAAGACATTGGACTTGGCCGCGCGCAGGCTTGCAAAGGCCCCCAGGGGCGTTTCATGCGGCACAACATTGGGCGGGACATACGGGTTCTTGGTCATGAAATGACACTTGGTGTGAATCACATCCGTGTCAAATGCGATCGTAGTTAATGAATTGTTTCCCATGCGTTGCTAGCAAGCGCCAAGACTTGGTGGAAAGTGAGTTTGCCGATAGTCTGGCAGGATTGATTTGGGACGTTGGTTTTTCGCATAAGGGGATTTGGTCATGCTTGACCGGTTGACGCGTGTTTTGTTCATCATGAGCCTGGTTCTGGCCGTTGTCGGGGGGGCGTTCGGCTATGGGATCGCGGTTGGCTACTACAAAGTCTGGCCCGGCCATTATATCCGGGAGTTCCGCAACAATCTGGAATCACTGATAAGATACCGGGAGTTCATACCCGATGGGCGGCGCATGCGCGCGCCTGCGGATGCCGTGAACGAACGCCAGGCCATTCTGGACCCGGATCGGATAACCAAAGACGGGTATTTTTCACTTTTGGGCTGGAATGACGAAGCGCAGAGTTACTCGGTCTGGCTGTATGCGGCCGGCGGTGAACTGCAGCACGTTTGGCCGGTGGATGAACTGAGTTTCTCGCCCACGGCGACCACGCGGTCGAATGCGCCGCACGCGTTGCGCGTGCTGCCCGATGGCAGTGTCATGGTGGTTTTCGACCGTCTGGGAGAAGCCTATCGACTGGATGCCTGCGGCAGCCCGATCTGGGGCGCTTCTGATGCACTGCACCATTCTTTTGCGCCCTCCACGGACGGCGGCTACTGGACCTGGGCCGGCAATGGGGATGTGCTTGACGAAAAACAATATGCCGTGCGGCTGGATGTCGAGACCGGGGCCGAGTTGGAACGGATTGGCATTGCGGAGGACATGTTCCCCAAAAGCGTCGAGCAGGCGGTCGCATTGTCCGTTGTGCCTGCCTATGATTTTCCGCCAGCCCCGGGAGAGCCGCGAGACCGGTTTCACCCCAATGATGTTGAGGAATTGCTGCCCGAGATGGCCGCAGCCTTCCCGATGTTCGAAGCGGGTGACTTGATGCTGAGCCTGCGCAATCTCAACATGGTTCTGGTGATGGATCGCAGCGGCGTTATCAAATGGTCGCGCTATGGGCCGTGGTATCAACAGCATGATCCGGACTTCAATCCGGACGGTTCTATCACTGTTTTTGACAATAATCCGGGGCGCGGCAATTCACGCCTGTTGCGCACCTTTCCGGGTATGGGGCCGGAGCAGACCGCGCTTGTTCCCACGCCAGATTTTTTTACGACCTATCGTGGCAAGCACCAGATGTTGCCCAACGGGTCGGTCCTGCTGACCGTGCCGGAACAGGGTCAGGCGCTGGAAATTGCCCCCGACGGCACCGTGGTGCGGCAGTTCAACAATCTGTCGACATTTGGCGAGGGCTACCATGAGGATCTGGTGAATGCGGCCTGGTTGCCCGCTGATTATTTCACCCAGATGCCCAGTTGCACCGCCCAATAGGTTGAAATGGCGACCACCCAAGGAAAACGGGCCGCGCATTGCTGCGCGGCCCGTCTTTTTTGGTTTGGCTCTTGCTGATTACGCGTCGTCGTTGTCGGTGTCGTCTGCTGTTTCAGCAACGCCGGCGGCATCGGCCAGATCTTCATCCTCAGAGGCGGCAGAGCCGATATCGTCGAAGAGTTCGGCGATCTCGAATTCCGCTGCGGCTTCTTCTTCGGCCGCCAGTTCCTGGATGGACTTGCCTGCGGCCTGAAGCTCGGCCTCTTCGGGGGAACGCGCAACGTTCAGCGAGATTTCGGCCTCGACTTCGGGATGCAGCGAAACGATCACTGTGTGCAGGCCCAACTCTTTGATGGGGCGGCTCAGGATCACTTGCTTGCGGTCGACGGTGAAACCTTCGGCTTCGGCGGCCTCTGCCGCGTCACGTGGTGTGACCGAGCCATAGAGTGCGCCGCTGTCGGAAGCAGAGCGAATCACGATGAACTGCTGACCGTTCAGTTTCTCGGCTGCGGCGTCGGCCTCTTTCTTGGTTTCCAGGTTGCGTGCTTCCAGCTGCGCTTTCTGGTTTTCGAAAGACGCGATGTTGGCGTCAGAGGCGCGCAGGGCCTTGCCCTGGGGCAGAAGGAAGTTGCGGGCATAACCGTCTTTGACGGCCACGACATCGCCCATCTGGCCAAGTTTTGCCACGCGTTCAAGAAGGATAACTTGCATGTGCTTTCTCCTTACTTAACGGCATAGGGAAGCAGGGCGAGAAAACGCGCGCGTTTGATGGCGCGGGCCAGTTCACGTTGCTTCTTGGCCGAAACGGCGGTGATGCGGGACGGCACGATCTTGCCACGCTCAGAGATGTAGCGCTGCAGCAGACGTGTGTCTTTGTAATCAATCGCTGGTGCATTTTCACCCGAGAAAGGGCACACCTTGCGACGGCGGAAAAATGGTTTTGCTGCCATGGTTTAGGGTCCTTTCCTAGCGGTCGCGACGGCGGTCGCCGCGGTCACGCTCTTCGCGTTTTTGCATTTGCACCGATGGCAATTCCTTGTGCTCATCGACTTTGATGGTCAGCACACGCATCACGTCTTCGTGCAGGCGCATCAGGCGTTCCATTTCCTGAACGGCCGGCGCAGGTGCATCCGAGCGCAGGTAGGCATAATGGCCTTTGCGGTTCTTGTTGATCTTGTAGGCCATTGTCTTGATGCCCCAATATTCGTGATCAACCAGCTTGCCGCCGTTGTCACCCAATACGGTGCCAAAATGTTCAATGAGGCCTTCGGCTTGCGTGTTGGACAAATCCTGACGCGCAATAAAGACATGCTCGTATAGTGGCATGTGCACTCCATTTCTATCAGGGCGCATTTCATAGAGGGGTCAACCCTTCCGCGACCCGCTCACGAGAGACTGCGCCGTTTCAAACCTTGCGGAAGGACGGTGCCTTATAGCGGCATGTCCCCGCAATGCAAGACGAAAGCACCTGAATTGGGATATGAAAGGCGCGCGGGGGTCGGCCATTTTCCGCGTGTTCGCGCCTGCGCCGACAAATTGCTATCAAGCGGCCCCAATCTGAACAAGTTTGTGCAACACCTTTTGGGTCAGTTTGGGTCAAAACCACAGGTGAGACATGGGCCGGTCGTCGAATAATGCCACGCAAGCGGACAAGGACATTGATTTCGGGGGGGATACGAATCCTTGCGTGAATGAGACGTTCTGGGGCTATGTCATCGGGCCCAGTGATGCGGCGCGCACGCGCGCGCGCCGGGGCGAGACCATGGCGGTTTTTGGCGCCTTGTTCTTTTTCGGCATTGCCTTTGTACCCTGGCTTCTCGGGACCAATTCCCAGAATGCCGATCTGATGCCTTTCCGCATTGCTGTGACGGCGGTTTTCTTCGCCATTGGCGGGTTGATGTATCTTATGGCCAAGAAGGGCATGGCTTTGGAAACACAGGTTGATCTGCATGAAAAGGAGTTTCGGGTCGTTCGTCGAAACCGTGGTCAGGAATCCGTGACGTTAAAGTCTTATGGCTTTGATCAGATTGCAGAAATACAAACTTCGCGGGCGCCAGGTCATTTCATGCTGGGCAATCTTGTATTGCGGCTGAGTGGCGGCGAGGCACCTGTGGTGATCGCCAACGGATCCGAAGCAGCCCTGGAGCATCTGAAAGAAAAGATCCTGGTGGACATGCGGCCTGAGGCCGCGCGCACGAAACGCCCCCAGACATTCGCCGTGACCGCGCGCCCGGAAGTGGAGCGCCCCTCCGTTTTCAAGCGCGCCATTTCCTGAACCAGATCACGAACAGAACAGGGCGTTTTGCACGCAGCACCGCTTGCCGCAATTGGCGCGACAGGGTAGACCCCAATTAGGTTAACCAAATTGAGGGCCATTGCGTGAGCATTGCATTTGTATTTCCGGGCCAGGGGGCGCAATCCATTGGCATGGGCAAGGATCTTGCCGAGAATTATCCAGTTTCCAAAGCGGTATTCGATGAAGTTGATGAGGCTTTGGGCGAAAAACTGTCTGCGCTGATCTGGGACGGGGACATTGAAACGCTGACACTCACCGCCAATGCGCAACCGGCACTGATGGCAACCTCATTAGCGGCAGTGGCGGCGTTGAAATCCGAAGGCTTTGACGTGAGCGACGCTGCCTTTGTGGCGGGGCATTCGTTGGGTGAATATTCAGCCCTGGCGGCGGCGGGATCGCTGACAATAGCGGATACGGCGCGGCTGTTGCGGGTGCGCGGACAAGCGATGCAAGAAGCCGTGCCAGTGGGCCAGGGGGCCATGGCGGCCTTGTTGGGTCTGAATTTTGAGCAGGCCCAGGCGATCACCAGCGAGGCCGCGGGCGCGCTGATATGCGCCGCCGCCAATGACAACGACCCGGGTCAGGTGGTTATTTCGGGTCACAAGGAGGCGGTCGAGCGGGCCACCGTCCTGGCCAAGCAGACCGGCGCCAAGCGCGCGCTCATGTTGCCTGTTTCCGCGCCGTTTCATTGTTCGTTGATGGAACCGGCGGCCCATGTCATGGCAGAGGCCCTGCAAGGCGTGAACATCGAGCGCCCGGTCGTGCCGGTGGTGGCCAACGTCCTGGCCAACGCGGTCAGCGATCCGGCCGTGATCCGCTCTTTGCTGGTTGAGCAGGTGACTGGATCGGTGCGCTGGCGCGAGAGTGTCATGTGGATGGGTGATCAGGGCGTGACCGAGTTTTGGGAGATTGGCGCAGGCAAGGCGCTGAGCGGCATGATCCGGCGGATCAATCGTGACGCGGTCACGCAGGACATCGGATCGACCGCCGCGATAGAGAAACTGAAATCGGCCCGTTTGGAAGGCTGATTTTCGTGGTCAGCTTGCTGCGTAGTATTGGCGGTGAAAACTGGCGAACACGGCAGCTTTCATCCATGAAATCACAATAAGCAGGGAAAGCAAATGTTTGATCTTACAGGAAAAACCGCCTTGGTGACCGGGGCATCCGGAGGCATTGGCGGCGCGATTGCAACAACATTGCACGCGGCCGGCGCGACGGTGGGTCTGTCGGGCACGCGCGTTGAGCCGCTGGAGGCGCTGGCGGCGTCGCTTGGCGAACGGGCGCATGTGCTGCCGTGCAACCTGTCGGATGCACAGGCGGTCGAGGCATTGCCCAAACAGGCAGTTGAGGCGATGGGATCACTGGATATTCTTGTCAATAATGCGGGGATCACGCGCGACAACCTGTTCATGCGCATGTCGGATGAAGAATGGGCGCAGGTTCTGGATGTGAACCTGACATCGACCATGCGGCTTTGTCGTGGTGTCTTGCGCGGCATGATGAAGGCACGCTGGGGTCGGATCGTGAACATTTCCTCCATCGTTGGGGCTACCGGCAACCCCGGACAGGGCAATTATGCCGCCGCCAAGGCAGGTATGGTGGGAATGTCGAAATCGCTGGCCTATGAGGTGGCAAGTCGGGGGATCACGGTCAATTGCATCGCGCCCGGGTTTATTGCCACGGCCATGACGGAAACGCTGAATGACGACCAGAAGGCCAAGATCAACGCTCAGATCCCGGCCGGGCGGATGGGCACCCCGGAGGAGATTGCAGCGGCGGCCCTGTATCTTGCCAGTGCGCAGGCGGCCTATGTCACAGGGGCGACATTGCATGTCAACGGCGGCATGGCCATGCTGTGAGGCTCAAAACCGACCGCGGCCGCGGATTTATCCTGGCGCAATCAGCTTGGGGACGGCCAGTGAAATCGTTTGCGTCGGCGGGGCGATGTGCTATAGGCGGCGCAGATTTGGTGGCCCGCGTCGGTCCGGAATTTGTTTTCGCGCGCTTTCGGGCGTTTAGAAATGACCTGAAATGGGTCGGCAGAAATGGGGCTTTGCCCGAAACTAAGTGAGGAAAAAACCATGAGCGACATCGCAGATCGCGTTAAGAAAATTGTTGTCGAGCACCTGAGTGTTGAAGAAGACAAAGTCACCGAAGGCGCATCCTTCATTGACGATTTGGGCGCAGACAGCCTGGACACAGTTGAGCTGGTCATGGCGTTTGAAGAAGAGTTTGGCATCGAAATCCCTGATGACGCTGCTGAAACAATTCAGACTTTCGGCGACGCGGTGAAGTTCATTTCGAACCCGAGCTAAGCGCAAGAACGTTTTCGAATTGACGGCGTCCCTTGGGGCGCCGTTTTTCTTTGGGCGCTTGGCTGGTTTTCGGCGGGAAACGCAGTATTTGGTGGTTGTTGCGGGCTTGCCCCCAAGGGCTTGGTCGCGGTATCACCTTTGCAAGCACAAATTGACTTGGTTTTTGGGGGATTGAAATGCGGCGAGTGGTTGTGACGGGACTGGGCATGGTGAGCCCGTTGGCCTGCGGCGTTGAGCAAACATGGGCGCGGTTACTGAAGGCGGAATCGGCGGCGGGGACCATCACCCGGTTCGATGCCGGCCATCTGGCGACGACCTATGCGTGTGAGATACCGCGCGGCGATGGTCAGGACGGCACGTTCAATCCCGATGACTGGATGGAGCCAAAGGAGGCCCGCAAGGTCGATGAATTCATCCTGTATGGCATGGCCGCTGCGACCCAAGCCGTCAGGGACGCAGGCTGGGAGCCTGAGGATGAAGAAAGCCGTTTGCGCACCGGTGTGATGATCGGCTCGGGTATTGGCGGGTTGAGTTCGATTGCCAATACTGCCGTTTTGCTGAAAGAGCGCGGGCCGCGCCGGGTCTCGCCATTCTTCATTCCGGGTGCGTTGATCAATCTGGTGTCGGGTCAGGTATCTATTCGATTTGGTTTCAAGGGGCCAAACCATGCGGTTGTGACGGCCTGTTCTACCGGCGCGCATGCCATTGGTGACGCGGCGCGGTTGATACAATGGGGGGACGCCGATGTGATGGTGGCCGGTGGTGCCGAAAGCCCGATTTCGGAAATCGGGATCGCCGGGTTCAACGCGTGCAAGGCTTTGTCGACAAAACGTGGTGACGATCCCAAGAAGGCCAGTCGTCCCTATGATGAGGACCGGGACGGATTTGTCATGGGAGAAGGCGCTGGTGTGGTGGTTTTGGAGGAATACGAGCATGCCAAGGCGCGCGGCGCCAAGATCTATGCCGAGGTTCTGGGCTATGGGTTGTCGGGTGACGCCTATCATATCACCGCGCCCGCCGAAGACGGGGATGGTGGCTTTCGCTCGATGAAGGCGGCGATCGAGCGTGCCGGTCTGACGCCCGGAGATATTGACTATATCAACGCGCACGGCACCTCGACCATGGCGGATACGATCGAGTTGGGCGCGGTTGAGCGATTGATGGGAGATGCCGCCGACACCGCGACGATGAGTTCGACGAAATCGAGCATTGGCCATTTGCTGGGGGCTGCTGGTGCGGTTGAGGCCATATTCTGTATTCTGGCCATACGCGATCAGGTGGCCCCGCCAACGATCAATCTGGACAACCCCGCAGTCCAACCGAGATTGGACCTTGCGCCGAATGCAGCCCGTTCGCGCAAGATCAATGTCGCATTGTCCAACAGTTTTGGCTTCGGTGGTACCAATGCCAGCGTTGTCTTTGGAAAGGTATAGCCGCCATGTGGCGTCATATTGCCAGCAACGCGCTGTCGTTATTCGTGGTCATTCTGATCGTTTTGGGCGGTGTGGTGGCCTGGGCACAGGCACAATATCGTGGCGAGGGGCCATTGCAGGCGGCGATTTGTCTGCGCGTGGCGCCCGGCGCAACGATGCGCAGCATATCCGCGGATCTTGAGGCCAGAAATGCGATCACATCCGGCACCTTGTTTCGGTTGGGTGCCGATTATTCGGACAAATCGGGCCAGTTGAAGGCCGGCAGCTTTTTGGTGCCCGAAAGGGCAGCGATGGATGAGATCGTCGATATCGTGACCCGGGGCGGCGCATCGAGCTGCGGGACAGAGATTGTCATGCGCATCGGGGTGACGGCCGCGGCTTTGCAATTGAGAGAGCTTGATCCCGCATCCGGGCGTTTTGAAGAAAAGGCAGCTTTCGTGCCCGGCGAGGATGTTCCGGCGGCTTTTGCAGCGGCGCAAAACCAGGCCGATACACGCTATCGCATCGCCTTGGCGGAAGGGGCTACGACCTACCAGATCGTCTCGGCCCTGCAACAGGCCGATTTCCTGGAGAACGACCTTGACGCCTTCCCACAAGAGGGTGCGCTGGCGCCTGACAGTTATGAGGTCCGGCGAGGCAGCAAGTTGTCGGAATTGGTGACGGAGATGGAACGCCGTCAGGCGGCCATTCTGGCTGAAGCCTGGCGTGAGCGGGCGCCCGATCTGCCCATTTCCACGCCGCAAGAAGCCTTGATCCTGGCGTCGATCGTGGAAAAGGAAACCGGCTTGGCCGAGGAGCGCCGCCAAGTGGCCAGTGTCTTTGTCAATCGGTTGAACAGGGGCATTCGGTTGCAAACGGATCCGACTGTCATTTATGGCGTGACCGATGGGCGCGGCAATCTGGGCCGGGGTTTGCGGCAGAGCGAATTGCGCCGCGAGACCCCCTACAACACCTATGTAATCGGGGGTCTGCCACCCACGCCGATTGCCAATCCCGGTCGAGCGGCCATTGAGGCCGCGTTGAATCCCGACGAAACGGATTTCCTGTATTTTGTCGCAGACGGAACCGGCGGCCATGCTTTCGCAGTGACCTTGCGCGAGCATAATGCGAATGTTGCCAAATGGCGTGCCATCGAGGCGGAGCGCGCGGATAACTAGGGTTAAACTGGCGCGGGGCACCGCCTCAAGGCGCTGGAATGTAAGCATTTATTAACGCGAGCGTTCGCAGCGGCGCGACGGCCAAACTTGACATTGCGACCGCTTGGAAGTATACATTCAGGCAAGCTAGAAGAAGTGGGAAAGCAGCGCGGATCGTTAGATCTGGCGCTGCTTTTTCGTTTCGCTCGTGCGGAGCGGCATGAGAGGCAATCCGTTTTAATGGACAATGAAACAAACGAGCCAGATATGACTCTTGAGGAGGTTTGCGCGGCTGCGCGGGCCATGTTCCTTGAGTCCATTCGCACCTTGCAAGGCAGTTTGAAGGCGTTTGAGGCGTCTCCGACGCCGATGCCGTCTGATGTGCAAAAGGCGGCAAAGGCAGTCAACGACGCCTTGCAAACCGTATTCAAGGAAAGGGAACGACTTGAAAAATTCACCGAAGGAGCCTCGGGGCTCTTCGTCGGAGCCCCCATCGATTTCGACCAGGCACGACAGGAGGTCGAACGCAGAATGGATCGCCTGCGCGCCACACGCGGTGAGGAAAAAGTTCCTTGATGGGCTTAGCCATGAAGCCCTGTGTGCCCTGCCATATCTGTTCGATTTCTGGGCGATGCCGCATCAGAACGCCCCAGCCGGAGACTGGCGGTCATGGGTGATATTGGGGGGCCGCGGTGCCGGCAAGACACGCGCCGGGGCCGAGTGGGTACGCTCAATGGTTGAGGGTGGTTTGCCCGAGCAGGCGGGGCGCGCGCGCCGTGTGGCGCTGGTGGGGGAGACCATAGATCAGGTGCGCGAAGTCATGATCATGGGCGACAGCGGGATCATGGCGTGTTCTCCGCCTGACAGGCGGCCGCGTTGGGTTGCGTCGCGCAAGATGCTGGAGTGGCCAAACGGAGCGACGGCTCAGGTTTTTTCCGCGCATGATCCGGAAAGCCTGCGCGGGCCGCAATTTGATGCGGCCTGGGTGGATGAGCTAGCCAAATGGAAAAAGGCCCGCGAAACATGGGACATGCTGCAATTTTCGCTGCGGTTGGGCGATGACCCGCGCCAAGTGGTGACGACAACGCCTCGTAATGTGGAGGTGCTGAAGGCGGTGCTGCGCATGCCTTCGACGGTGACAACTCATGCGCCGACCGAGGCCAATCGCGCAAATCTGGCGGCGTCATTTCTGGAAGAAATCCGACTGCGCTATGAGGGGTCACGGTTGGGGCGTCAGGAATTGGACGGCGAATTGCTGGAAGAGGCAGAAGGCGCGTTGTGGAAATTGGGCGATCTGGAGACCGCGCGGACGGTGGCGGAGCGCCACAAGTTCAACCGTATCGTGGTGGCGGTGGACCCGCCTGCGACTGGGCGCAGCACTTCGGATGAATGCGGGATCATTGTTGCAGGCGTCGTCAGCGAAGGCAGCCCCAAGGATTGGTATGCAGTTGTTCTGGAAGATGCCAGTGTCAGCGGCGCGACGCCCACGCAATGGGGCAGGGCCGCACTATCCGCGATGGAACGCCACCAGGCCGACCGGTTGGTGGCAGAAGTCAATCAGGGCGGCGATATGGTGGAGGCGGTTTTGCGCAATCTCGATGAGTTGGTGCCCTATCGCTCGGTACGGGCATTCAAGGGCAAGGTGGCACGCGCCGAGCCGATTGCGGCACTTTATGAGCAAGGGCGGGTCCGCCATGTGCCGGGGCTGAACAAGCTGGAGGACCAGATGGTTCAGATGACGGCGCAGGGCTATATCGGGCAAGGATCGCCCGATCGCGTGGACGCCCTGGTCTGGGCATTGCATGAGGTGCTGGTGGCGCCGGTCAAGGATTGGCAGCGCCCGCAGATCCGCGGGCTGTAGCCCCGGCACTTGCATCCGCACCGGCGCGCGCAGGGCAGCGCGCGGTGCCTTCAAGATAATTTAGCGCGCAGCGGGTCTAATGGGCGCCGGTCAGACGAGGCCCACACCTTTTCGAAGGAACGCTGGGGCCAAGAGGAGACATTTGAAACATGAAATTTAGCTTATTCGGACGGGCCCAGGATACGGCGCCTGAAGCCAAGGCATCCGCGGCGGGACCGGTGATCGGCTGGGCAGGATCGGGCCGGGTCGCCTGGAGCCCAAGGGACACCGTCAGTTTGACCAAGGTTGGATTTACGGGAAATCCTGTTGGTTTCCGCTGTGTGAAACTGATCGCTGAAGCCGCGGCTGCGATACCGGTGCATTTGCAAGATCGCGAGCAGCGTTTTGAGACGCATCCCTTTTTGTCGCTGATCGAGCGTCCAAATCCCTTGCAGGGGCGGGCAGAATTGTTCGAGGCGCTTTATGGGCAATTGCTGTTGTCGGGAAATGCCTATCTGGAAGCGGCAGGAGAATTGGGCACCGGCACGGGCGAGCTGCATGTTCTGCGCTCGGACCGGATGTCGCTGGTACCGGGGCCGGACGGATGGCCTGTGGGATATGAATATGCGGTCGGTGGGCGCAAGCATCGCTTTGCGATTGATGAAAGTGGGTCGCCCATTTGCCACATCAAGGCGTTTCATCCTCAAGATGACCATTATGGTCTGTCGCCAATGCAGGCCGCGGCAAGTGCTGTGGATGTTCACAATTCTGCTTCGCGGTGGTCCAAGGCTTTGCTGGACAATGCAGCCCGCCCGTCCGGAGCCATCATTTACAAGGGTAGTGACGGGCAGGCCAGTATGACGGCCGATCAATATGACCGGCTGCTCAATGAGATGGAGACCTACCATCAGGGAGCGCGCAATGCGGGCCGTCCGATGTTGCTTGAGGGTGGTCTGGATTGGCGTCCGATGGGTTTTTCGCCAGCGGATATGGAATTCCAGAAAAGCAAGGAGGCGGCCGCGCGGGAGATTGCCGTGGCCTTTGGTGTGCCGCCGATGTTGCTGGGTATTCCGGGTGACGCGACCTATGCCAATTACCAGGAAGCCAATCGCGCGTTGTTCCGGCTGACGGTGTTGCCATTGGTGAGCAAGGTGACTGCAGCCATTGGCCATTGGCTGGGCGATTTGCAGGGCGAGACGATCGAATTGCGCCCAGATCTGGATCAGGTGCCGGCACTGGCCGCTGAGCGCGATGCCCAGTGGCGCCGTGTGGCGACCGCAGATTTTCTGAGCCAAGACGAAAAGCGGCGCCTGTTGGGATTGCCGCGATTGAGCGAAACCGAAGGGGGCCAATGAGATGATGGATGGACCAGATCTGGAGCACAAGTTCAGCCCAACCGAAAGTGGCAAGTTGCGTGCCAGGGGCGCGGAAATTGAGGGCTATGCAAGCTATTTCGGCAAGACCGACAATGGGGGCGATGTGGTCATGCCGGGCGCCTATGCGGCGTCGCTGAGCGCCATGGCCGCACGCGGGGGCCGTGTGAAGATGCTGTGGCAACACGACCCGGCACAACCGATCGGGGTATGGGACGAGGTGCGCGAAGATGCAAAGGGCCTGTATGTGAAGGGCCGATTGCTGAGCGACGTGGCCAAGGGCCGGGAGGCCGCGGCATTGGTGGCCGCCGGCAGTATCGATGGGCTTTCGATCGGATATCGCACCATCCGCGCCACGAAAGACAAGAAGGGGCAGCGGTTGCTGTCAGAGATTGAGCTTTGGGAAGTGTCGCTGGTGACCTTCCCGATGCTTTCCGAAGCGCGCGTTGGGTCAAAATCGGACCTCTCTGAAACGGAGATCATGCGCGAACTGGCAGCCGTGTTTGATGCGGCGGCCCAAGAGCTGGCCCAGGACTGAGCCAAAAATTCCATCAATCGTAGGATGATGAACATGAGCAAGACCGAGACGAGGGCTCGGGCCGGGACAGCTGTGCCTGACGGGCCCGACTCCTTGGGAGAGATCAAGACCGCCGTGGGTGGCTTTGTGTCTCAACTCAAGGATTTTCAAACCGACCTTTCTACCAAGCTTCAACAACAAGAAGAGCGACTGAACATGCTGGATCGTAAGACTGTGAATACTGGCCGCCCGGCCCTGGCGGCGGCCGCCGAACTGGACGCACCGCATCAAAAGGCATTCGAAGCCTATGTGCGCAGCGGTGATGACGACGCATTGCGTGGTCTGACGCTGGAAGGCAAGGCGATGAATACCGCCGTGGCCGCCGACGGTGGCTATCTGGTGGACCCTGCCACATCCGAGACCATCCGCTCGGTCCTGAAGGCGACGTCGTCTTTGCGACAGGTTGCCAATGTCGTGAATGTCGAAGCCACGACATTCGACGTGTTGGTCGATCGCACGGATATCGGGTCAGGCTGGGCCACGGAAACGGCGGCGGCAACCGAAACAGGCACCCCCGCGATCGAGCGGATTTCCATTCCGCTGCACGAATTGTCAGCGCTGCCAAAGGCCAGCCAGCGGTTGCTGGATGACAGTGCCTTTGACATCGAAACCTGGCTGTCCGAGCGCATTGCCGACAAATTTGCCCGCGCCGAGGCCTCGGCCTTCATCAGCGGTGACGGCATCGACAAGCCGACCGGTTTTCTGACCCATCCGCAAGTGTCCAATGACAGCTGGAGCTGGGGCAACATCGGCTATGTGCCAACGGGTGTCGATGGAGATTTCGGCAGTGCTGATACGATCATTGAGCTGGTCTACGCGCTGGCCGCGCAATATCGGGCAAACGCCAGTTTCGTGATGAACTCGAAAACCGCGGGCAAGGTGCGCAAATTGAAAGACAGCGACGGTCGCTTTTTGTGGAGTGACGGCCTGGCAGCCGGCGAACCTGCCCGCCTGATGGGCTATCGCGTGATCGTGGCCGAGGACATGCCTGACACGGATTCGTTTGGCACCGCTATCGCCTTTGGCGATTTCCATTCCGGCTATACCATCGCGGAACGTCCGGACCTGCGTATTTTGCGCGATCCCTTCAGCGCCAAACCCAACGTTCTGTTCTATGCGACAAAGCGGGTCGGCGGCGATGTCAGCGACTTTGGGGCAATCAAACTGTTGAAATTTGCGGTGTCCTAGGAGGCCGCAAGTGATCAGGGGCCCAGTGGGTCGATGATCAAAGGGCGCGTGCCTCTTGGTTACGCGTTGTCTAGCTGCTCCCCTCCGTCCGAGCGACGCAGGGAGGCGCGCGCCCGATTCAGATTTGGACAGCCCTGCCTGCGGCAAGCTGCAGGCCGTGCGAAGGGGCCGGTTTTCGGAGAATATCAATGTTTCTAGTCGAGCAAACGACAGTGCCGGGGGCATCCTTTCCGGTGGACGAACTTAAGGATCACCTGCTGCTGGGCTCTGGCTTTGCTGACGACGCAGCCCAGGACACAATGCTTGAGCATTACCTGCGCTCTGCGGTCGCCGCGATCGAGGCGCGCACCGGCAAGATTGTTCTGGCCAAACAATACACCTGGTCCCTGACCGCATGGCGTGACCCGCAACGTCAGCCGCTGCCATTGGCACCGGTTGTCAGCGTGGACGAAATTCGGATGATCGACCGCCTTGGGGGGCAGATCGTGGTGGATGCGGCGGGCTATGTGCTGCAACAAGACGAGCATCGCCCGGCGATCCAGACGCTGAGTGCAAGTTTGCCGGCCGTGCCGATTGCGGGAAGCGTTGAGATTGATTTTACCGCCGGTTTCGGGGCGCTTTGGACGGATGTGCCGCCCAGCATGCAACAGGCCATATTGTTGCTGGCCGCGCATTATTACGAGAACCGGACCGGTCAAGGTATTGGGCAGGATCTGCCGTTCGGCGTCTCGGGCCTGATCGAGCGGTTTCGTTCAATCCGCATTCTTGGGGGGCGTGGGAGATGACCCGCGCCGTGCATCTGAACCGCAAGCTGGAGTTGCAGACACCGGTTGAGACCGCGGATGGCGCGGGCGGCAATGTGGCATCCTGGGCAACGTTGGGCACGCTATGGGCGGAGATCCGACAGGGCACGGGCCGAGAGCTGGATCAACAGAGCCTGTCCGTGGCCAGCACGACAAGCCGGATCATCGTGAGGGCCGCGCAGGTCGGCGCGCCGTCGCGGCCGCGCCCCGAGCAAAGATTTGTCGAGGGCATGCGCGTGTTTCGCATATTGGCCGTGTCGGAGTTGGACAGCGAGCAAAGATACCTGGTCTGCCATGCGCGCGAGGAAGTGATCAAATGACCTATGCATTGTCGCCGTCGTTGCAGACGGCCGTTTTTCAGGCCCTGTTGGCCGACGCTGATCTGGCTTTGCTGGTGGGCACGAATGTTTTCGACAGCGCCCCGACCGGTCAGGTGCCTGAGCTCTATGTCAGCCTGGGATCAGAGGATGTGCGGGATGCATCTGACGGCACAGGCACCGGGGCGCGCCACGATTTCACCATTTCGGTTGTGACCACGCAAAGCGGGTTCTTGACCGCGAAAGAGGTGGCAGGAGCGATTTGCGATGCGTTGATCGTGGCACCCTTGACCTTGGCGCGCGGGCGTCTGGTCGCATTGAATTTTCTGCAAGCACGCGCCCGGCGTGTGCAATCAGGCGGCGCAAGACGGATCGACCTACGGTTCCGCGCTCGTGTCGAAGACAATTGATTTCATAGAATAAACGGAGTTCGCACCATGGGCGCGCAAAACGGAAAAGACCTGCTGATAAAAATCGACATGACTGGCGGGGGCATGTTTGACACCTTTGCCGGACTGCGCGCGACGCGCATTTCATTCAACACTGAAACGGTGGATGTGACCAGCCTTGAGAGCACCGGCGGGTGGCGGGAATTGTTGGGCGGTGCGGGGGTGAAATCGGCGGCGATTTCAGGCTCGGGCGTTTTTCGGGATCACGCGACAGATGAACGCGCGCGACAAATCTTTTTTGACCAGCAAGTGCCCGATTTCCAGATCATCATCCCGGATTTCGGCACCATTGAAGGCCCGTTTCAGGTGACAGCGATAGAATATGCCGGGAGCTATAACGGCGAGGCCACCTATGAATTGTCGCTTGCCTCTGCTGGTGAGCTGACCTTCTCGGCGATCTGAACATGAGTGGTGCCAATCCCTGGGCGGGCGAAGTGGCGTTGGTCATCGACGGTCAACGGCATGTGATGAAGCTGACGCTGGGCGCTCTGGCTGCGCTTGAGACCGAGTTGGATACCGGTGGATTGGTGGCCCTGGTCGAACGGTTTGAAACCGGCGAATTTGCAACCCGGGACGTGATCCTGGTCTTGCTTCATGCACTGCGAGGGGGCGGTTGGGAGGGGACCAACGAAATGGTGCTTCAGGCTGATATCCAGGGCGGCGCAATGGCGGCAGTGGCGGCGGCGGGTCAGGTCTTGGCGCGGGCGTTCAGTTTGCCCGACGACGCGTAATGGGGTTCGATTGGCCCGCCTTGATGCGGGCAGGCATGGGCGGCCTTGGGCTGAGCCCGGATCGGTTCTGGGCTCTGACCCCGGCGGAACTTGCGCTGCTTTTGGGCAAGCAGGGCGGGCAGGTGCCACTGACGCGCGCGCGGCTGGAGCAGTTGGAACGCGCATATCCGAACAAGCAAAACGAGGCAGAATATGGCGAATGAATTCACCCCGGATGGGTTTGACGCGCAGATGGAAGAGCTGGAGCAATCGCTGGGCGGCGCGCAGGCGCTGGCGTCGGCCTTTTCGAGCGAACTTAAACAGATGCAAGTGACGATGGCCGATGCGAACCGTGAAGTAGCGGTGATGCGCAGCGGGATTAGCGGTGGATTGCGGCGTGCCATCGATGGTGTGGTCAAGGATGGTGACCGCTTGTCGGATGCGTTGCGCACTGTCGGGCAGTCGATGATCGACGCGGCCTATTCGGCGGCGGTGCGCCCGGTCACAAGCCAATTGGGCGGTTTGCTGGCCAGCGGTATGGAGAATGTCATCGGCGCCATGTTGCCCTTTGCCAATGGGGGCAGTTTTTCGCAAGGACGTGTCATGCCTTTTGCCTCTGGCGGGATCGTCAGCGGACCCACGAAATTCCCGATGCGCGGCGGCACCGGATTGATGGGCGAAGCGGGGCCCGAGGCGATCATGCCTTTGGCTCGCGGCGCCGATGGTCGCCTGGGCGTGCGCGCAGCCGGCGGTGGGGCAGCGCCGGTCAATGTGGTGATGAATATCACCACGAGCGATGTCGCCGGGTTTCAACGTTCACAATCGCAGATCGCCGCGCAGGTTCAAAAGGCCATCGCACGCGGGCAACGCAACAGATAACGCAAGAAAGTGAGCAGCATGTCATTTCATGAGGTACGGTTCCCGGCAAATTTGAGCTTTGGCTCGGTCGGCGGCCCCGAACGGCGCACGGAAGTCGTGACCCTGGCCAACGGGTATGAAGAGCGCAACACGCCTTGGGCCCATTCGCGGCGCCACTATGATGCGGGCGTCGGCATGCGGTCATTGGATGATATCGAAATCCTGATCGCTTTTTTCGAGGCTCGTCAGGGCGAGCTGTTCGGGTTTCGTTGGAAGGATTGGTCGGATTACAAAAGCTCGGTTCCTTCGGCGGCGGTGCAATTCACCGACCAGGTGATCGCCCATGGAGATGGGGTGACGACCCAGTTTCAACTGAAAAAGGCCTATAAGTCGGGGGCAAACAGCTATTTGCGGCCAATTACAAAGCCGGTGGCCGGATCGGTCGTGCTGGGGGTTCAGGGCGCCCAATTGACCGAAGGCGTGCATTTCTGGGTGGACAGCACTGATGGGATGCTAACGCTGGACCATCCGCCCGAAGAGGGTGTGGAAGTGACGGCTGGCTTTGAGTTTGACGTGCCGGTGCGTTTCGCCACCCCGCGAATCCAATCCTCTGTCGCAAGTTTTCAGGCTGGCGATGTGCCTTCGGTGCCTGTCGTCGAGGTGCGCGTATGACTTTCGTAAATTCAGCCCTGCAGGGGCATCTGGACACGGGCGCCACAACGTTGTGCCGGTGTTGGTCGATCACGCGCAAAGACGGCGTGATCCTGGGGTTCACCGATCACGATCAGTCGCTGACCATTGCTGGGCAGAACTTTGCAGCCGATGCAGGGATGTCGGCAAAGGCCCTCGAGCAAACGACGGGGCTGTCGGTCGACAACAGTGAAGCCATTGGCGTTTTGAGCCATGCCTCGGTCAAGGAAGAAGATCTGGTTTCAGGGCGCTATGACGGCGCTCAGGTGAGTGTTTTCCTGGTGAATTGGGCGGATATTTCGCAAAGGGCAACCTTGTTCAAAGGCACATTGGGGGAAATCCAGCGCAGCGCCGGGAGTTTCACGGCCGAGTTGCGGGGATTGACCGAAGTGTTGAACCAAACGCAGGGGCGCATCTATCAAAAGCCCTGTTCTGCGGTATTTGGCGACGAGAATTGCGGTGTTGATACGGATCTACAATCGATTTCCGAGGTGGCCTTTGTCGAGAGCGTTGCTGGCGGCAAGGAAATCGGCGTGTCGCTGGTCACGAGTTTCCCTGAGCGGTGGTTCGAGAAAGGGCGTCTGGACATCCTGGACGGGATGGCCGCGGGTCTGGGTGGCGTCATCAAACGTGACCGCATCGTCGGTTCGCAACGCATCGTGGAATTGTGGGAGAAAGTGCGCGCCGATCTGGCGCCGGGCGACAGCGTGAAACTTGTGGCTGGGTGCGACAAACGTTTTCGCACCTGCGCTTCGAAGTTTTCAAATGCGGCAAATTTCCGCGGCTTTCCGCACCTTCCAGGCGATGACTGGATGATGGCGGTGCCCAGAAAAAGCGGCACAAATACCGGCGGGAGCATGAATTCGTGAGGGCTGATGAATTGGCACGCAATTGGTTGGGCACGCCCTATGTGCATCAAGCCAGTCGCAAAGGCGCGGGAGCGGATTGCCTGGGATTGCTGCGGGGCGTATGGCGCGAGAAATATGGCCGGGAGCCCCAGTTGGTTCCGGCCTATACTTCGGATTGGTCGGAAACCTCTGGCACAGAGCTATTGTGGCAGGCGGCGCGACGGCATTTGAACGAGAGGCCGGTTCAGGGCCTTGAGGCGGGGGACGTTGTGTTGTTCCGCATGCGCTATGGCTGCGTGGCCAAGCATCTGGGCATTGTGTCAGAGCGGCTTGGGCGGCCTTCGTTTATCCATGCCTATAGCGGGCATGGCGTGGTCGAGAGTGCTTTGACGGCGCCATGGCGGCGGCGCATCGTGGCGCGTTTTGAATTTCCCGAAAGGATTTCCTGATGGCGACAATTGTTTTGTCAGCAGTGGGCGCGGCTGCGGGTGCGGGCATCGGCGGTGGTGTATTGGGCATGTCGTCGGCGGTGGTCGGCAGGGCTGTCGGCGCGAGCATTGGGCGGGCCATTGACCAGCGCCTGTTCGGCGCGGGTTCAGATGCGATTGAAACCGGCAGGGTCGAGCGATTTCGCGTGTCCGGTGCAGGTGAAGGCCAGGACATTGCGCAGGTCTTTGGGCGCATGCGCATTGGCGGACAGGTCATCTGGGCTTCGCGTTTCAAGCAATCAACCACGACAACCGGAGGCGGCAAAGGTGCGCCGTCGCAGCCCAAGACCACAAGCTATTCCTACAGCGTGAGTCTGGCGCTGGCCTTGTGCGAGGGTGAGATCACCCGCGTGGGACGGATCTGGGCGGATGGCCAGGAAATCGCCCGTGACAGCCTGAACCTGCGGGTTTACCAGGGCAAGAACGATCAACTGCCCGATCCGAAGATTGAAGCGCTTGAGGGTGCAGGCAATGTGCCGGCCTATCGTGGTCTGGCCTATGTGGTGATTGAGGATCTGGATCTTGGACGGTTCGGCAACCGGGTGCCACAGCTCAGTTTTGAGGTGGTGCGTGGCGCGCAACCGGGGGATGCCCTGGCGGCCAGCGATCTTGCCACGGCGATCAATGCTGTTGCGCTGATCCCGGGGACGGGCGAATATTCCTTGGCGACGACACCGGTCTTTTACAAACAAGGGCTGGGAAAGCACCGCGCGGCCAACGTGAACTCTCCCAGCGGCAAGACCGACTTCGCAACCAGCATCGAGGCGCTCACCGAAGAATTGCCCAATGTCGGTTCTGTCTCGCTTGTGGTTTCGTGGTTTGGCGATGACTTGCGTTGTGATCAAGCCAGTCTGCGCCCCAAGGTGGAACAATCGCAGTTTGACGGGCAGGCCATGCCTTGGCGGGTGTCCGGCATTGACAGAGCAACGGCGGCCCTGGTGCCAAAGGATGTGCAGGGCAATGTCATCTATGGCGGAACGCCGTGCGATGCTTCGGTCAGGGAGGCAATCGCCGAAATGACTGCCCTGGGTCGCGACGTTGTCTTTTATCCCTTCATTTTGATGGATCAGCAGGCCGGGAATGGATTGACGGACCCCTGGTCGGGCCAGGGGGAGCAACCTGCCTTGCCGTGGCGCGGACGGATCACAACATCTTTGGCGCCGCAAGTTGCGGGGACCCCGGATCGCACCGCCGCGGCGGCGGGCGAGGTTGATGCCTTTTTCGGCGCGGCGCAACCCGGTGATTTTACGGTGTCAGGCGATAGTGTGGTCTACAGCGGACCGCCCGAGTGGTCTTATCGAAGGTTCATCCTGCACTATGCGCATCTATGTGCGGCCGCAGGCGGTGTTGACGCATTTTGTATCGGCTCTGAGATGCGTGGTTTGACACAGATCCGGGGTGCCAATGACACTTTCCCGGCCGTCGACGCGCTGATCCAGCTTGCCGCAGATGTCAGGCAAATTCTCGGTGCGGGCACCAAGATCGGCTATGCCGCCGATTGGACCGAGTATTTTGGCTACCACCCTCAAGATGGCTCGGGCGATGTCTATTTTCATCTTGATCCACTTTGGGCGGACGCCGAAATCGATTTTGTAGGTATCGACAATTATCAGCCATTGTCAGATTGGCGAGATGGTGCGGATCATGCGGATGCGGGTTGGGGTTCGATCTATTCCCTGGACTATCTGAAGGCGAATATCGAGGGCGGCGAGGGATATGATTGGTATTATGCCAACCAGGCCGCGCGCGACAGCCAGAACCGGAGCGCGATCTCTGACGGTGCTTACGGTGAGCCTTGGGTCTTTCGCTACAAGGATATCAGAAGCTGGTGGCAAAATGCGCATTATGCGCGGGCAGGCGGTGTGCGGGACACGCAACCGACGCCATGGGTTCCGCAAAGCAAGCCAATCTGGTTCACCGAAATTGGCTGCGCTGCGATCGACAAAGGCACAAACCAACCCAACAAGTTTGTGGATGACAAGTCATCCGAATCCGCCTTGCCCCATTTTTCGAATGGACAACGCGATGATCTGATCCAGATGCAATATCTTGCGGCCCTGACCAGTTATTGGAATGAGCCCGGCCAAAACCCTGTTTCGGCCGAATATGACGGGCCGATGCTGGATATGTCGCGAGCGCATGTCTGGGCATGGGATTGTCGCCCCTATCCGTATTTCCCGCATAAATCAGATCTGTGGAGCGATTCCGAAAACTACACGCGGGGGCATTGGTTGAATGGGCGGGCATCTGCGCGGTCCCTGGCGGGTGTCTTGGCCGAGGTCTGCAAACGCTCGGGCCTGACCGACGTGGACGTCGAGGGCGCGTATGGCGTTGTCAGAGGCTATCTGGTTGACGAGCAATCCACAGCGCGCGCGGCGTTGCAGCCATTGCTGCTGGCCTATGGGTTGGATGCGGTGGAGCGCGATGGGAAAGTCCTGTTCAAGAACCGTGACGGGCGCATATTGTCTTCTGTCACGCATGACGGGCTTGCACTGGTTAGAGAACAGGAAACGGCACTGGTATTTTCTCGTGATCCGGACAGTGAAGATATCGAACGGCTTCGACTTGGTTTCGTCGGTTCTGAAGATGACTATGAGTTGAACTTTGAGGAAGCCGTATTCTCAGATGTGCGTGGCGGAACAGTTTCGCAATCGACCGTGCCGCTGATCCTGACGCGCCAAGAAGCGCGCGCAATTGTCGAGCGCTGGCTGGCCGAGGCCAGAATAGCGCGTGATGCTGTGCAGTTTTCCCTGCCGCCCTCGCAATTGGGATTGGGTGCGGGCGACATTGTGGCGCTGGACGATGTCGATGGCAGCGTTGCCTACCGAATTGACCGGGTCACGCAGGCAGAAGGGCATCTGATTTCGGCGGTGCGCATCGAACCGGAGGTCTATATTCCAGCGGCCCAAGACGAGGCCCAGACGGGACTGCGCCCGTTTACACCGCCCGCGCCGGTCGGATCTGTATTTCTGGATTTACCATTGATCAGCGGCGCGGAAATTGCCCATGCGCCGCATGTCGCCTTTGTGGCAGACCCCTGGCCGGGCTCTGTTGCGGTCTATTCCGCGCCAAGCGACAACAACTACCAGGTGGTTGGCAGTTTTGCGGCAGAAAGCGTGATCGGCATGACTGAAACCAACATGCCGCCAGCACGCGGATCATTGTGGGACAATTCTGCGCCGCTGCGTGTCGTGTTGGAAAGCGGTGCGCTGGCGTCTGCTTCGAGAATTGACGTTCTGAATGGCGCAAATCTGGCCGCAATCGGCGATGAGGCATCGGGCAATTGGGAAGTCATCCAGTTTGTCGACGCGCAATTGGTGGCCCCGAACACATATGAGTTGAGCACTTTGTTGCGTGGCCAGTTCGGCACAGACGCGCTGGTGGCGAGCGACTGGCCGCCCGGAAGCACGTTTGTTCTGCTGGACGGAAGCCCTGCACAAATCGACATGACCCTGGGCGCGCGTGGCCTTGAACGATATTTCCGCGTTGGTCCGGAGGGGCAGCCCTATACCGATCCAAGTTTCACCACCAGGCTCTTGGCATTCGATGGCGTCGGTTTGCGACCCTTGGCGCCTGTGCATTTGCGCGCGCGTGCAAATGGGGCGGATTGGAACATTTCCTGGGTCCGACGCACGCGGCTTGACGGGGATAATTGGCAATCCTTTGATGTGCCGCTGGGCGAAGATGCGCAGACGTTCGTTGTGCAGGTTTGGGTCGGTGCCAATTTGTTGCGCGAAGAGCTGACGGCCGTGCCCGATTGGACCTATGCCGCCGCGATGATCAATGCGGATGGCGCAAGTGGTTCGGTCACAATCGCGGTGGCCCAGATATCAGCGCAGTTTGGCGCGGGATTATTCAGAAAGGTTCAGATCAATGTCTAACACCCCAAATCTCGGGTTGCCGCAATTGCTGGCGGCCCAGGCCCAGAAGCATGTCACCGTAAACGAGGCACTGGCCCTGCTGGACGGCTTGAGCCAGTTGGTTCTGGCAGATGTTGCCCTTGCGACGCCCCCGGCCAGTCCGGCTGAGGGCATTTGTTTTGGCGTGCCCGCCGGGGCGCTCAGTGCCTGGGCAGGCCAAGACGGGCGGGTCGCGATCTGGTCGAATGGTGGTTGG